>Ga0181573_10000642_pt1 | contig 36359 bp, 38 predicted proteins | sample 101ome_25_FD_148643 | JGI IMG/M metagenome (GOLD analysis project Ga0181573, IMG submission 148643) | Coastal salt marsh microbial communities from the Groves Creek Marsh, Skidaway Island, Georgia - 101409BT metaG (spades assembly) | ecosystem: Environmental > Aquatic > Marine > Intertidal zone...
GATTTGAACCAGCTCTCGGAAGCACATTGGCAATTAATCTAAGTGCCGAAAAAGTTGGAACCACCACCCAAGTGAACCTGAAGGCGTCAAGCAGCCCATCGGTATTCAATGGTGCAGGCGCAGTCATTTCGACGATGGGTGCTCAGAGTAACAGTAGCCTAGAACTAGGCCACAAGCTGGAAATGCGCTTCTAACCTTCCAGCTTCGACAAAATAGAGAACCGGCGCCATGGCTTTATGGCGCCGGTTTTGTTTCAGCTAGCCAGCTGCGAAAAAATAATACCTACCAACCAGTAAAAGTGGCGTGGCGATTTTTGGAGCGGGAGGTGCAACAATTTGGAAGGCTGCGGCTCAGTCCAGCAAGCCGCGTTCGGTCAATACCTTGCGGGCAACGCGGAAACATTCGAGCGACTGCGGAACGCCACAGTAAATGCCGATAACATGGATAATTGCGCGGATCTCTTCTTTGGTGACTCCATTGTTGAGCGCACCTTTGCAGTGAATTTCCCATTCATGCATTTTCCCCAACGCTCCGATCATCGCAAGGTTCATCATCGATCGTGTCTTTGGTTCGATCACGTCGTCTCCCCAACCAAAGCCCCAGCACCATGCTGTCATGGCTTCTTGGAAAGGGCGCGTGAAGTCGTCGGCGGCGGCTAGGTTCTTTTCTACATATTCCGCGCCAAGGGTGCCCTTGCGCTGTTCAAGACCTTTCAGAAACAAATCTTCATTAAAGAGGCTCATGTTCGGGTTCCTTTGTATGCGTCAGTCTAGACGGATGCGGTGTTGATGGAGGTGATCGTAATGTGGTTTCATACGGCGGTGAACCTGTTGCACGCGCTCGGGGGAGTCTTTCACTTCGACGTATTTTCTAACCTGTGGAGTCAGGCCCGTAGACTGTGCGAGATTTTTGTGGAACGACCCGCCATCCCACCAGCTGTGTTCGGACGGATCGCCGCCGGGTTCCCATGTGAGGGCTTCTTTGATGAAGGGGATACCGACGCGATTGCAGAACTTGGCTGTCATTTGCACGGGGTCTTCCAGAAGATCGTCGCTGTCAATCACCGGTGGTGGCGTTCCATCGTTCAGAGCGGTTAGCAGGTCAAACAGGGCGCGTTGTTCGGGAAAGCCAACCTCGCCTTCATGAAAGTCGGGCCATTTATTGAACATGGAACTGATCGTCTTGGCCGGATCACGAATCAGGAATGCATGAGTGAAGTTGGACAGGAAATCAGGTGTCCACATATGGTTGATGTAATGCGGGAAATCCTTGAGGAAAACAGGACCTTCACTGGCGCGCTGTTGGATATCTGCCCAGACACTTTCGAGGGTCAAACCCGGAGTGGTGACCTCGCCCGGTTTATAGCGTTGCCACAGCGGTTCTTCGCCTTGGTACCAAGCCTCGCCGAAGGGTTCGTGCAGGCAATCCAGATCTCCTCGTTGGCGCATCATCCATTCAAACGCAGTCGAAGTTGAGCGCGGTACGGCCCAGAGGGCGACGATTTTGTGCATATGGCGTTTCCCTTCTTTTAATTTCGAAGAGGCATTCGCCTTTTCGACCGGCGCGAGAGGCGCTACCTCTCGCGCTCCCCGGGATATTTTGGGACAAAAGAACGTTTAATGGAGGCTTTCCAGAAGGTGACCTTGGGGTGTAGTCGGGGCGAGGCCGAGGGTTTTGAAAATGCGCCAGTAAAGGGCCGTGTCGTGGCCGATGACGGGCTTGCCAATAGCGGCTTCGATGTCGCGTGTTAGATGCAGTGGTCGCTGGGGTAACCCGTTGGGGCCAGATCGGAAATTGCACATGCCATTGATCAGATAAACATCGGCATCAGGCGCCTGTTCAGCGACGTATTGGAAAGACTTCAAGGCCAGATCGCCCTCGAACACCCATCGGCAATCGTTAATCGCGTCCTGACTGTCGAACCATCCTTGGTCGTGGAAATTTCCTGCCCAGAGTACGTCAAATCCGGCTTCTTTCAAGAAGCCTACCGTGCCCTGCCACCATGCGGGCCAGTGATATGCGGCATTCAACGCCACTTTTTCCACGTTCATTGCCCGAAGCGCTTCGACCATCGCATAGCCAGCCATGTGGAAGTGCAGACCGTATTTGTCAGAAAGGTCTTCGCAATGCTGTCGGATACCCTCGACGCCCAGTCCACTGGCATGAACCCAGTTCGAGCCGACTTGGGCGGCCACATCTGCGCCATTGCGCGACATGCAGTGGCAAAAGTCGTCCATCATGCTGAAGTTTGCTTTTCGTTGATCCAGCCCGTGTTTGTAATCGGGCACGTGCAACATCCATCCATGTACACCGACGCTGTCAGGCGCCATGCGCAGGAAGTCAGACGGGGCTGCGTCATAGTCGAAAGGCGGGCAGGTAAAGCCAACCTGATGCTGAAAGAGCTTGTGCTCTTCCCGCCACGTTTCGGGCATTTGAAGGTGATCAGTCATCTACCGCCTCGCGCATCCATTGTTGCAGTTTAGCAATTGAATGTTCGCTCATCACACCAAAGGCAGGATCAAGCACAAGCGGACCGGGGACGTATCCTTTGGACTTCAAGCCTTTGTGGACGGATTCAACCAGGCGGATGTCTTCTTCCACGGTTGTTTCACGGTCCTGAACTGCCAGCCCGCGGATGACATCGCTCTCGTGACCGGCAACGGTGTACCACCCGCGCCAGACGGTGCATGTATCGACCGATCTTGCACGCCAATGGTAGGTGTTCAGAACGTTCCCCGGGTAGCATTGGAAGCTGAACATCGGCCACAGAAACCAGCTTTGGTAATCGCCCGCATGTTCGTTGCTATCCAGATCGATCGGATAGGTCATTTTATCGAGCGCCTGACACTGGGTCGTATGGCGCAGCACATAACCTTTTTCGTCGGGTTGGATGTCGTAAGTGGACGGGTCAATCACGCCTTCGGCAAAGGTGGGATGGTTCGTGGGGCAATGATAACACTCGGAGTAATTTTCGACCGAGACTTTCCAGTTGCAGTTTTCGGGTACCTCGACCCATTCCAAAGGCGCCAAGTCGTTTATGTGCGGCACGAAACTGGCGATCTCCTGTCGTACGCCCGGATACCATTCGTCCATGGGGGCTGCATCGTTATCAAGGTTCACAAACAGGAACCCGTGGAATTCTTCTGTGCGCACCTCGGTCAGGCAGATTTTTGACCGGTCGAACCCCGGCACTTTCTTGACATTGGGTCCCGCGCGCAGCCCGCCGGTCAGTTCATAGGTCCACTGGTGATAGGGGCAAACGACGACACGTGTGTTGCCTGTACCGGTGACCATTTCATGGGCGCGGTGCTGGCAGACATTATAGAATGTTCGCACCACTTTATCCTGACCGCGGATAGCAAACAGGTTTTGACCTGCGATTTCGAAAGCGAAATAATCACCGATATTGGGAATATCCGCGGTGTGTCCCGCGAATTGCCATGTCCGCGATAACAGGCCATTCATCTCGTTTTCAAAAATGGCGGGATCGGTGTAATAGCGCGCGTCAAGAGAGCGCTGAGGCTCTGCAGCGGTCATATGTGCGTTCATTCGGGATCCTCTTGATAAATACCAAGCTCATGACGGCGTTGGTGGAATTTCTCGACCCGCTTGGGGATTTCAGGGCTGGCGACTGCGATAACGAAGCTTAGTAGTGTTTCCAGCAAGGCGATCGTAGACACCGATGACGGAAAAAATTGCGGTGTATCGACTGAAACGACAAAGCCGTGATCGGCATTTAGGATAATGGGGCTGGCAGGGCTGTCAGAAATGCCGACAACAATCATGCCCTGCTCTTTGGCGATGCGGACCGTCTCAACAACTTCGCGGCGATAGGGCTTGCAGGTAATGGCGATCAGCACGTCCTGCTTGTCTGCCCATGCGATGTCATCGACGGGTGTGGACCCAGGTCTGGGAATCGCGTGAAACTGAACCATGCCGGTTGAAGCAAGGTAGGTGAAATTGCGAGCGTTCGAATTATTGACGCCGACACCCAGCGTATAAATATTCCGCGACTTCCAGATGTCCTGGGCAGCCGCTTTCAGTACATCGGGACTAACCCCGCTGAATGTCTCTTGGATATTGCTAAGTGCCGCCCCGACCATGTCGGCATAAAGCCCGCCAAGCTCTCCTTGAAGGGCAATGTCCTGAAGCCACCTTGCCCGATCCTGAAAGGTAACGGCTCCGTTCCGGATGGCATCCCTGAACGGCGCACGAAAGTCTTCGTATCCTTCGAAACCGACCTGACGCGCCATGCGCACAAAGGTGTTCGGTTTAACTTTGGCGGCCTCGGCAATCTCACGAACTGTGGACACCCCGACGTCATGAGGGTTTTCCAGAACGTATCTGGCTGCTTTCTGCGCTTCAGGCGTCAGCGAACCCCATTCGTCTGATAACCGTTCGAGAACCGAATTTTGTACATTTGTATCATTCATAATTGACTACGGTATATTTGTATCATTACGCTGTCGAGAAGAATTTCGACTCGCAAACAGGGAAAAGCATGTCAGAGAAAAAATTGCCTAGCCGCGCCAAGGTGGTCATCGTTGGCGGCGGCGTTATGGGCTGCGGTTTGGCCTATCACCTTGGTCATGAAGGCTGGGGGGAAGATACCGTTCTTCTGGAAAAGGCCGAATTGACTAGCGGCAGCACATGGCACGCAGCGGGTCAGATCACCCATTCGACCAGCTCGTACGGCTTGGGCAAGATGGTGGATTACAACATCGGCCTGTATTCAAAAACGCTGGAAGAAGAGACCGGCCAAGCGGTGACCTGGCATGGTTGCGGGTCCTTCCGGCTAGCCTATACCGAAGATGAAATGGACTGGCTGCGCCATACACTATCGGTCGGGCGGGCGCTTGGGTTCAATATCGAACTGGTCGATCCTGCCTTTATCGCGGAAAAACACCCGTTCTATAATCTCGAGGGTGTTCTGGGCGCGCTTTATACCCCCGATGACGGTCACGTAGACCCGTCCAACGTGACGATGGCCATGGCCACAGGTGCGCGTCAAAAGGGCGTCAAGATCTTCCGCCATTGCCGCGCAACCAACATCACCCAAAGCGACACCGGCGAATGGGTTGTGGAAACCGAAGCCGGCACGATTGTGTGTGAACACGTCGTCAACGCGGGTGGTACCTACGCCCGCCAGATGGGCGAATGGTCTGGCCTGCAACTGCCGATGACCAGCATGACGCACCATTATTTCGTCACCGAAGACGTTCCCGAATTCCAGAACCTCGACAAGGAGCTGCCAGTAATCCGTGATGACAAGCAGGTGTCGGGCTATATCCGGATGGAGCAAAAGAAGGGGCTTATCGGGATTTACGAGAAAGAGAACTCGAACTCGGTCTGGCATGACGAATGCCCGTGGGATTACGAAAACTGGCTGTTCGAGGCAGATTATGACCGCGTTATGCCGTGGCTTGAGAACTCTCTTGAGCGCATGCCGATTTTTGCCGAACTGGGCATCACCCGCGAAGTGCACGGAGCGATCAGCCACCCGCCCGATGGCAATCCGATGGTCGGTCCTGCGCCGGGGGTCAAAAACTACTGGTGCTGCTGCGGCACGCAGATCGGTATCGGCTGGGGTCCGGGTCTAACTCGCGAGCTGGCCAAGTGGATGGTGCACGGTGCGGCCGACATCAATATGCGAGACTACGATCCGCGCCGCTTTGGGTCATACGCCAAAAAAGACTGGCAGGTGATCAAGGCGCATGAAGACTACAAGTTGCGCCATGAAATCCCCTTCCCTCATTTCAACCGTTTGGAAGGGCGCCCCATCAAACCCTCGCCGCTTTACGAAATTCTCAAGGAAAAAGGCGCTGTTTACGAGGAGGTCTTTGGTCACGAACGTCCCCGCTGGTTTGCCCGCGATGGGGTTGAACAACGCGATCACTATTCGTTCCGCCGCAACGAAGTGTTCGACATGGTCGGCCATGAATGCCGCGCTGTGCGTGAACGGGTTGGCATCATGGATGTCACCGCCTTTTCCAAGGTTATGGTCGAGGGACCGGATGCCCATGCCTTTCTTGACCGTTTGACGGCCAACAAGATGCCGCAAAAAGACGGCTCGATCACCTTGACCCATATGTTGAACCGTCGCGGCCGGATCGAGCTGGAAACCACCATCGTCCGCATGGCCGAGGATTGCTATTATCTGGTCTGTGCCGCGTTCTTTGAACAACGCCTTGTCGATCACCTGAATCAGAACCTCGCAGGTGAGACTCTTTTAATCAAAACGCTCTCCGAAGATTGGTCGGCTTTGTCCCTGAACGGACCAAAATCCCGCGAGGTTCTGGCCCAATGCACCGACGCCGATCTGTCGAACGCCGGTTTCCGCTGGTTGTCGGCGCAGGAAATCACCGTGGCAGGGCACAAACTCTGGGCTTTCCGCATGTCCTATGCAGGTGAACTGGGCTGGGAGCTTCACATGCCCGACGACGCCTGTGTCGATGTCTACAACGCCCTTTGGGCAGCGGGTCAGGCGCATGGCATTGAAAACTACGGGTCGTTCGCGATGAACAGTCTGCGCATGGAAAAAGCCTTTCCCGGCGCAGGTGAATTGACCAACGAGGTCACCTTGCCCGAGGCCAATGTGATGCGCTTTGTCAAACTGGACAAAGACTATCTTGGCGTTGAAGCGACCCGCGCTAGCGCGGAAAGCGATAGCCTGCCGTGGATTTGTACCTATCTTGAGATCGACCCCGACGGCATCGAAGACGGCCACGGCGGCGAAGCCATTCGCGTGGATGGTAAGGTTGTCGGCGCAACTGCTTCGGTTGCCTATGGTCACAGCGTCGGCAAGATTTTGGCCTTCGCCTTTGTAAAACCGCACATCAACATACCCGGCACAGAGGTTGAGGTCGTCATCGCAGGAAAGCCACGCACAGGGCGCATTCTGGGCGAAGCCGCTTATGATCCGCAAAGCTTGTTGCCCCGCACTGATGCATAAAAAGGAGGCCGCCTATGTCTGATACAATGAAAGCCATGGTCACAATGGGCCACGGCGATCTTGACCAGATCGTTTTGCATGCTGAGTGGCCCAAGCCAAAGCCCGCCGCAGGAGAGGTTCTGATCCGCGTAAAGGCCTGTGGTTTGAACAATACCGATGTGAACACCCGCACCGGCTGGTATTCCAAGGCTGTCACCGACCGCACAACGGGCGGTGCTTTTGAAACAGTGAATGACGATGACCCCACGTGGGGCGGCGCGCCTATTACTTTTCCTCGCATACAGGGGGCAGACGTCTGCGGCGTTATCGAAGCGGTTGGCGAAGGTGTCGATGCCAACCGGATTGGTGAACGGGTGATCACCGACAACTGGCTGCGCGATCCGACTGATCCCGACGACATGGACAAGACGGGATACTTTGGCAGCGAATGCGATGGCGGCTTTGCCGAATACACCACGATTGCCGCAACAAATGCGGTCGCAATAACATCCGAATATTCCGACGCAGAGCTGGCCACCTTTAGCTGTTCCTATTCGACGGCCGAAGGCATGTTGACACGGGCGAATGTCACCTGTGCCGATACGGTTCTGGTTCCCGGAGCATCGGGTGGGGTCGGGGGCGCGTTGGTGCAACTGGCCAAGCGTCGTGGCGCACGCGTGATCGCCCTGGCATCTGCGGCCAAACACGCAGACGTTGCGGTCCTTGGCCCCGACCGCATTCTGCCTCGGGCACCGGACGATCTGCGTGCAGCACTTGGTGATGAAAAAATCACCGTAGTCGCGGATATCGTCGGGGGCGATTACTGGCCCAACCTGATCGATATCCTTGAACGCGGGGGGCGATATACGTGTTCCGGTGCCATCGCAGGTCCGATGGTGGGTCTTGACCTACGTACCTTTTACCTGCGCGATCTGACCTTTACCGGCTCAACGATCATCCCGCCCGAAGTCACCCGAAACCTTGTGAAATATATAGAAGCAGGGGATATCAATCCGGCGCTGGCTGCAACCTACCCGCTCGAGGAACTCCGTGAAGCGCAGGCCGCTTTCATCCGCAAGGAACACACCGGCAATATTGTGGTTGTCCCATGAAAATCACCCGTATCTCTGTGTATCAAGTCGATCTACCACTCGAGCATCCCTACTGGCTGTCCGGCGGACGGCTGAAGTTTGAATGCCTTGACGCCACGCTGGTTAAAATCGAAACCGACGCAGGGATTGCCGGCTGGGGCGAGGGCACCCCTTGGGGGCACACCTATGTTCCCGCCCACGGCCCCGGTATCCGTGCGGGCATCGAAACGATGGCCTCGTTTATCCTTGGCCTAGATCCCCGAAAAGTGCTTGAGGTCGAGCGGGCGATGGACCTTGCACTACCCGGTCACCTATATGCGAAATCGCCCATCGACATGGCCTGTTGGGACATCGCCGGACAAGCCGCTGGCCTTCCGATTGCCGATCTGATGGGCGGTGGGAGCCGCACCCCGCGCCCCATCGCATCGTCCGTTGGCGCAAAAACTGTCGAGGAAACCCGCGCCGTGATAGATCGCTACCGCCAGCGCGGCTATATCGCCCATTCGGTCAAGATCGGCGGTGATGTGGAACGCGATATTGCCCGCATTCAAGACGTCGAATCCATCCGTAAGCCAAGCGAGATCGTTCTTTATGATGTCAATCGCGGTTGGACCCGCCAGCAGGCCTTGCGCGTCATGTCCGCGACCGAAGACCTGAACGTCATGTTCGAACAACCTTGCGAAACGCTCTATGATATCGCGGCGATAAGCCACAAACATGCCTCACCCGTCAGCGTGGACGAAAGCCTAGTCACCCTTCAGGACGCCGCGCGGATCGCCCGCGATGGATTGGCCGAGGTGTTCGGCATCAAGCTCAACCGCGTTGGCGGTCTGACCAAGGCCGCCCGCATGCGCGACGTCGCTCTAGCCCACGGCATCGACATGTTCGTAATGGCCACGGGCGGCAGCGTTCTGGCCGATACCGAAGCGCTTCACTTGGCTGCCACCATCCCCGACAATAACTGCCATGCGGTCTGGGCCTGTCAGGATATGCTGACCGTCGACATCGCAAGTGGTCGTGGCCCAAGAAACATTGACGGTCATCTGCACCTGCCCGAAACGCCAGGTCTTGGTGTTCATCCCGATGAAGAGGCACTGGGCGATCCAGTGGCGGTTTACCGATGAAAATCACGCGTATTTCCCTTTGGCACGTCCCGCTGACAAGTTACGAAACCTACTACATGGCTGACGGAAAAACCTGCGATACCGTGGAAAGTGCTGTTTTGCGTATCGATACCGATGCGGGCATTTCCGGCTGGGGCGAAGTCTGCCCGATCCCACATTATCTGCCCGCCTATGCGCGAGGAGTGGCCCCCGCACTGCAGGAACTCGCACCGGTTCTGCTTGGATCCGATCCGGTCGGCCCCGAGGCCCTGATGGCTAAACTGAATGCCTATCTTATTGGCCACAAATACGCCAAATCTGCGATCGACATTGCCCTATGGGACATCACAGCCAAGGTTGCCCACCTACCGCTGCACGCGCTTTTGGGCGGTCAGCGACAGAAAGACATGCCACTTTATCACTCGATCACCTGCATCGCACCTGACGACATGGCCCGCATTGCGCGCGAGGCGCAAAGCAGCGGCATGACCCAGTTTCAGGTCAAACTGGGCGCCAGCGGTGATTGGCAAACCGATGCGGAACGCCTGATCAAAGTGCGCGAAGCGGTTGGAAATGGCCCGCTTGTCTATGGCGACTGGAACTGCGGTGCGACCCAATTGGATGCTACACGTACCGCGCGTGCGGTGCAGCATCTGGATATCATGCTGGAACAGCCTTGCGCCACAATCGACGAATGCGCAACGGTACGGCACGCGACCGGACTGCCTATGAAACTGGATGAAACCGCTCATGACATCCCGTCGCTTCTGGAAGGTCATGCCAAGGGCTGCATGGATGCCGTGGCCATCAAATTATCGAAATTCGGTGGCCTTTCGGCCTCTCGGCGCGCGCGCGATCTTTGTGAGCACCTGGGCGCGAAAATGTGTGTCGAATGCACGTGGGGCAGCGACATCGTGACAGCCGCCAATCTGCATCTGGCCGCGTCAACCGCTCCGTCGCGCCTTTTAAACACGTGCGATCTATCCCACTACGTCGGACCTCGGCTCGATCCCAACGCCCCGAACCGCAGCAATGGCCGCATTGCCCCGCCCCAAGACGTCGGACTTGGCGTATCCCCTGACCTTGAGCTTCTGGGCACGCCAGACCTGATCCTGAACTGATTTCAACTTGCCCCAAATACTCCCGCCGGAGGCACCCCCCTCGGCCACACGCGAATCCGGAGACACCTATGAACGACCTGTCCAACGCCTACCCGACTCATGATGCGGAATGGGTGCAGCAGATGCACGCCGATCACTATCTGCAAAGCTGGTCGACGCAAGGTGGCAAACCCCGCGTGATCACAGGCGCAGAGGGCAGTTGGTTCTGGGACAGCACCGGAAAGCGCTATCTGGATTTCCAATCGCAACTGGTGAACGCCAATATGGGGCATCAACATCCCAAGATCGTTCAAGCCATCAAGGATCAGGCCGATAAGCTTTGCTACATAGGTCCGGCCATGGGGTCAGACGTACGCTCGGAGCTTGCGGCGATCATGAACGAGATCACGCCCAAGAACATCACCTCGACATTCTTCACAACCGGCGGATCAGCCGCCAATGAAACCGCCATCCGACTGGCACGACACTATACCGGACGCACCAAGATCATCGCTCGCTATCGCAGCTATCACGGGGCCACAGGCGGCACGCTTTCCCTGACAGGAGACCCCCGCCACCACCTGACGCGCGCCGACATGCCGGGTGTGGTGCGCATGCTGGACCCTTATGTCTATCGCCTGCCAACAGGCCATGTTGATCCAGCCAACTGCCCCGTTGCGCAGGGCGGTCCACATCTGGAAGAAATCCTGATGTATGAAAACCCCAACACCGTGGCTGCCGTTATTCTGGAGCCCATCGTCGGCACCAACGGCATTCTTGTCCCACCGGATGGATACCTTCAGTCGATCAAGGAAACCTGCGAGAAATACGGCATCCTGCTGATCGCGGACGAGGTTATGGCAGGCTTTGGTCGTACAGGAAAATGGTTCGCTGTGGATCACTGGGGCGTACAGCCCGACATCATCACATCGGCCAAGGGTATCAACTCTGGCTATGTCCCGTTGGGAACCATGTCGGTCAGCACCGAACTGCACGACTGGCTGCGCACAACTCCGCTTCCGGGCGGTCTGACCTATGCCGGACACCCGCTTGCCTGTGCCTCGGGCGTAGCCGCCATCCGCGCCATGCAGGAAGAGGGAACGCTGGCCCATGCAACGGCCATGGGCGAAAAGATGCGCGACGAATTGCACAAGCTGGCCGAAAAGCACCCCTCGATAGGGGATATTCGCGGCAAAGGCATGTTCAATGGCATCGAGCTGGTTAAAAACCGTGACACCAAAGAACCACTGGTTCCGTTTGCAGCAAAAGGGGCTGGGGCAAAACCGATGTCGGACATGATGGCGTTTGCTATGAACGAAGGGCTATACCTGTCGTTCTTCTCTAATGTGATCCGCCTGACACCGCCCCTGAACATCAGCGAAAATGATCTGATGACGGGGCTGGAAATACTGGGCCGCACACTGGACATCGCAGATAGGGAATGTGCCTGAAGGCGCTTTCCACTCAAGGGGAAGTTAAAGGCCATGCCTAAATCAGGGTGGCGAAAGGGCGGTTTTCAGGATCAGAGAATTTCTGGATCCGCTTTCCGATACATTGCACGGTTGATGGTTATCAAGCGGTTGATCTGACCATGAGACTGGACGTTGCTGCCAAGGCAGTTCGATAACAGTGGGCGCGGCATCTATGTCGCGGCGTTACGTTCCAACAAATCGGGAATTTCCCGAAGGGGGAAATAACCGTTTTACAACAGTCATGAAAGTGGTGAGCCGTGCAGGATTCGAACCTGCGACCCACTGATTAAAAGTTCTAGGACGATCGTTTTCATAGCTTTTCAAGGTTGAACATCTAGTGTTAGTTTTTCAGTATGTTAAGGCGTTTTGCCTGAACATAGATGGCCACTGAAAACCCCTTAAACGCGCAATGATTGTGATCCTAATATTAGCCTAACGGACGCATAGAAAAAACGTCTGAAGGCCCCAGATAAGGGGCAGAAGACGTATTTTGATGAAGCATTGACAGGATTCGGCGTACGGGTTTCTCAAGGTGGGACGAAGACATTCATCGCCCTGCGCCGCCGCTGACATTTCGGTCAACACAACGAAATCGGATGTTGAGTGACAGCGAACTCCGTGCCGTGTGGGAGCGTGCAGAAGGATACGGATACCCGTTCGGGGCAATCGTCAAACTGCTGATCCTAACCGGTCAACGTCGGAGCGAAATATCTAATTTGCGGCGCAGTTGGATGGAAGGCGATATCGTGACCTTTCCTTCTGAGTTCGTGAGGAGCAGTCGGGAACATGTTCTGCCCATTGGCGCAATGGCCAAAACGATCATTGAAGGCCTACCAGAAAGGGCAGATCTGCTGTTTCCTTCGCGTCTAAATGACGAAAAACCGTTCAACGGATTATCCCGTTCAAAGCGGACTTTCGATAGTGAAATTGATATTGAGCCATCACTCTACACGATCTACGCCGCACGTTTAGCAGCATAATGGCCAAACTTGGAACTCCGATCCATGCGACCGAAAAGTTACTGAACCATACCTCGGGTACGATCAGCGGTGTTGCCGCCGTCTATAAGCGGCATTCCTACCACGACGAAATGCAGGACGCCTTCCGTGCCTACGAAGCCTATTTATCTAAGATATTCGAAGCCTGACGCTCTCACAACTCCTCGCTTCTCCAATTCTGAAATATACCCCTTGGCACCTTCGGTCACAGCATGTGTAGAGGGGCTTAGAGGCACAGAGCTTCCCGCGCCGACAACGTACTCGTCGGGATCGATGTTGACTTGCTCCCAGTCAGCATTCTCATCGGGAAGATCTGTCAGCAATACGTTTTCATTTACAGCAAGCAAACCCTCGCGGATCAGAGGCATCAATGAATCGATGTGATAGACAAAATTCGCGTCGAAATAGATTGTCTCAACACGATATCCAAGAGGCGTCAGGATGTGACGTAAAACCTCGGCGCCCAACTCATTGCCTGATGAACGTGGTTTGCTTTTTTCAGCTAAATGGACGGATCAGAAACACTATGGGCAACGACCACAAGTTTGTTAGGAATAATCCGTCTTTCATTCCGCGGCCTGATTGGATTGAAGTGGCAGGAGTGGAATGTCACTTAAAGCTGATCGAGCTGGATAATGTTCAGAAAAATAGTTTGAAAGCTGATCTGCAAAGTCTGCGAACGGACGTAAAGATAATAGATGTTTTGGCATGACAAACACAGCTTCTCTAGCATGTTCACGCAGACGATAAAACTTTATCCTGCTTCGCACTTGATCCGCCAGATTGGGGATTAATGTCACCGGGCAATGACATGTGGCGGTTCCCCCAGCTACAAAGTCCACTGCTGCTTGATGAGTCATACACGAAAAAAAAGGCACCGCGTTTGGTAGCTCGGAACGAAACCAGTTTTCTGAACGATCATGCCAAGGAATGCCCGGACCTACATCGACGTATCGATTCAATGCTTGAAATGGCTCAGCAGCAGAGACTCGGTCGACAAGTGTTGCCGTCACGACTTCATCCGGTATGTCACGTGGTATCGCCCATACGATTTCGTCACTAAAAAGCTTTTGAATATATAGAGATGCCTTATATTTCTCGACACTACTTTCACTTACGACACCGCAATTGATGCGATGTGAATTGATCATTTCCACGACTTCATTTGATGTCAGAGCCCACACGAACTCGAACCTGGAAAACTGCCCGATTTTTAGAGTTATTTGAGCGGCTTCTTCCAGAAAGTGACCTCGCAAAGAAGGGGTCGTTCCAAAGTGCAATTCTAGCTGTTTGTCCGCAAACAAAGCCCGATGTTGCGACTCGGCTTTGTCAATGCGTCCTAGGAGATCATCAGCAGTGCGAAACCAGAATTCACCGGCTTGTGTTAACTGAATCCCTTGAGCCCGCCCTCTACGAATAAGCTGCGTGCCCAAGACCTCTTCCATCTTCGCCAACTGTTGCGAAATTGTGGGCTGCGCCAAACCAAGCGACCTACGCGCGTTGCTAATTGCGCCTGAAAGAACAACCGCTCGGAAAACTTCCAATTGCTTTAGTGTGATTTTCATGATTCCCCCAGACTCTCAATGTGAAGAATTGCAAAAATCAATGCAATTGAAAAGATTTAGTTTTTTACCCGGGCTGATAGTAAACTATATGCACAAGCACCTTTGAATTCAGTTTCGAAGCTTTTGCTTTGCGCTCTTTTCGAAAAACACGCAGAAGGTGCAGAAAGAGACATCCAAGTGCATGTCTTTTGAGCTCTCACCAACCCAGATCAACAAGCGATTTTGAGAGGGTTCTTTTGGCATTTGAGTTTTCTATTTATCAAATTGACAAACGCGATATCATGAGCGCAAAAAAACGCGACGGCTGTTTGTAGTGAGGAATTCTTAGGGCAAAAATTCTTTTGAACCTGACTAGCATAACAAAGATTTCGCCAAGAATTTCCTGCAATAGTTGGCAAAATTCGAAACTGAACCCGCATTTAGAGTTCAGAGAAAAGCCAAACAGGAATTAGCGGAGATCGTCAAACTACTACCGAGGTGGCGCCCTAAAATGTCTAAGTACCACTATGAGCTATCGCCCGCTGGACTTGACTTAAGAAAAATGACGCTGATACTATGAGATAATTTACTAACTATCTAAAAACATTAGGTAAAATGAGAGAGTATGGTCGACGCTGGATGGTGCGGCCGGAGGGAGGACGTATGGAACAATCTGATGCACAGACAGCCAATCGAGGCGGAGCAGGGGTATGGATCTTTCGGGCTTTGCTCCTCGCGGCCGCAGCATTCATGGTTTACACTTGGTACCAACCTTGGTGGATAGCCGATGTCGCAGTAATAAAGGGAACCGATGACCTTGTTTTGCACCCTTGGGGTGTCGACGTGGTCCGTCAGGTGAGAGTTCAGGCCGATCCGGCGCTATATTCTATGCCAGCGTTTTTTACCCCCTTCGTATGGTCCTATTTTACCGTTGCGATGCTGGCGCTGGCCGCCAGCCTGTTCATCAACAGGTCGGTCTCTCTAGGGCGAATTCGTCTTCCAATAGCAACAATTCTTATCTTGTTGGTCGGGCTGTCCTACTTAACAACGGTAGGACTTGCGTATGGGATTGGTACGCTGAGAGCGGAGAGTATTGATGTAGCGTTCATTGGGAAGTCCCAATTCACTGACCCGACCTCTCATCGCAAAATGAAGATGGTTTCAGAACTACAAATCGGATACTGGTACGCGCTCTATTCCGGGATTGCATTGGTAGCTTTGGGTGTGCTCCGCAGACTATTTGTCGGCAGATCCTGACCTATGACGTGTGTTCCCTATTCGGCAAGGATATTGCGTCGAATAGGGGCAAGCGACTGACAAAATAAACGCAACCAAAAATTGTATGGTTCGCTATGCGCGAGCCGTATAATCTCTTTAGAACAGACACTTCACAGGTTTACGACATGTCTTTTTGACATGTCGTAAACACTCATAAATTCATTAACTAGCCTATACAATAAGACCTTCAGCTAAATGCACAAGCGTGCTGCCGTGGGGGTTTTATAGCCCTGACGGTTCGGGCTCGCTCGCCAGAAATAAAACGCCAATGTCATACATTGGAAAATCCATTGATCGTTGGTGACAACATGAATCCACTCCGGATTTCAACTTTTAGAGTGTTGGGAGGCACCAAATGACAGTGAAGCTTAAAATCTCTGGGCTTTCAGCTGTGATAGCTGTTAGCTTAGCAAGTGCGGGTAACGCCGCAGATGTGACAGGGGAACGCATGTTGGCGGCTGGAACGGACGCCGAGATGGGAAACTGGTTATCGGTTCACAAGACATATGACTCCAATCGATATTCCTCATTGAAGCAGATCAATGCAGACAATGTATCGGGTCTGCGACTGATCACAGCCGCAACGCTCGGGGGCACCGAACCTGCTGGTTTTGGTGTTGGATCGATGGAGGCAACGCCGCTGGCCGATGACGGCTTCCTTTATATTTCGGATCCGTGGGGTACACCCTACAAATTCGACATGTCAGACGGTAAAAAGCTGAAACCTGTTTGGATTTGTGACACAGGAATCGACAAGGACCCTAGCGCCGGTATTCTATTGGCAAACCGCGGTCTCGCGCTTGCGGGCAACAATGTCGTAACGGTACTAAATGACGGTCGGGTTGTTGCCTGTGACAACGATACCGGAGACGTTGTTTGGGACAAGCAAGTTGCCACTGATGTCGGCGAAGGCTTTACCAATTCACCACAATTCATTGGCGATAAGATCATTGTCGGCCAGTCCTATGGTGACTGGGCAACACGTGGCTGGATCGCAGCACTTGACCCAGACAGTGGTGATGAACTTTGGCGCTTCTACACTATCCCAGAGCCGGGTCAGCCGGGTTCAGAAACGTGGCTGTGCGACGAAACCGGCAACCCAGATTGCTGGAAGACCGGTGGCGGTGCTGCATGGGTTCAAGGATCCTTCGATCCGGAATCGAACACGCTTTACTGGGGCACGGGTAACCCTGTGCCGATGTATGACCCTGAATATCGTCCTGGTGACAACCTCTTCACCAACTCAACTGTGGCGCTCGACGCGGATACGGGTGAGCTGAAGTGGCACTTCCAGTACACTCCTGGCGATTACATGGACTATGACGAGGTCGGCATTCAGCTGCTGATGGATACTGAAATCGATGGCGAAATGCGCAAGGTTCTAGCCCACTTCGGTCGGAACGGTATTTTCTACACACTCGATCGTAACAGCGGTGCGTATATCAATTCGGCCACATATGTCAGCAACCTGAACTGGACCGAGGGCATCGACCCGAAAACCGGTATGCCACTGGAGTATGATCCTTCAAAATCGCTGCAATCCTATGCGATCGGCGCGATCACCCGTGCTGGAGATACTGCTACTACCTGTCCGAACATTCAGGGTGGCACAAACTTCTTCCCAACGGCCTATAACCCTGAACTTGGCATCGCTTATGCTGTGGGGATCGAAGGTTGTTCGGACCTATCGGTTAGGTCTGTTGACCCAGCAGACGTTATGGCTGGTGAAATCTTCATCGGTGGAGCAGGTGTCGCCAGCGGTGTACAAACCGGTTCGATCAACGCAATTGATGTGGCGACGAGTTCCGAGGTTGCGGAAGTCAATACGCCTTTCCCACTGTACAGTGGCGTGCTTGCTACACCGGACCTGATGTTCACAACGCATTTGGACGGAACTGTTGCAGCTTATGATGCCGCGACCTTGGAGGAGAAGTGGTCGATTAATGTCGGCACGGCTTTCCAGGCTCCACCCATCACCTTCACTGCTGACGGTAAGCAATACATTGCAGTTGCTGGTGGCGGTATTGGTATCGCAGGCTTCGGCCATGCCGATCTGATGAACATCCAGCCCGCCAACATGCTTTGGGTCTTCGGGCTCTAGTGGTCAAAAATACAACGTCGGGCAGCTTCGGCTGCCCGACGTTATCGTCTTTAATCCTGTCTGAAATCAAGGATCCAGTATGACTGTGAGGCGCGCAGTTGCCATTTCGTTATATTTCTTGATCTCATTCGCGCCGCATCCGCTCAAAGCACAAGAGGCTCAGGAAATGGCCGCTGACCTTGAACGGGGAAAGAGAATATATCGCTCAGTAGGGTATTGCGGAAATTGCCACGGTTGGCCTGGAGATGGTCGGACAGGCAGATTGTTGCAGGCACCCGAAGCGCCCAGTTTACGTGAGAGCGAACTTGATACAGAGACGCTTATCGAGGTTGTCAAATGCGGTATTCCCGGAACTGCGATGCCTTATCATGGCAGAACGGCCTATCTTGACGGCAGTTGCTACGGTGGGATGGAACTTTCTGACTTTGAACAGGGCACAGCCCCGCCGCTTGGCAAGACGTTCGGTGACAGTGATGTCTTCAATGTCGTTGCTTATCTGGAAGCATACGTGATTGGCCGAAAAGAGCCGACAATCGAGGAATGTACCGAGTTTTTTGGCAATCCGAACGCCAGGGCGTGCAGAAAGCTCAAGTGAGAATGTGACGTGCGAAAAAACCTTTTAGCGATACTATGTCTGTGCCTTTCCCATGGTAGTGCTTTAGCGCAAGCACAGGTCGAACCAGTTTATTCAATCTGGGATGTCACACTCGGCCAACCTGTGGAGCAGATGCCGGATTCTGAGGTTGGTGAAATAACTTGTGGAACAAATGGTGGACCCTCTGGTGCGAAGCTAGAATCCTTCGGAGATTTTCTTGCCTGCCAGCCCGAAGGCTCTGGTCTGCATGAGATTTCATTCAGTTATGATGATGAGCAGGACTATATCGCACGGGCCCTTGAAAATGAATACCGGGCTTTACGGGGCGGTACCTCGGTATTTGCGCATCCCGTGATTGTGTCGGTGCTGGTTGATGCGAATGGTATTGTGCAGGGTCGTCGGATCGTAACTGACGATAGAATAGGCGATTATGAACGTCGCACAGCCTACACATTGATACGTAATTTTAAAGCTCGCTATGGCAATTGGTCGCTTGCATGCGCCGATGTTGAGATGAAAGAGGGCGAAAAGCCAGTCGGCAACCAATTTATCCATGAGTATTGTACTGGGCGGTCACCTGACGGGAAGGTATTGATTGCGGTCGAGTCTAGCTACCTACGCAAAAAGGGCCAGTTAGGCCTCAATCGGGAAACCCAGAAGGTCAACACCGGCTATTTTGAAAGCCAGACCCGGTTTGAAGAGATTTTAACACCATTCACGGTAGGAACTGCGCCGTGATTTCAGTCCTGCAACCGACCATTCGCCATGATGTTATTTTTCATCGTGGCTTGCGTGAAATCCACATCTCTGGTCGCGGCTCGGGTGAATCTGTTTCCTGTCAATGTGGCGCCGGCTACACTGGCACGCCTAAGATCGGCCGCCAAAAAATCCGTAAGAGAGATCGTGGCATTTTCAAAGTTTGCCCTACTGATCTGAGCTTCGACAAAACCCGCATTGACAATTGTTGCACCATCGAACCGGTTTCGCCCCAAACGCGCGCCGTTCAAATTCGTTTGCTGCAGCGAAGTATTTGTAAAATCGGCATTATTGGCCACTGCATCGCGCATCAAGGTCCGGTCGAGCACAGCGCCGGGCAATTTGGCCGAGGTAAGTCTCGCCGTTTGCATTCGCGCCTCAGTCAGGTTCGCGCCACCAAGGTCCGCGCCAGACATCTCGGCTGCATAGAACATCGCGCGCGAAAAATCGCCATTCGACATTTTGGCAAGCGTCAGGTCGGCCACATTGAAGTTGGTACCGACAGCTGTAACATCAGTCAGTATCGCGCTGCGCAGTTTCGCCCGGTGAAATGTGGCACCGGTTATATCTGCGCCGGTCAAATCAACGCCGGTCAGATCGGCCTTTTTGAAATTTGCACCCCGCAGGTCACAGCCCTTGCATTCTTTGATCGTCCCGTCGATCAGATCGCCCACTTGATCTGCAAACACTGGCCCTGCGGCGAAAATCAAGATCATTGCCAGAAAGATGCGCATTCTTTGTTTCTCCAAGTCTCGAAAGGTCTTTTTCATGCTTCGTAATACAGGCCTTGCTGCGCTTTTGCACAAATTCTGGGTATTGACCTTTTCAATAGGCGTTGCTGTGTTCGCAGTGCTGGCCTTTCCTTCGCAAGGGCAAACGGCAGAGCCGGATATCACGGGGATACCAGAAGTCATCGACGCTGATATCATACGGTTCGGACAGCAACGCGTGATCCTGTGGGGTGTGGACGCACCGGAGCGACCGCAATTATGCCATGCGAACGGGGCAATCTGGGGCTGCTACGAAGCCGCGGTGCGCAAGCTTCAGCTTTTAGCGGGGCGTGGAGAGGTAAGTTGTTATTACAAAGGCGAACCAGATCCATTTGGCCGACACTATGCTGTATGCACCAGCGCCGGAGAAGATCTGAATGCGGAGTTGGTTAAATCTGGTCTGGCGCTTGCCTTCGAGGAGCAGTCTGATGAGTACTTCCCACAGATGGCCGAAGCGATCGCTGCAGGGATTGGATTGTGGCAGGTTGGTGTAACTTTTGAAGAGCCATGGGTTTTTCGCAAGCGAGAAACACGCGGTGGATACAGGTAGGGGGTAATATGGCACAAATCACCGATGTTCTAACCGCATCGGGCCGCGATGGCGCATACGACGCGGTACTGAAGTGGATCCTCTTGATGGCACTCATAACATTGGGGGCCGTCGTATCCTATGATTACGGGCTGCTGACCTATCTTTTCGCGGCGGATGAGTCACGCATTACCGTGCTGATTGCAGTGCTTTATGTCGGCTTCTCTATGCATTGCCTTTGGATCCTTGTGGAATTGGGTCGCGAGTACCGCCGCGCGATGCAATTTAAAGAGCAACTGGACAGGGCTGTGGAAGTGCCAGACCTACCAAATGGCGGTGGTATGATTGACCGTTATATCGCTGATGTAATTCGCTCTCGCGAACATCCAGGCGAGGTAGAGGGTAACGCACATCTGTTAATGATGAGCCTTGGTGCCGAGTTTCGTCGTCGCACCAAAATCGGCACATACTCGTCCGATCTACTTTACAAACTGGGCATGCTTGGCACGATGGTCGGATTTGTCATGATGCTGAATTCCATGGGCGATTTGTCGAATTTCGATGTCGATACCCTGCGTGGCGCCCTGCAAAAGATGATTGCAGGTATGGCTGTTTCACTTCTAACGACGATCGCCGGGTTGATTGGCGGCATCCTTTTGAGGCTTGAATACAACATTGCTGACTCTCTTGTGACCGACATTAGCCAGACAACAGTCAGCTTTACCGAAGCCTCACTCCTGCCCTTGCTGACGCGCAAGGAACGCAGAGAGGGCGTCAATGTTTGAAGAGGAAGCTGAACCAGAATTCGAGATATTTTCAGCATTGCTGTTCAATTCCCTGAAGGCAATCACCTTCATGTTTTTTATCAGCTTTGCCATGATCAACAAGCCTGCAGACGAAGGTAAGGTAGACCCCAAGGCCGAAATGCTAATCACCGTAAGTTGGCCGGACAACAATCCTGACGATGTTGACACCTACGTGATGGATCCTGCCGGCAACATAGTCTGGTACACTCAACGCGAAGCCGGGTTAATGCATTTGGACCGTGATGACCGTGGAATGTTCAAGGACGTCGTTTTGTTCAATGACAAGGAAATCACAAATCCGCTCAATCAGGAAATCATCAGCTTCCGCGGTCTGGAAGACGGAGAATATGTCGTCAATATTGTGCACTATATCGCCAATAGCACCGTGCACCTTCCTGTTTCGGTGAAGGTTGAAAAGCTAAACCCTTCTGTCAGGGTCATCTTTTACCAAACATTGAATTTGACAGGCAAGGGTGATGAACAGACCGCTGTAAGGTTCACATTGAAAGGCGAAGAGGTGATCAACGTAAACAATGTACCCAAAAGCTTGGTCGAACTGACGCGCGGCGGTAGCAAAGGTCGCAATACCCGCTCCGGCGGAGGCGGCATAATTGACGCCACGACAGGCCAGGTCATGGATAGGTGAAATGCTCATGAACATGACCTATGTCATCCTCAGCTTAACCGTTTCTTACGCACTGGTGGCGGCTCTCCTTGCATATTTGTTGCTTCTCACGCGTATTCACTGGGTGATGAAAGTTCTCGCCACGACGGCGACGGTGGCGACCATTCCTCTTGTATTTTGGGGCGTGGGTGAATTGCGGGGCTTGCCATCAGACGGGGATATCCCCCGTAGCTTCCGCATGCTTTGGGCCCAAATGATCGAGCCCAATGCCCTTCAGGGCGAAGAAGGTAGGGTCTATCTGTGGCTTCAGGCCTTGGACTCTGAGAACTACCCAGTTGGTCCGCCAAGGGCCTATCAGCTGCCGTATTCCGACGATCTCATCGTAAAAGTTAACGCTGCCTTGGGTTTGATTTCAGAGGGTGAGCAGATTCAGGGCACAATCGATATTGAAGAAAAGTTGCCTGAATACACAGCCGAAGCATTGGCCGAAGAAATTGATGAGGAACTGGGCGATACGCGACCCGGGGGGGAAGGCACCGTAGGAGAACGGGTATCCATTTTTGATCCATCAATGCTGACATTTGACACTGCGGCAGCCCCAATTACACCAACCAAACCGCAATAGTTTCCAAAGTAATCAAACCGCCTACCTGGCTACTTTTCGGGCAAAGAATCCACAGTGCGCTTCCGAACACGCACCTGTCGCCAAGTGATTACTGGGAGGATCAGGCTGGTCAATCCAAACAAAAAAGTGCCGCTCAGCAACATGCCGACCAGCCAACGCGACCAGCGTATTGCCTCAAGATCTGCGCCAAACCAGCCCTGTGTTCCCCACAACAACACCCGACCACGCATGCCTGCTTCGGCACCGACGCGTATGGTACGACCGAGGTCACTGTTCAAAGAGTCCTCGCCCAGCCAGATTGTGACGGTATGTACCTGACCTGGCTCCATATCGCCTAAGTTCAGTGCGACCATTCCAGTTGATGTGTTGATTAGCTTCACCTTTTCACCATTCACTTCTGCCAGAAGTGCGCCTGGAACTGTCAATGCAACGTCATTGGCCTGTTTGGTGGTGGTGATTTGCCCTGTTACTGTACGGTGGAAATCACCGATGTTCAGGATCGCCGAAAGTTCAGGGATGTCGTTCATCATTGCCTGGACAACGACGACGTTCATTAGTCTGGGCAGTACGAGTTCCTTCACCTTGTCTCTGGTGCCGGGCTTGAGGGTCAAGCGTAGCGCCACGTCCTCGTCCAGACGGCGGCTAAGCTGCTCAGCCATGAAATTCCCAACGCGATCAGGGTCGATCCCAAAGCCTGTGGGTACCGGAAAATCCCGAACAACAAGTCGAGCCTCTAGCGTTGGTGCATTCAGGCCACGCGCATTCCCCGACAAAACCAGCAAACCAAGCCCTGCAGCCAGAACAAGGCAAACTGACAAGAGTGAATTCCAAAGCCGCATGAGACCTCCAAACAATAAGTCGATAATAGAGGTAGCTTACATTGGAAAAAGTAATGAGCAGAATTGTCTTTTTGGAGTAGACTTTTTGTCATGGTGGTGGCGTTCTTTTGGACGGAGAGGTGGCGTGAATTCAAAACGGAAAGTGCTGATCTGGTTATCTTGTGTAGTCACCTCGACAGTTCTCGCAGGGTCCAGCTTCGCAGAGACAATAACGGATTACCAAAAGACGCGTCTTGTTGGAGACTGGTTCCAAATTGCACGTTCTCCCAGTCTATTCGAAAACAACTGCCACGCGGTAAAGGTGGAAATCTTGACCAGAGAGGACAGTCGGATGACGCTCAAAATGATTTGCCACAAAGGAGGCGTATCTGGTCCTGTTTTGGCTATAGACGGCATTTTGGTAGAACATGAGCCTAGCGTCTTTGGGATGCGGTTTGTTCGCCACAGGCAATTTGGGGATGTCACTTTAATAGTGCTCTGGCAGGCCGAGGATGACAGTCTTGCGGTTCTGGGGTCACCCATAGGTCAAGTTGGTTGGGTGTTGTCGAAGTCGGCAAAGACTGATCCGGAAACACTGGCCTTGGGAATAAAGAAGCTTGTGGAGGCTGGATATTCCGAGAGTGTGATCCGAATAGTCAAGCAAGCCCCATGATTCCGATCGAGTGGCCTATTACGATCCTGTTCAGCCCTTCTCTGATGTTCCCACAAGCGCCGCATAGGCGTCTGTTAGGTCTGCTGTGCCCGCCATATCCTTAAGCTCGTTGGGGGTGCCGTCAGCCACGACTTGTCCATCCCGTATTAGGATAACGCGATCCGCATATTCGACCTCATCCACCAAATGCGTCGCCCAAAGTATCGCTACCTGTGCCTCAGTCGCCAACTCCCGAATATCCTGAACCAACGCCCGCCTTGATGGGGCATCCAGCCCTGCGGTGGGTTCGTCCATAATCAGAAGGCCAGGGCGGTTCAATAAAGCGCGCGCTATTTCGACCTTTCGCTGTTGACCTCCTGATAATTGTCTGACCCTGCGTTCCTGCATGTCAGTGAAACCAAACCGGGTCGTCTGTTCTGCAATTCGATCCTTCAGTCTATTGCCGGACAATCCGAATAGGCGACCGTGAAAGGAAAGATTTTCTTTGATCGTCATGTCCAGATCCACTGATCGCTCTTGAAAGACCACGCCTAGTCGTCTCAGGATTACCGCAGCATCGTTTGCATAGTTTTGACCAAAAACAGTGACCGAGCCTTCATTCGGTGCGAGCAGACCGGAAATTATTTGGAACATGGTAGATTTACCCGCTCCGTTTGGACCAAGCAGACCAACAAACTGTCCGGCGTTCAGGTCAAAACTTACATCGTGAAGCGCGTTGATCTTGCCATAGGATTTCGACACCCCGGAAAGCGAAAGAATTTTTTCTATTTCATTCATTCGCGCATCCCTGCATCAAGATCACGTGTTATGGAAGCCACTATATCGCTGCTGCGTTCGGCATGGGGGATGTCCAGAACCGTATCACTAACCACTCTTGCTGGGCGATCCCGCAAGATTATCACCCGATCCGCAAGCACGGCGGCATCATATGGATCGTGTGTCACCAGTATCACCGTTGGCCCAAATTGCTTCACCACGCCTGCAAGCAGCAAATGCAATTCGCCCGCCAGCTTTCGGTCAATCGATACGAATGGCTCATCAAGAAGCAAAAGACGCGATGAAACTGCAAGGGCTCTTGCCAGTGCCACACGCCTTTGCATTCCGCCGGACAATTCCGATGGTCGCAGATGTTCAGCTGCTTCAAGACCGACACCGGCCAGAAGCTTGCGACCAGTATCTGGTGGGAGATCCGGCTTGACAGCAAGCAGATTACCAAGCGCGGTTTCCCAAGGCAAAAGCCGCGGGTCCTGAAAAACAAAGCCGGGTACCTGCGCTTGAGTTGGCGTTTTTCCGTCCACCATGACCTTGCCAGCGTAGTCAGTGTCTATGCCTGCGATCAATCGCAGAAGTGTTGATTTCCCGACCCCCGAGGGACCAATCAGGGCCACTATCTGCCCTGGTGGCACCTCAAAATAAATGCCTTTGAAAAGAGTTTCGTTACCAAAGCTCTTTTGTTCAACGCTTACATTTAACTGCGCACCGGACGCCATCCGAGTATCCTGTTTTCCAGCGGGCGCATCGCGCCATATTCTATTAGGATGACCACCGCCATAAACGCGAGAGTATAGGCCAAAATACCCTTCATGTCGAAGTTTTGAAAGAAGATACCAATGCGGAAGCCAACGCCTCCGTCACTGCCCAGTACTTCGAAAACTAGAACAATCTTCCAGATAAGTGAAAGTCCGGTTCGGGAGGCGGTCAGTACGTAGGGCATCAGTTGCGGGATGATGAATTTTTGCACTCGACGCCAAAAACTAACACGATAAACCACCGCTAATTCGGCCAAACCGTGATCCAAAGCCCGAACGCCTTCGCGCATGGTAACCGCAACCAGCGGCATTTTGTTGATAACGACGGCAAGGATCAAAGCAAATTCGGTCAGTCCCAGCCAGATATAACATGTGATAGCAACAACGATTGCCGGAATATTCAGCCCAATCAATATCCAGTTACCAAACAAACTGTCCGCGTGAGAAAATCGGCCCAATGTTCCGCCGATTGTAATTCCCAACGTCATTGCAGCAAAAAATGCCATTATGGCACGACCAAGAGTTTTGGACATATCGGCGATCAAGTGTCGTTGGGTTGCCAGTTCATATAGTTCGCCAAAGACAACGCCTGGTGTTGGGAACAGTCTATGCGCGACCAGCATCGCCACCATTTGCCAGATCAAGAATAGTAGGGGCAGCGAAAACCATTCCAACCGCCCCAAAGCTGCGCCGGACTTGTGCCCGGTTTCAGACATGCCCGGCTACCCTAGTGACGATAGCCTGCCCAGAAAGTGCCAGAGTCCATCTCTGTGCTATCACCGACAAGATCGGGTCCTCCGTGTTCGGCCATGATGGCGAATGATGCCGCCGCTGCCGCTATAGTGTCGTCATTGTAGCTACGTAAGATACCCGCACGATAGTCGTCACGCAGCGTTGTAAATAGCGCATCATTATCGGTCGCACGCATTTTTTCGCGTAGCCCCTCCCAAACAGCGTCGTCTTCCAGCAATATTGCTTTGGCGGCAAAGGATGCATTCAGGAAGGCCTCAATCTGATCCTGTTTTTTGGCAGCTGTTTCATCACGGAAAACCCATGCAAGCAGCGGCGGGCTATTGGTGATACCCATTTCCTGCATCATTTTATCCACCGAGATCAACTCTTTGGCACCTGAGGCTTTCGCACGCGCATTGAAATGCCAGAAATTCAGTGAAGCATCGATTTGCCCTTCGGACAGCAGTTCATTTATAAGGGGCGCCGCACCAAATCGCGCAGTGACCTTGTCTGCCAGTGATTGGCCGGTCTCGGCTTTATAGTAAGCCTGCAGGATGACCCAGCTTTTGTCGACTGGTCCGCCTGCGATACCGATGGTTTTGCCGGGCAAATCGGCAAGTGAGGATATCTGCCCGTCTGCAGAAACCATCAGCCCTCCAACCGCATAAGAGTGCGGAACTGAGGTCAAACTTTCGCCTGAAGAGCGAAGGGAAGCGACCCAGACAAAATCCGACAGCACTATATCCACATCGCCGGACATGAGCGCTACGTGGCTTGCTTGTTTGCCTGATACGTCCTTAAGCACAAGCTCAAAGCCATTTTCTTCATCAAGCCCCATGTCCTTGATGACCTTCATTTCCCAACTTGCAGTCCCATTAAGCAATACGCCCACTTGGACCTGTCCCAGATCTTTTTTGGGGGGTTGAAATGCATGTGATTGACCGCTCAGAATAGCCATTCCCAACAGCGCAGTACCAATAACGCGCAGCAGTTGACGCATTTTCATTTCGTTTCTCCCCTTCTGCGAAACAAGACTAATCTTTCGCAGAATAGCACCGAAGCAACTTGTGCTATGCAATCTGCTATATTTGTAAATTCAATGGGAAAATAGATTTGTATGGATATTACAATATGAATTTGTTTGTGTGGCGATACAGGAGAAAACCTTTATGCGTTTACGGAAGTTTGTCAGTGTTGTAACGTTCTTGGCTGCCGCGGCCCCTTGGTCGGGAATGGCGTGGGCAGAGGGCAATCTGGCATCAAGGGCGACGCGATTGCCCGATATGATGATCGACAGTGCAACACTCAGTCTTTCGCACACGGAATTTGAATTGGAAACCGGCAAGTTCTACCGCTGGCGGATCGTGCATGATGGCGGAGAGGAATTTCAGATTGTTGCCCCTGACCTGTTTCGAAACAGCTGGATTGATCAGGTTGTAATTGAAGATCTCGAAGTGCAGCCAATGGGGCTTTACGCAATCGAGTTCGACGATGAAGGTACAATCGACGTCTGGTTTGTCCCGATAAGACCCGGCAACTTTGACTTCTGGGTGGATGGCTACGAAAATCGTGGTCTTGCTGGCACGTTCGTGGTGCGCTGATGCGAAACCTTCTGCTTGCCATATTCTTTTCATTGCTGCCGTTGTCTGCATCAGCGCTCGATACCGGGCGTATCTTCGTCAGCAACGAGAAAAGCCACGATATTTACGTCTTTGATGCGGATTACAATCTGATCAAGAAAATTGAGACCTCGCGCCGTCCTCGAGACATGAAATTTAACGCCGCGCGTACGCTTCTTTATGTGGCCTGCGGGGATGATGATATTATTGATGTCATCGATGTGGAAACTTTGGAAATCGTGGACGGTATCCCCACAGGACCTAGCCCAGAGGTGTTCGATTTCTCTCCTGACGAGTCTCAGATTTACGTCTCGAACGAAGAAGATTCGATGCTTGAAATCATCGACGTTGAGGTTCGTATCACCGTTCACGATGTCCCGACAGGGGCCGAACCAGAAGGCGTGATTGTCGTGCCGGATAGCGATACACTTTATGTGACATCCGAAGTGGCTGACATGGTGCATGTGGTTGATCGTGTGAATGGCGTTGTGACAAACAACATAATTGTAGGCACACGACCACGCCGTTTCATCATTACACCAGATACCAACGAATTGTGGGTTTCTGCGGAACTGTCCAGTGAAATATATGTGATCGATCGTACGACTGAGGAGATCACGGAAGTGCTGGAATTTCTCCCTCCAGGTTTCCGCCCCGAGGATGTTACTCCAGTCGGCATGGCACTAACGCGCGATGGTAAAATCGGCTTGATCAGCCTCGGTCGCGCCAACCACGTCGCGGTGATTGACGCGCTAACAAAAGAAATTCTGGCTTATGTGCTTGTCGGAAATAGGGCATGGTCGGTGGCACTGACACGTGATGAAAAGATTGCTGTCGTGGCAAACGGCCTTTCCGATGACATTACGCTTATCGACATGGAAACGTACCGTCCAATACGCTCGATCCCTGTGGGTCGGGTTCCGCATACCGTGGTGATAGACGATTGAAACGCCTGATTTCAATTCTGATTGCGCTCATTCTCGCTGGTGCTGCTGGCGCCGCAGAATTGCGGGTGGGACTACTGCGACTAAACGACGATCCGCGCTTTGACGATGAATTCGCCTATGCGCGCATCGCGCTGCGTCCGCTTGGTGATGTACGAACAGCTGTGCGGTTGGGTATTTCCGACATGCAGGTGTTAACTCAAGCGCGTGGGATAACACCGGTACTGACAGAAGCATCCGTTGATCAGGATGGGTTGATAGAGGCCGCCAAACAGATGATCTCTGACGGGGTGACCCATTTGATCGTCGATCTTCCGGCCGCAAATGTCGACGCGTTGGCCAATGCCTTGAGTGACTCACAGGCGACAATTCTGAACACAACAGCGCCAGATGATTGGTTGCGACTCAAATGCCACGCCAATCTCTTGCATACAGCCGCAAGCGATCGGATGATTGCCGATGCCCTCGTGCAGCACGCTGTCAGTCATAAATGGGATAGCGTTCTAGTGCTTCGTGGAAAGACAGAACGTGATGCAATTCGCGCAGACGCTTTTTCACAGGCAGCCGCCCGTTTCCGGATTCGCATTGTCGCCGACCGTGAGTTTGATCTGTCTACGAACCCGAGCATGCGCGAACAAAATAACATTGCACTGATAACCGGAGGAAGGCGAGACTACGATGCCGTCTTCATCGCCGATGAAATTGGTGAATTCTCACGCTACGTTCCCTATCAGACCGCGTTACCACGTCCAATCATCGGTGCGACAGGCTTGGTCGCACTTGAATGGCATTGGGCATTCGAGCGTTACGGCGCACCTCAAGTGAATTCCCGGTTTGAAACGCTGGCAATTGATGGCCGCCGAATGGGCTGGCAGGATTGGTCGGCTTGGATCGCAACTCGTGCGGTGTTGACCGCGTTCGCGAAAACCCGAAGTAATGAATTAACGGACGTGAACGCGTTGCTCCGATCGCCCAAACTTCGGCTTGACGGTTCAAAAGGCGCGCAGTTGAGTTTCCGTCCATGGAATGGTCAGTTGCGTATGCCGATCCTTATTTCTACGCATAATGCAGTCTTAAATGTTGCACCGTTCGAAGGTTTCCTGCACCAGACAAACACGCTGGATGCACTGGGATTTGATGAAAGCGAGTTCGCTTGTGATTGACTCTGACCTCCCTAGCCGCCGGGAATACCTGTTGGGTATTTATGCCGTCACTGAACGCGAGATCGTGAAATTTTTTCGACAGCGCGAACGGCTCCTTTCTTCGATTGTTAGGCCATCGCTTTGGCTTTTCATTTTTGCCTCAGGACTGCAAAACCTACTTGGGATTTCAATCATCGAGCCCTACGACACCTATACACCTTACCAAGAATACATCCTGCCCGGGTTAACTGGCATAATCGTGCTGTTTCAATGCATGCAATCGGCATTGTCTCTGGTTTATGATCGAGAAGCAGGTGTCATGCGGGTTATGCTTGTCTCGCCGCTTCCGCGCCATTTCCTTCTCTTTGCACGAATTTTAGGGGCCACGTTCCTTGCAACACTCCAGATTTATGTCTTTCTCGGATTGGCCGCGGCTTTTGGCTATTACATGACGTTGTCGGGGATGGTCTTCATTATTCCGGCAATCTTCATGGCGGGCATCATGTTGGGATCCATTGGTCTGTTAATCACCGTTTACACAAGACAGATCGAGAATTTTGCGGGAATGATGAACTTTGTGATCTTCCCGATGTTTTTTATGTCCTCAGCTCTTTATCCGTTATGGAGGCTTCGAGAATCGGGCGCCGACATTCTTTATTGGCTAGCGCTGTTTAACCCTTTTACCCACGCGGTGGAATTGATTCGGTTTGCCGCATACGGTCAATTCAACTCCTTGTCCTTTTCAGTGGTCGCCATCTGCGCACTCGTGGCGTTTGTTCTTGCCGCACGAGGCTACAACCCAAATACCGGAACGATAGCGCGTATCAAACGCTAAGTTCATGCGATCAGACCGATTACACGTTTTGTTTTGTTCGAACGTTTTTGATGCACGTTAGCTGACCGCCACCAGCGCTTCGCCGCGCGCAACCGCATCTAAGTCGGACAGGGTGAGGCTGGAGCCGTCAAGGGTGATCGTCATCCACTTTCTTTCCGTCCTGACAGAAACTCACGAGAGACTTGCTATTTAGAATTTCATCGACCATCCTTCAACGGCAAGCCGGCCTGTTCGAGCCGGGCATGAAGTCTGGGAGGAAAATCATGAAATTCAGAACGTTGATTTCGGGTGCCGCAATCGCCGCGCTCACCGCCGGGGCCGCCGTGGCACAGGATGTCACGCTCCGGCTGTCGCACTGGGTGCCGCCGACGCATCCGATCCAAACCCTGGGGATCGAGCCTTGGGTGCAATCGCTGACCGAGGCTTCGGGTGGCCGTATCGCCGTGACGATCTTTCCGGCACAGCAGTTGGGTGCCGCACCGGACCACTACGATATGGCGCGCGACGGCATTGCCGACATCACCTACACCAACCCCGGCTATCAGGCGGGGCGCTTCCCGATCTACAGCCTGATCGAGATACCGTTCCACGCCAACAACGCCACCCGCGGCGCGCAGGCGCTACACGAATGGTACGCCCCAATCGCCGAGACCGAGATGAAGGACGTCAAATTCTGCGTTGCCAACCCGCATGATCCAGGCACCTTCCACTCGAAAGCACCGCTCAAGGTGCCAGGTGACGTGGACGGTCTGAACGTCCGCCCCGCCCATGCGACGATGGCGCGTTTCGTCAGCTCGCTTGGCGGTGGCTCGGTTCAGGTGCCTGCATCGGAAGCCCGCGAGGCCATCGCAAACGGTACCGCCGATGCGATCACCTTTCCTTGGAACTCGATCTACATCTTTGGGATCGACAGCGAGACAAAGTATCACCTCGACATGCCGTTCTACATCTCGGCGCAGCTTCTGCTGATCAACCTGGACACATATAACGGGATGCCCGACGATCTGAGGGCCATCCTTGATGACCATTGCACGCCGGAATGGTCTCGCCGGTTCTCTGAAGGCTGGGCAGCGAACGAAGCCTCGGGTCGGCAGAAGATGATCGATTCCGGTGAGCACACGCTTTATGTGCCGACCGAGGACGAGGTCCAGATGTGGCGTGATGCAGCCACGCCGCTCATCGACCAATGGAAGGAAGAGGTCGGCGCGGACGCCCAAGCGATCTACGACAGCTATGTCGAGGCGCTTGAGCGCCACGACGCTCGCTTCTGAGTTCAAGAGGCGGGCAGCCGGATGGCCGCCCGCCGCTTAGACGCATGCAGCGACTTCAATCGATACTTGAACTGATCTCGCACGGGATCGAGATCGTGGCCGGAATCATCATGGGCCTCGTCACGGTTCTTGTCGTGGCGTCCGCAACCGGGCGCTATCTCTTTGCGTATCCTTTGCCGGACGCCTTCGACATGTCGCGCCTCCTGCTGGGGGCGGCGATCATGTGGGGCTTTGCCAGCGTCGGTTACCGTGGGTCGCATATCAAGGTCGATATCCTGGCCGAGCGTTTGCCAGCCGGTCTCCGCAGGTGGGTGGACGCCTTCGCCTGGACCGTATTGCTGATCTTCACCATTCTTCTGGCATGGAAGATGTTTGGGCGCGTCTCCAGTGCCGCTGTCAGCAACGAATCCACGATGGACCTGCGCCTGCGCGCCTGGCCGATGATGGGCCTGATCTGGCTGGGTGTCGTGTTCAGCCTGCCCGCCATTCTGGCACGCCTGATCCTGATCGTAACCGGGCAAGGTACGCTCGACCATTACGAAAGTATTGATGTGAAAGACGAAGCATGAGTGGCGACCTTATCGCAATCTTGGGGTTTGCTGCTCTCTTTGCAATGATGATCCTTCGCGTCCCGATCGGCATCGCTATGGGGCTTGTCGGCGTTGGCGGGTTTGCCGCCGTCGTTGGCTGGAAACCCGCGCTCAACCTTCTTGCTCAATCTCCGATCCGCACCGTAACCGACTTCAACCTCACGCTCATTCCGTTCTTCGTCCTGATGGGCGTTTTGGCCACCAACTCCGGGATGTCCCGCGAACTCTTCCGTACGGGCCGACACTGGTTTGGGTTCATGCGCGGCGGCATGGCCATTTCGACCGTCGGGGCCTGCGCGGGCTTTGCCGCAATCTGTGGCTCTTCGGTTGCAACCGCTGCGACCATGACCAAGATCGCGCTGCCCGAGATGAAGCAGGCGGGCTACCCCGACGAGGTCTCCACCGGCGTTATCGCCGCCGGCGGCACTCTCGGCATCCTGATTCCTCCCTCTGTGGTATTGGCGGTCTATGGCTACATCACCGAACAGGACGTGGGCGTCCTCTTCATCGCTGGAATCGTGCCGGGCCTCCTCGCGATCCTGATGTACATGCTCTCGGTGCGCTTTGCCTATGGTCGCCGACTGCCGGCAGGCGAGCCTTTCCGGCTGGGCGAGGCGATCCGCTCGCTCTCGGGCGTCTGGGCTGTCATGCTGCTCTTCATTCTGATCATTGGATCGATCTATTTCGGCTTCACCACCGCGACCGAGGCCGCTGCGGTCGGCTCCTTCCTGACTGCGCTGATCGGCATACTGCGCGGAAAGCTATCGGCGCGTTTGTTGCTCGACAGCCTTGTCGAGGCTCTCCGCACGTCGGTCGCAATCTATACGATCCTGATCGGCGCGATCATTTTTGGCTATTTCCTTGCCATCACGCAAAGCCCGCAAAAGATCACTGCCTGGCTCGTGGCGCTCGACCTTGGCGCTTACGGCACACTTGCGCTGATCCTGCTGTTTTTCGTGCTGATGGGCTGCATTCTGGATGCGATGGCGATGATCATCTTGCTGGTGCCCATCGTCTTTCCCATTGTCACGCAATTGGGTTTCGATCCGATCTGGTTCGGGGTCATCATCGTGATGACCGTGGAACTTGGTCTCATCACGCCGCCTGTGGGTATGAATGTCTTCGTCATCAATTCAATTGCGCGGGACATCTCACTGACGAAGATATTCAAGGGCGTGCTGCCCTTTGTTGGTGCTGACATCCTGCGTCTGGTCCTGCTGGTGGCCTTCCCGGCGCTGGTCCTCTGGCTGCCGCAGACGATGCAGTGAGGCGATTTCCGACCATCTATTCCACGTTGATGCGTGAGAACGCCAAAGCGTTTCTCTACGGCATGGGAATGAGTGATGACGACATCGCGAAACCCCAGATCGCCATCGCCCATACCGGCGGTGGAATGAGCCCCTGCAACATGAACCTTGGCGCGCAGGCCGGCGACGCGGCCGAGGGCGTGCGGGCAGCGGGCGGTTACCCGCACGAAACGCCCGTGGTCTCGGTCTCCGACGGGCTGACAATGGCCCATCCGGGGATGCGCTTCTCGCTGATCTCACGAGAGCTAATTGCCGACAGTGTCGAGGCCACGATGCGCGCGCATTGCTGGGACGGGCTGATCTCGATCGGCGGCTGCGACAAGAACCTTCCGGGTCTGATGATGGGTCTGGTCCGCGTGAATGCTCCGGGCGCGTTCTTGCACGGCGGCGCGACGCGGCCAGGCCAAGTCCGCGGACGCGAAGTCTCTGCGCTTGACGCATTTGAGACCGTCGGGCGGATGATCGCGGGCGAAGCGGACCGGGCAGAGCTGGAGGAGTATCAGCGCCACGCGATCCCCGGTCCAGGGGCCTGCGCAGGCCAGTTTACCGCGAACACGATGGGTATGGTCTCTGAGGCACTGGGCCTTTCGCCGGTCGGCGTGTCAATGGTGCCAGCGACAGATCCCGCCCGGTTGCAGATCATGCACGATGCCGCGCGCCATGTGGTGGCGGCCATCGAGGGCAACGGGCCTCTGCCCCGCGACATCGTCACCCGCACCGCGATCGAAAACGCCTGCGCCATCGTTGCGGCGACAGGCGGATCGACCAATGCCGCGCTGCATATTCCAGCCATCGCCCACGAGGCCGGGATCGATTTCGGGATCGAAGACGCAGCCCGCGTCTTCCAGCGCACCCCGCTGATTGGCAACCTCAGCCCCGGCGGCGCGTATCTTGCCACCCATGTCAACGCCATAGGTGGCACGCCTGTGATCCTCAAGGAACTGATCGCAGGCGGATATGTCGATGGCACCACCCTCACAATGACCGGCAAGACGCTGGCCGAGGCTGTCGCCGACGCAGCTCCACCGGACGGTGAGGTGATCCGACCCCTTTCCAACCCCATCGCACCAACCGGCGGCGTCGTTGTCCTGACCGGCAATCTCTGCCCCAAAGGTGCCCTTTTGAAAGTCGCGGGCCTCCCGTCTCTCACCTTCTGCGGCCCGGCCCGCGTCTTCGACGGCGAGGCAACGGCACAACATGCCGTGGAAACCCGCACCTACGCAGAAGGCGACGTGTTGGTCGTCCGCGGCGAAGGCCCGAAAGGCGCACCCGGAATGAAGGAGATGCTGGGCATCACAGCGCTGCTTTATGGCCAGGGGATGGGGGCTAAAACCGCGCTTCTAACCGATGGCCGGTTCTCAGGGGCTTCGCGCGGCATGTGCATCGGATATGCCGCGCCCGAGGCCGCAATCGGCGGGCCGATCTCGCTGGTCGAGGATGGCGACATCATCGCCATCGACGCCCGTCCCGAAGTGGCCAGCATCACGCTCGAGGTCGACGACGCCACGCTTGCGCGCCGCCGCGCGGCGCATGGCACACCCACCATGCCCCGCCACGGCGGGCTTTTGGAAAAATACGCGGCTACGGTACAGGGGGCCGAGCGCGGGGCGGTCACACATTCCGGGGCCGTGGACACAAGTGGAGATTTAGACTGATGGAACCCAACCCCTACGATCCGTGGAAGCGCGATGATCTGACCGAGAACGAAAAGACCGTGCTGAGGTTCATGGACGAGATCATGCACGGCGATAACCTCGCGCTTCTGGATGAACTGGTGTCAGAGGACTACATCCAGCACACACCTGGCATCGGTCAGGGCCGTGAAGGCGTGCGCAAGTACATCCAGGAAGTCGGCCACCGCCGTCCGGGCCGGCATGACTGGCGCCCAGTCCAGATCTTTTCGCAGGGCGATATGGTGATCCTGCACAAGATAAGTGGAACGCATGTTTTCGCCGACTTCGTTCGGTTCAATCAGAACGGCCAGATGGCCGAACACTGGGATGTGGTTCAGCCACATCCCGAGCAGGGCTATGACCCGATGCGGCCCTCGACTGAGAACCTCGACCGGTTCAAAAAACTCTTCGACCTCGACTAGTCCAGCACAAAGAACGAAACGACGATCCATCCGCCAAGTCGCACACGGGTACCCGCGAACGGGTTCCCGTTGACCCTTTCATGGCGCAAAGCCCCCGTCGCGAGCAGAGCCTGCCTGCGCAGCGAAGTCTCGGTTTGTCCCGCGATCTGTGGATTCGAGCGTTCCGAGATTTGGCACCCGCATCGAATGGCGGTATTGCGGGCTGCACCCGCAGCATTCGGAGACCGTCCTCAAGGTCGGCTCCGGGCCGTCCCTGAAGACGGCCCAAGTTCTTAGATTTCAACAGCCTATGCAATCGCAAGGGCATCCTCAAGCTCGACACCATGGTCTCAACCGACTTCCGCGTGGCGCTTGCACTCGAAAGGTCCACACAAAGCGCTATCAGAAACAGGTTCCTGGGCACCACATCCAGATGGACGTCAAGTTCCTGACTTTCAAAGGTAAACAGGGAGAAAAGGTGCGCCGCTTTCAATACACCGC
>Ga0181573_10000644_pt1 | contig 36321 bp, 20 predicted proteins | sample 101ome_25_FD_148643 | JGI IMG/M metagenome (GOLD analysis project Ga0181573, IMG submission 148643) | Coastal salt marsh microbial communities from the Groves Creek Marsh, Skidaway Island, Georgia - 101409BT metaG (spades assembly) | ecosystem: Environmental > Aquatic > Marine > Intertidal zone...
CCTCGGCGGCGGCGACGACGAGCCCCCGATGACGGAGGAACAAAAAGCCGCGTCTCGCGAGCGCCGCAGAGTCCTCGACTCCCTCGCCGGGGATGCGGGTTCCTTGCAGCCCAAGGGACACACTCTCGAGTCCGCGGACGTCAAGTGTCGGGTCCCGTTCCTGTTGAAGCACTCGCTGCGAGAGTATCAGCACGTGGGACTCAACTGGCTGGTGAGCTGCTACGACAAGGCTCTCAACGGGATCCTCGCCGACGAGATGGGCTTGGGAAAAACCATCCAGACCATCTCGTTGCTCGCGTATCTGGCGTGCAACCACGGCATATGGGGGCCGCATCTCATCGTGGTGCCCACTTCTGTGATGTTGAACTGGGAAGTCGAGTTCAAGAAGTGGTGCCCGGCGTTTAAGCTGTTGACGTACTTTGGCACTGCAAAGGAGCGGAAGCTGAAACGGCAGGGTTGGTCCAAGCCCAACTCGTTCCACGTGTGCATCACCACCTACAGGCTGATCACCCAGGACCAAAAGGTGTTCCGTCGTAAGAAATGGAAGTACCTGATCCTGGACGAGGCGCACATGATCAAGAACTGGCGGTCGCAGCGTTGGCAGACGCTGCTCAACTTTAACAGCAAGCGAAGGCTTCTGATCACAGGGACGCCGCTGCAGAACGACCTGATGGAGCTCTGGTCGTTGATGCACTTCCTCATGCCACACGTGTTTCAGTCGCACAGCGAATTCAAGAACTGGTTTTCGTCGCCGCTCAGCGGGATGGTCGAGGGCGGCGAGGGCGTCAACATGGACCTGGTCTCGAGGCTCCACGGCGTGCTCCGCCCGTTTTTACTTCGAAGGCTCAAGTCTGAGGTTGAGAAGAACCTCCCGGGTAAGACCGAGCACGTCGTGCACTGCGGGCTGTCCAAGCGTCAGCGTCGCCTGTACGAGGAATACATGGCTTCCAGCGATACGTCCACCACGCTGTCCAGCGGCAACTTGTTAGGCATCATCAACTGCCTGATGCAGCTGCGAAAGGTTTGCAACCACCCGGACCTTTTCGCCGGGCGTCCCATCGTCTCGGCGTTTGACATGCTCCCCGGCGTCAGCATCGCGGTCCCGTCCGTCGTGCAAAACGCGGCCCGCGCGTTACACGAGGATCCGTTCCGTGCCAAGTGGTTCGCGCCGCGGGGGTTACACCTGCTGACCATCGAGGACGTCAACGCGGACGCCGGCGGATACGGGTACGCCTCCGGGAACGGCTGGGCGTGTCGCGAGGCGCTTCGTCGGATGGCGCCCGTTCACGAGGTGGAGGCTGCCCTGGCCGAGGTCACCCCGGAGGCGCCGCAACGACTGGGTCGCATGACCCCGAACGCGGACGCGGCGGTCAGGCTCTTCGCCGAGGCGAGAGCGGCGTCGGCGAAGGTTGAGAGGCGCGAGATCGCGAGGCGTCTGGCGCGTATGGCCGCCGACGCCGCTCGACGGATCCCGACGTACGGCGCCGACCTTCGCCGCGCGTGCGTGGTTCTTCACCCCACGCATCACTGCCACGTCGCCGAACGTGCACACGGGGCGGGACCGTTTAAGGCGGCTCCCGCGCTGTTGTCCGCGGTCAAGACGTACGAGGCCAGGGCTCGGGACTGCGCCGATTTGGTGACGGCGTTTATGTTTGCGATTCCAAAGGCGAGGGCGCCGACGCCGACGATGGCGTGCAGCGCGCCCAGCGCATCCGTCCGCGCGGAGCGGCGACGGATCGACGCGTGGGCGCAAAAGGTGGGCGCCCCCGCGCTGGCGCCGCTTCGCCTGGCGCAGGTTCGCCAGCAGCTCTTCTTCCCGGACAGGAGGTTGGTGCAGTTTGACTGCGGGAAGCTGCAGGCGCTCGCGACGCTCCTTCGGATGAAGAAATCCGGCGGGCACAAGGTGCTCATCTTCACGCAGATGACCAAGATGCTCGACATCCTCGAGGCGTTCCTCAACCTCTACGGTTACCCCTACTGCAGGCTCGACGGCACCACGCGGCCGGAACAGAGGCAGATCATGATGCAGCGATTCAACACTGACCCGCGGCTTTTCGCGTTTATCCTATCCACGAGATCGGGTGGCTTTGGGATCAACCTCACCGGCGCCGACACCGTCGTCTTCTACGATTCCGATTGGAACCCGGCGATGGATCAGCAGGCGCAGGATCGCGCGCATCGCATCGGCCAGACCCGCGAGGTTCACATCTACCGCCTGGTGTGCAAGGGGACCATCGAGGAGAACATTTTGCGCAAGTCGATGCAAAAGCGCGAGCTGGACCACTTTGCGATTCAAGCAGGTAACTTCAACACCGAGCAGTTCAAGAAGATCGCGGAGGCCAAGGCGAAGGGTGATACAGTGTCCGACGGCTCGGGTCCCGGAGACGAAGACGAAGATAAGAAGCGTCGCGCGGACGTTGTCGGTGGCGATGCGGGCTTTGCGGCGATGAACATCTTCGACAAGGCAATGGGCGCGATGGGCAAGTCCAAGCCGGACAACGATAAAAACGGCGGTGGGGGCGGGGGCGACCGCACAAACGACGATGACGAGGTCGCCAGACTCATGGACGAGGCTCAGGACGACGCCGACAAGGCTGCCGCGGCCGCTGAGGCCGCCGGGGACGCTGACGAAGCCGCCGAGTTTGGCGACGACATCCGCGAGCAGGACAACCCCGACGCGGAGGACGACGATAAAAGCGGGGGAACCTCAGACCAAAAATCCAACAAGCTGAAGCGCGTGGCTTCGGCGTCCGACGGCAGATCGCTCGCCAAGGCGTCCGCGAACAAGGACGAGGTCACGCCCGCGACCCCCACGCAAAAGGTTGGCGATGCCGACAACGGCGTCGGCGGCGACTTGTCGATGGTTGCCATCAACACGTCGCTGGAAGGGGACGACCAGTTCGCGCAGGACATGATGCGCAAGGTGCAGATGTCCGCGAGCAAGGGCGAGGCGATCGAACAGCAGCTCCGCCCCGTGGAGCGTTACGCTGTGCGTTATCTCGAGGAGACGGTTCGTATCCTGGACGACGTCGGCATCGACGCCGACGCCGTCGTTGACATCGAGGAGAAGGCGTGGGAGCTCGACCAGCTCGAGAAGCAAAAGGCGGCGGCGGAGCGGGAGGTGGACGACGACGAGGAAGGACTCGTCGTCGATGGCTGGGAGACCGGCGCCGCGGATGAGGAGTACCGGAAAAAGGTGGAGCAGGCGCAGGAGGAGGCGCGGTTGCAGGCGGAGTGGGAGCGTCTGGAGGCTGAACGCTGGGCGGCGATGTACGCCGTGCCGAGCGCCGAGGACAAATCCGCGACGGGCGCGGGGGGCGGGGCCGGGCTCGCGGGCGTCATCATCGGCGCTAAGGTTCCCAAGGGGAAGCGATCGAGCAGGGATAACACCCCGGGGGGTACCCCCCGCGCGGGTTCGCCCACTCCCGAGGGCGCCGCCCCGGCGCTCAAGGTGAAGTTCAAACTCGGTCCCTCGCTCCTCGGCGGCGGGGTCAAACGCGAAGGCGAAGAGTCGACGGACCCCGAACTCGCCCACGCGCACAAGAAACACAAGCACAAACACAAGGACGAGACCCCGGAGGAACGCGCCGAACGCAAGCGCATGCGCAAGCTGACCAAGGAGGGCGCGATTGGCGGGCCGCAGGCGCAGACCCCCGTGAAGCCGAACCTGACGACGGCGGCGGCGGGCGCGGCTGTGCTGCAGCAGTCCCCGACGATGACCAATCCGATGGAGGTATCTCCCAGCGCGGGGAACAACCCGATGGGGTACCCGCCCGGCATAATTCCCGCGGACTTCACCGTCAAGGAGGATGCGGTCATATCCGCGCTCGTGCTGACCATGGGCAACCAGGCGTTTTCGCTCGGCAGCGAGTTGCTGTCCAACAACGGTCCGTTCATTCGCCCTCCCGCCGCGTGCAAGGACAGGTTCAGGAAACTCATCGCGCTGCACGGCTCGTCGCTCGCGGCGGACGTGGGTTCCACTCGGACGGGCTCCGGCGGGCAGCTGAGGGTCACCCCCGAGCTCGCTCGCGCTCTCGCGTCCAAGGTTGCAAACGACGCCTTCCCGCAGAGTGGTAACGCGGGTGACGCGGGTGGTGACGCGTCTTCGGCGTCCCCGACTGGGGACGGGGGATCGAGGAGGGCTCCCGGTCCGATCCGCGCGCTGCTGGGTGCGGTGCAGGCGATGAAGGCGTCGGGTGACGACGCGACGGGTCAGGGGAAACGTGGGGTGATCGAGAGCGTGAGGAACATCTTCAAGGTGATTTAGGCGAGAAGTGGCGAAACGTGGCGCTCGGCGAATACAGTTTGTAATGGCAAATGAAATCGACGCACGGGTATTCAGTCAGACTGTTAGCGCATTAGACCGTTTGTGATTCGTCGATGAACGCAAGTCTTATCTGATGAGTTCAAAACGACTTTCAGGGTTAACTCCGATCGCTCCAGGTGCGCGCCACTGGCAGGTCGCGCGGGGACACGTACCCGTGAAGCGAGTCGGGCGTGGGGTTCGCACGGAGCGGGCACTTCAATCGACGACCAAAATACGGCGCCCTTCCTCTTCGGGCACCTCGGGTTCACCCACAGGGTTCCACAAGGGTGGCGGGGCGGAAAGTCCCCTCAGTAAGAAGGGAAGGCGCTCGCTCGAGGAGATGGCGTCGGTGTACACCCTCAGCGTGATCGCGGCGTGGTACTTCAGCAATATCGGCGTCATCCTGCTGAACAAGTATCTCCTCTCCGTCTATGGGTTCCGCTATCCAATCTTCCTCACGATGATGCACATGGTGCGTGCACGAGTCCCGGTCCTCCCCCGCCCAACTTCTTTTTTCGTCTCATCTCGACGCGTCCTCCCCTCGCTGACCATCCTCTCCCCCTTCTCCCGTGCAGGTCATGTGCGCGTTCCTCTCCATGACGGTCCGCGCGTCCGGAATTGTGCCAAAGCAGGCCATCAAGGGCAGGAAACACGCCATCAAGATCGCCGTCCTCGCCGTGGTCTTCGTCGCGTCGGTGGTGGGTGGCAACATCTCGCTGCGTTTCATCCCGGTGTCGTTCAACCAGGCCATAGGCGCCACCACGCCGTTCTTCACCGCGCTCCTGTCCCTGTTCATCATGCGACACAAGGAGAGCACGCAGACCTACATGACTTTGATACCGATCGTGCTGGGGATCATGATCGCGTCCAAGGCCGAGCCGCTGTTCCACCCCGTGGGTTTTGTGGCTTGTTTTTCGGCCACGTTTGCGAGGGCGTTAAAGTCCGTGCTGCAGGGGCTGCTGCTGACGAGCGATAACGAGAAGCTCGATTCGTTGAACTTGCTGATGTACATGTCTCCGGTGGCGCTGTTCGTGCTTGTGGCCAGCGCCAACGTCATGGAACCGGATGCCTTTGGCGTATTTTATCAGAACTGTCTCGACTCCCCGCAGTTCTTCTTCACGCTCACGCTCAACTGCGTCCTAGCCTTCAGCGTGAACCTGACCAACTTCCTGGTCACCAAATGCACGAGCCCACTGACGCTGCAGGTGCTCGGGAATGCGAAGGGCGCCGTGGCTGTCGTGGTGTCCATCATTTTGTTCAGGAATCCGGTTTCGGGGATCGGCATGGTTGGCTACGGCATCACCATCGCGGGGGTGGTGGCGTACTCAGAGGCAAAAAAGCGGGGAAAGGAGGCGGCGGCGAAGCGGATGGGCCGGGGCGCTAGCAGCGGGGTGCTGGAACTTCTGGGCAACGAGGGCGACGCCGATAGACAGAGATCCGGATCCAAGCTCTCTCAGATGGCTTGAACCTAAGTAGCGCGAGCGAACGTTTTGTGGAGGTGACTCACATACATATACACAGTTCCTTCTTCAAACTCTCTACTGCTGCTTACTACGCTTTAATAGTCGGCGGCCGCCCGCCTCGGGTTGACCAGTCCCTCCCCCGGCATCCGCTCGTTTTCCTTTCCGCTCGCCCACTTGATGTAATCCGGCGACTCGCAAGCCGCGTACTCCTCCGCCAAACCCTCGACGATTTCCCTGGCGTCGTCAAACTCGTCCAAGCCGTCGCTGAACATGGGGTGCTGCTCGTACTGGTCGAGGAACGCCTTGCGACGCATGAGCTTGTCGTACTGCGTGAGGCACTTGGTGAACAGGTGCCTGATGCTCGTGTGGTTCGCGAGCATGAGGCCGGACACGCGGTGCGCCGTCTGCACGTAAGGCGACTTGCGAGACAGCGCCACCTGGATCGACGCCGGCGCCCACTCGATAAAGTTGGCGAGCTTGCGCTCTCGTATGCGCTGCAGGGACTTGTGCACCTGCGTGGGGTCCACGTCGCCCTGAATGATGTTCAGGATGGAGATGTACTTGCTCTGGCTGAAATCCTTGCTGCGCGAGTGGGAGGATACCATGATGTTCTTGGTCTGCAGGAGCCGGCGCATGACGTCGAGGACGGTGGTCTTGCGCACCGCCGGAGCCGCCGCCGCCGTCTCGAGCGTCAACGGCGTGTACCCCGTCATCAGGAAATGGCACCGCGGCGTGGGGATCAAGCTCGCGACCAAGCCCACGAGATCGTTGTTCATGTAGCCCGGGTAGCGGAGCGTCGTCGTGGACGCCGCCATCACCGTCGACACCAACGCGTTGGTCTGCGCAAACGTCGGGTTCTCGATGTGCAGTCGATCCACCGCGATGCGATTCAACGCGGTGTTATCCAGGACGACGACCGAGTCGGCGTTCAGCGTGAGACGCTTCAGGGTGAGAAGTGAGTTGTAGGGCTGCACCACGACGTCGGACGTCTCGTTCTGGTTGGGAAACACCGAGTACGTCTGCACCAGCTTCTTGCCGTACCTGTCGTTGAGCGCCTCGAGCAGGTAGGACCCCATGCCGGAGCCGGTGCCTCCCGCGATGGAGTGGCACAGGACGAAACCCTCGAGCGAGTCGGACCCGTCCGCCTCCCGGTCGATCATGTCCATGATCTCCTCCTGCACGCTCTCCGCCTGGGCGTATCCCGACGCCCAGTTGTTCCCCGCGCCGCCGCCGCTGTTGGAGATGTACACATTCTCCTGGTTGTACAGGTTGCGGTACTCCGAGTTTTGAATGGCGTTGATGACGCGCGGTTCCAGGTCGAGGAGCAGCGCGCGCGGCACGTAGTGCTCGTCGTCGGCCTGGTAGAAGAACACGTCTTTCCGATCGCCCGCGTTGCCGTTGGCGGCGTACTCCTCCAGGATGCCGTCCTTGGAGATGCCGTGCTCCGCGCAGAGCTGCTTCCAAAACTCGGTGCCGATCTGGTTGCCGCACTGGCCAACCTGCAGGGTGATCACCTCGCGCGGCATCCTTCCTTTGGTGGTATCCGCGCGGTACCTTAACCTCTACGTAGATCCGCGCGGGGTCGATCTCCCGACTTCTGCGCGTTCACCCGGTCCTCACGAGCGGAGATCTGCCCTCTCCGTTCGAAAGCGCCCGCGAAAAAGGGGAGCTTCTTTTTCTTCTTCCCGCTCGCCGAGCGCGCCCTCGACGGCGGTGAGGATCGGCGGTGGACGCGAGTTCGCGCGTACGTGTGACGTCCCGTGTGCACGCTCTGCGTGTGCGAGCGGTGCGCGTGTCGATGCGACGGCGGCTGTGCGCAGCGTTCCCGCGCCTTCTGATGGATTCGTATCCAAACAACAGCGAAACTCGACGCGATTCAAATTTCGCGCGCGGTCGGTTGCACATTTTGGTCGGCAACTCCCGGTCCGTCCGCGCAATCGTCGCGCAACTTGCCGACACCTGACCGAAAGGGCATCGCGGGGTTCGGACACGGGTCCACACAACACCCCGAGAGGAGAGTCGGCGGGCGCGGCGCGGGAGAGGTGACGGTCCGGTCCCATGGCGAGGGTATCGCGCCTCCTCGGGGGCCCATCCCGCCGCGGGGGATCGCGCGCCGTCGCGTTCGCGGCGCTCGCGCTCGCGTTCTGCGCGATCGGCGGGGCGTTGGCGGACGGCGAGGACGACGCGATCGATTCCGTCGACCCCGACGACGAATCGTTCCCAACCTCCGAGGACGTCCCGCTGTGGCAGTTCGAGACCGAGGTGGTGACCATCGGCAAGGCCAGCGGCAAGGAGAAGAGGAAGGACGTCCCCGCGTTCTTCCTCCGCGGCGACGACCCGGCGCAGGCGGCGACGAGGTTCGTCTACCTCAACACGCTGCCCATGAACCACCTGCCCCACTTCGCGTCCGTCTTTGCGCACGAGTGGCGGCACAACGTCCCGGAGGAGCTCAAACCCCGGACGCGCGCGCACAAGCGCAGGGCGGCGGTCCTCGGCCCGAGGTCCTACTGGAAACGGGGAGCGGAGCACGCGCGGGAGGGCCGGGACGGCGAGGCTCACTTCGACTACGCCAGGGCCGTCGCGGGCGTCGGCCTGGCAGAGATCGACGACCCAACCGCCAAGGCGGAGGAGACGCTGTCGAACGGAGAGATGGACGAGATTTACAACCTGCTCAACGCGCACCACCGAAGGCACTCGCGCGCGCTGAACGCCGCGGACAAGACGCGCGAGCAGCGCGCGGCGGCGCACGAGAGGAACGCGTGGGTGTTCGAGCGAAGGAAGGAGGCGAGGCGGCGAGTCGAGGAGGACGAAGCCGACTTTCGCGTCGCGTTGGGCGTCCAATCGCGGGATGACACGTCGGAAGCCCCACACTCGGCGGACGATACGACGAACGACGCGGAACACGACGCGGGTAACGACGAGACTCTCCCGCGGGTCGCCGTCGTCGCGGGACTCGCGGTGTCGCTGTTAGAGAGCGACGACGCGGCGAGCGCGGCGGCGGCGCACTTTGCCAAAATCGGATCGAGCGACGCCAAACTCGCGTGCTCCGTCGCCCTCGAGCTCCACTCCAAACTCGACCGCCCAACAGGCGCCTGTTCACCCGCGGTGAACGCCTCGGAGGAATTCGAAACGTCATCGACGACGGCTCACCGTGGGGACGATTCGCGTACCCCCGAGGCGTGCGGCAACGCCGCGAAGAAAGCGCTGCACGGTTCCGAAGACGACGGCTCCATCTCGTCGACGCTCTTGTTACGCGCGTTTATTCTCGCGGGGGGCGCCGTGGACGATCGCGCCTTCTTCGACGACCTCACCAAGGCGCTCGTCGCGGCGCACGCGTACGCCTCGATGCGCGCGGCGGTCGAGGCGGAGGACTGGGAGACGGTCGTCGAAGAGGGTCGAAGGGGCGACGCCGCCGTCGCCGGTTTGAAAAAACCACCCGACGCCCGACGTAAGCTCGCGGCGGCTCGAGCGCATTCCGAGTTGGGAAACTGGCGCGAGTGCGAACGCGCCGCCAACGCCGCCGTCGCCGCCTCCGTCACCCGCGGGGATTGGCGCCGCGGGCAGGTTCGCGCGCTCGCGGTTTCGTACGGTGCGAGGTGCGCCATTGCTCGCGGCGACGGCGACGCGGCGCTTCGATCCTTCGCCGTTGCGATGCGCGCGGATCCGGACAACGCACTCTTCAAAAACGCGTACAAGCTCATCAAGGACGCCGGCAAGCTGGTCGCGGACGCCGGGGTCAAGCTGGACCGCGGCGAGTCCAGGCTGGCGCTGGAATCCGCGGATAAGGCGTCCGCGAACCTGCGCGCGGTGGGCGCGGATGAAAAGTCCGCGATGTTCGCCGAGATCGACGCCAGGAGGTGCGTGGCGCACGCGCAGATGCGAGCGTTTGAATCGGCGCTGGAGCACTGCGCCAGGGCGGCGAAGGCCATCGGCTGCTACGACGACGGGTCTCACGACAGCGAGGAGGAGTTCAAGCGTTCGTGCGACAGGGCCGACGCCAGGGTGTACGCCAGGGTGATGATGTCGCGAGCCGAGGTTCATTTGAGGGACGACTACGCCGAGGGCGCCGTCGGCGACTTGAGGGACGCCGTCGAACGCATCTCGCCCAACGCGGAGCGGGGTTCGAGCGAGGCTGCGAGGATCCTGGAGGAGGCGCGGGGTAGGCTGCACGAGGCGGAGCGCGCGAAGCACAAGCACGATAACGACAGGGACCACGCCAAGATGCTCGACCTGCCGGAGAACCTCGCCGAGCTCTCGAAGGACCGCCGGTGCGATTTCGTTAAAAAGGCGTACAAGAAGGCGGCGCTGAAGTGGCACCCGGATAAGGCCGCCGAGAGCGGAAAGCTGAGAGCCGCGAGGAAGATGAACGAGATGACCGAGGCGCGGGATCACGTGAACGAACGCCTCGGGTGCGTCGCGCCCAAGAAACCCGACGAGAACGATCCGCGGCAGCAGCAGCGGCAGCACCCGCACTTTCGCAACTTTCACGGCGGGTTCCCGGGCGGGGGCGGCTTCGGCGGCGGGGGACATCAGCAACGGCAGCGGCAGTACCAGCGCAGGCCGGGAGGGCAGCGCATGCACTGGGAGTTCTGATTCCGTCGCGCTCTTCGTCGTGGTGCGGATGAGACGGATGAAACGCATTCGTTTAACTAATCTCACGACGACGTCACCTCCCCGCCGTCTTGTCGAGTCCGTACCGCGCGAGGAATTTATCGTGCCACGATCCCGTCTCCGCCGCGCCCTTCGCGCCCCTTCGCCGCGCCGAGAGCTCCCTCGCGCCCCTCTCGATCGCCGCCGCGGTCGTTTCGTCCACCCCCACGCCCCCCCGCATCAACGTCGGTCTGAGCGACTCGCCGCCCCTGGTGTTCCGAACCGTCGGCTCCCGGCCCAGTCGCACGGCGGGTACGGCCAGATCCACGCCCCTCGCCTGAAGCGCCGCGCGCCTCAGCTCCGCGTCCTCGAGCGCCGCCGCGCGCTCGCGCTCCACGCGCTCCGAGTACGTCATCGGTCGCTGCGGTGGAGGCGCCGCGCCGGGCCTCGGGCGACGTCGGGCATCTTCGGGGGGGGGCGCATTGGGCGGGGTGGGCCTAGTCAACATCGAGTCAACATCGTCGCCGCCCGATGCGCTATGCGGCTCCGTGCCGCCAGCATAGGCGGCGTCGGAGCGCGACGCCGCCTCTTCCTTCGCTCGGAGCGCCGCGTCGATCCTCGATCCCCTGTGAAGGTCGTAGGGACGGGTCGGTACGCCGGTCAGAGTCGGGTGTGCCAACTTGAAAAGAAATCGAACGAGTGCCCAGAGTCGGACGCGCCTTCGTGCCGAGCGCTGCTCACCTGTCGTGCGTGCTTCTCATCGCCGCCCGCATGTCCCTGACTAAGGAGCCCGATGAGCTCGGCTCCATGGTCTCGTGTGCCCTCATCCTGGCTCCGCCTGTCGCGGGCTCGAGGCGCTCCGAGTTGTGGTCGGAGGCGGTTAGTAAACGTCGCTACCGAGTCTGACCGTGCGGTGGACAGGATGGCGCGCGGCGCGGCGCTCGTCGGTTGATTTGGTTCAAACCGTGGTCGCTCGCACGGCGCAGTGCACGACGCGACGGAAGCGACACCGCTCGCTCAGAATCGCCAACGCGCACGGACATCATCCCGTGCATCGTACGCTCGCTTCGCACGCGCGCATCGACGAGCCCCAGACCGGTCGTCGAGATCAGATCTCAGATCGGAACTGAGCTCTGAACGGAAACAACCCAGGGAGACGGAGACACTCGGAGAGTAAAACAGAGATGGCGCTGCTAGCATCGGGCAACGTTAGCGCGGCGTACATTCCGGATCGGGATGAGAGGGGTGGGTTCAACTTCGACAATGTCGCGAGGAACGAGATGATGTCCCAGAACGGCCTCAAGTTCAAGGCTGCGATGAAGACGGGCACGACAATCACAGGCGTGTGCTTCAAGGGTGGCGTGGTCTTGGGCGCGGACACTCGATCGACCAACGGGGAGACCGTGGCGGACAAGAACTGCGAGAAGATCCACTACATCGCGCCCAACATATACTGCTGCGGCGCCGGAACCGCCGCGGACACCGAAGCCGTCACCGGTGCGCCCCCACACCCGCCAGATCCCCCTCGCCTCGATTTTAGGGTAAACCTCATCGGACCAAAACAAGCCGTGCGGCCAGATGGGCACACCCGCCGCTGACAACCCGCCGCTCTCTCTCTGACCTCTCGTCCCCTTCTCCGTTGCACCCACAACTCGCAGGCATGATCGCATCCGCGCTGGAGCTCCACCGGCTGGCCACCAAGCGCAAATCCCGCGTCGTCACCGCGCTCACCATGCTCAAGTCGCACCTGTTCAAGTACCAGGGTCACGTGGGCGCCGCGCTGGTGCTCGGCGGCGTGGACATCAACGGCCCGCACCTCTTCAGCGTTCACCCGCACGGCAGCAGCGATTCCCTGCCCTTCGCCACCATGGGTTCCGGTTCCCTCGCGGCGATGGCGGTCTTCGAGGCGGACTTTAAGGAGGACATGACCGAGGAGGAGGCGAAGGAGATCGTGGCTCGTTCGATCCGAGCGGGCATCTTCAACGACCTCGGCTCCGGCAGCAACGTCGACTTGTGCGTCATCACCGCGGATAAGGTGGACTACCTCCGAAACTACGAGTGCCCCAACGAGCGCACGTACGTCAGGAGCAAGGGGTACGATTTCCCGCCCGGGACGACGGTGCTGAACAGGCGGAACTTCATGACGGCGACGGCGGCGACGCTGCCGGTGAATCAGATCGTGGACATCATCGACGGGGCGCCCGAGGACGTAGCCGCGGGGGACGCGATGCAGACCGATTGATTCGATAGCGCGATGAATGTCGACGCGAGCGACGTTAATATATCGGTAATGTCATCGAACGTAGTCGAACGAACGAACGAACGGACCCGCGAATGAACCCGCGGCGCGCGTCACTCGGACTCGCGCGCGGCGTGGCGAGATTCCCACCCTCGTCGTCGCAACTGCGTGTCCCGCGCGAGCGACCCGTCGTCGGGGTTGAGGTAGACGACCTCGATCGGTCCGCGTCGTCCGGGACGGTCCGCCGCGGCGCACACCAGCGCGGCGCACATTCTGCAGCACTGCAGCGTCACCAGCACCCTCGTCCCATCCTCCAAGTTCGGACCAGCCCCGGGACGATCGGCGATTTCGCCTTCGCCTTCGTCGTCGTCGTCGCCTTCGTCCGTCGGCGAGAGGACCCACTCGCCCCACAGCGTCGGCGCGAGGAGGTTCCACTCCGCGTGCAGGCACTTGTTATCCGCGTTGACGTTTCTCGCCGCGTCCGTCACCTCTCCTCTCGGCGACACGAGCGCCGCGACGACGCGCCTGTCGCGTTCCCACATCGGCGTCTCGTTCGTCTCCGAAGAAGAAACGTCCGACGATACACGAGCCGACGCCCACCGAAACGCCGCGTCGTCGTCGTTCGTCGGAAGGGTCTTCGGGGGCGAGAGGCCGAGGCGAGACTGCGTCGCGCCGCGTCGGATCGCCGCTCGAGCCCACGGCGTCGCGTCTCTCCTCTCCAGAGCGCACAGGTCATCCGAGGAGGCGGACGCGTCGTCGTCGTCGTCGAGATCCTCGAGGTCGAAGGCTGTGGCCCTCTGCGCCGCCACCTTGACCACCGCCCTGTCCAGGTCGCTCAGCGCCCGCGTGGTGAGCACCCGCGCCCGCGCCCACCTGTTGCCGTTGGCTCGTCCCCCCGCCTCCCTCGCGCCGAGCACCAAACGCACGAGCGCGCTATCCCACGGGGGAGACGTCTTTCCACTCGTCGCGAACCACACGACGCTCGGCGCCTCGGCGTCCCCGCTGGACGGCGCCACGAGGAACGCCACGTCGTCGTCCTCGACGGACGACGTCCCGAGGATCGCTCTCGCCAGCCCGCGCTCGGCGGCGGTCGGGACGTGGGGCTGTCGCAGCGCCCGCCTCTGCGCGCGGGTCAGACCCGCGTGGGGCGACGACGATGGCGAAGCGGACGCGGTCGACGCGTCTCGAGCGTCCGCCGCGTCGCATCGGATCCACGGAACGTGACGACGCCGCGGACACGAGGCGCGTCGTCGCCGCGGGGACGCGACGACGAGCGCGGCGAGCGCCCGATGGCTGGCGGCGGCGGCGGCGCGCCACATACTCTGCCGGTGCGTCTCTGAGACGTCGTACCTCGTTGTTATTTCCGCGCATCACGGCCAGTGTCACCGGGCGCGAGGCGGGCGCCGATGAGGAGGGGCATCGAAACCCTCCGCGCGCTTCTGCGGACGGTTCCTTCCACCCCGACGCATGCGCACCCGACGCGGACCCTCCTCGCGGATCCACCCGCGCTCCGCGGCTGGCGCATCGTCGCACCTCATCCCACCCGCGTCGAACGGGGCGGTGGGATCCGGGGACTCGCTCGGTGGGCCGCGACGGGCGACGGCGGGTGGACGCGGGTGAGATCCGAGCGCGATCGCGCCGACCGCGATCGGCGCCGGAGCGAGACCGGCGCGGACGGCGGACCGATCGGACCAGACACGGGAGGAACGCGTCGACGACGCGAAGGCGGAGCGTCGTCCAAGGGTTCGTACCCGTCGGGCCCGTCCAAGGAGCACGTCCGGCTGAACGGAGACCTCGCGCACGCTCGCGACGTCGACGCGCTGCTCGCCATCGTCGACGCACGCGGCGATGAGATGAACGCCGTGAACGTCGCCACGGCGGTCAACTCCCTGTGGAAGCAGGCCAAGCGGGAGGCGCGGGACATCGCCAGGGAGGGGAGACGCGATCTTCGCCAGGGACGCCGCCGGGGAGAAGGACATCGCCGGGGAGAGACGCGAGACTCCGAAGCCGCGAGGGACCGCGTGGGTGCCAAACTGTCGCACGACCCGAGGCTGCCGAAGCTGCTGAGGCTCGTGCGAGAAAAGGTTGACGAGCTGCACGCGCGCGCCGTGAGCGGCGTGATGCACGGCCTCGGCGTTTTACACGCGGACTTGCGAGCGTTGCCGACGTCGCGTTGGACCGCGCGGTTCGAAAAGTCGTTCACCGCCAAACTCGCCTCGGCGCTCTCGTCTCGGGTCGAAACGACCGCGGCGGAGATGAACGCCCAGGAGGTGGCCATCGCGTACAACGCGTGCGCCAAGTACGACGCCCTCGGGGAGCGCCTGACGCCCGACGCGTGGCTCGCGCTGGCCGCCTCCTGGGCGTCGAAGCTGGCGTCGAACGACGACGACGACGAATCGCGCAATACCTTCACCGCGCAAGGTTTGGCGATGACGCTGAACGCGCTGAGCAAGACGCCCGCGATGGAGGCGACCGCCGCCGCGGCGGTGTCCCAACGCGGGTGGGAGGCTCTCGCGCGCGCCGTCGCGAGGGCGTTCCCGACGGCGACGTGGCGGCCGAACGACGACGGCGACATGCAGAGCGTCGCCGTGATTTTCAACGCCCTCGTTAAACTCGATCACGCGGCGTTGGCCATCGCGGGTGAGGACGGCTGGCGCGTCCTCGTCGCCGCCGCGGTGACGTGCGCGAGGACGCGAACGCGCGGGGGCGACCTCGGCTTTGACGGCCAGGCGTTGGCGATGACGCTCAACGCGTTCGCGAATTGCCACGCGGCGTCGACCGAGCTCGCGAGAACAGAGGGCGGTTGGAGCGCGCTTCGCGATAACTTCGTCGCGATGGCTCCGAGGGACACTCGGGCTCAGGGCGCGTGCATGATCCTCAACGCGTCGTGGAAGCTGATCAAGGAGCACGGGTTCGAGACGAGCGCGGAGTTTCGGCGCGAGGCTGCCGATTTCGCGGCGCGAATAGCGGAGGACGTTCCCCCAAAGACCACCGGGCTGCTGGTCAACTCGCTCGCCAAGCTCAAGGATGTGGCTGCCGAGGTTAAGCCCGAGGGATGGCGACGGATAGCGAGTTGCGTGCACAGGGCGTACGCTTCGGTCGGCGACGCCAACTTCGAACGCGATCGAGAGAAGATTCGGGATCTCCGGGGAAACGAGCCCGGGTCGTTCGCGGAGCGTTTCGCGGATAGCGGGTTCGAGGTTGGTCAGTTTGACGGCGACGAGCTCACCGCCACGTTTCAATCCGTGTGCGCCTGCGACCCGCTCGTGGACGCCTTAGGAGATGACACGTGGCGCCTGATCTCCGCCGCCGTCGCGGACTTCGCGAGGACCGGCGCCATGTCCCCGGATTCCGTCTTTGCCACCACGACGAGCTACAACGCCCTGCGAAAACGGGCGCCCCGAGCCTTTGCCGCGGCGGACGCGTGCGACGTGTGGGAACCTCTGGCGACTTGCGCGCTGTCGCGACTCGACGACATGAACCCGATCTTCGTGATTCAAACTCTGGACGCGGCGAAAAAGCTTCCGGAGTTTCGAGAAGCGCTCGATAAGGTCGGCGGGTCGGTGAGCGGGTGGGCGAGACTCGCCGAGAGGCTGGGGGAAACCGCCGGCGAGCTGGACGCGGTCAACGCGGTGAATGCGATTTCCGCGCTCGGATGGATGCCGTTCCTGGCGGCCGAGATGTCGGACGAGGGATGGAACACGGTGCTGGACCGCCTGCGGACGCACGAGGCGGTCTTGGCCGACCGACGGCTGAGTTTGGAGGCTGCGATGTCGCACGGTCACGACGTCAGCGGCGCCGCGGCGAGCGGAGCGGCTGAGACCAAATACGCCGAAAAGTCGGTATCGGGGCTGCATCTCATACAGTCGCACGGAGGTTATGACTCGTACGGGAAGGCCGTCAGGGAAAAGATCGCGGAGTGCATCGAAAGGATCGAGGGTAAGATGGACGACGAGACGCGTGCGAAGGTGCACAAACGGTTCGAGAAGTTGAGTAGTTGAGCCATCTTTCTTTTCAAACGCAAACTGCTGTACCAGCAGACGACAGCGTGAAGCCGTCACAACTCGTTGACCGTCGATACCTTCCGGATGGATCCCCACGGGGCGCAGGCAGTTCACTTGCCCCCGTCCTCGCGGTAGCGCAGATCGAGCACAGCCTCCGCGGCCGCGTCCAGACCTTTTTGCTCGAGCAGCCTCACCAATCGGTTGGAGTCCTCGTCGCTGACCCTGTACGGCGAGTAGCTCATCCCCGGGAACTCGCCCGACTCCACCTCCGTCTTGAACCGCTCGAGCGCGCCCGTGATGACCTTGCCCACGTTGGCGTACTGCTTGCAAAACTTGGGCGTCACCTTGGCGTGGTGCGGGTGCTGCATGAAACCCAACAGGTCGTGGTACACCAGCACCTGCCCGCTCGTGGCGTCCCCGGCGCCGATGCCGATGGTGGGGACGCTCACCGCCGCCGTCACCGCCGCCGCCACCGTCCTCGGCACGCACTCGACGACGACGGCGAAGCACCCCGCTCGCTCGAGCTCCATCGCCCTCTCGACCACCTGCGCCGCCGTCTCGAAGCTCCGTCCCTGGGGCCTGAACCCGCCGAGGACCGAGATGGACTGCGGGGTGAGTCCCACGTGGCCCATCACGGCGATGCCCGAGTCCACGAGAGCCTTTGCGGTTTGCACCCGCGACGGGGAACCCCCCTCCAGCTTGACCGCGTCCATGCCCCCCTCCTTCAGCATCCGCGTCGCCGCGTCGATGGCCTGCGCGGACGATTGCTCGTACGACCCGAAAGGCAGGTCGCCCACGAGCAACGGGCGGGTCGCGCCGCGCGACACCGCCTTGCAGTGGCTGAGCATCTCGTCGAGGGTTATGGGTAAGGTTGTGTCGTGGCCGTGGACGACCATCGCGGCGGAGTCCCCGACGAGCGCGACGTCGATGCCCGCCATGTCGACGTGCACCGCGCTCGGGTAATCGTACGCGGTGACGACGGAGATGCGCTCGCCCGCGTCGTACTTGGCGCGGAGCCGCTTGAGCGTCATGCGCGGCTCGGAAGGGCGAGGGCCGCCGTACACGGTGTCCTCCGGGCGGTGCGACATTCCGCGACGCTGATGCGCACGCGGAGCGGGGAACTCGCGCGGCGGAAGGCCGCGAAGCGACGAGGCGACGGCGATGCGGGTCGCGTCGAGGCCCATCTCGCGCCGCGTCAGGGACGCGGCGACGCCCTGCAAGCGCTGCGCTGCTCGACGGAGCGCCATATCTGCCCGCGCGCGTCGTTGTTAGGTTAGCGGCCGGTTTGCCCTATGATTTCGATGATTTCGAAAGTGCCAGCTGGGATGGGGTTAGTTGATGTTGCTGCTGGCGCCCCTCGAGGCGCCCACATCCACCCAGTGCACGCCCCACCGACGCTGCGTCGCGAATCTCCGAAGGTTCCGCGTGGCCCGCGCCGCGATGTCAAAGCCGGTCCCCGAGTGCGACGTGGACGTCCTCAAGGTCATACTCGACGAGGGCGACATAGCCGCAAAAGTGTCCGAACTGGGCGCGAAGATTGCTCAGGATTACAAGGACCTCAAACCCATCTTGCTGCCCGTGATGACCGGCGCGTTCATCTTCTCCGCAGACCTAGTGCGCGCGATTCGCCCCCCGCCGCAGGGCATGCGCATCGAGTCCCTCAGGGCGTCCTCTTACCTTGGAACCACGACGTTGAGCAACGGCGAAGTGGCCATCGCGCCGCTGAGCATCGACGTGAAGGGCCAGCACGTGTTGCTCGTCGAGGACATCATCGACACCGGCCACACCCTGGAAAAGATTCGCACGAAAGTCATGGGCGAAGGCGCTGCATCTTGCAAGGTGGTGGCGCTACTGAATAAGCGGGAGCGCAGGGAAAACGGACTTCAACCCGAGTACGAAGGGTTCGATTGCCCGAATGAGTTTGTGATCGGGTACGGCCTCGACTTCGACTCAAAGTACAGGGAGCTACCGTACGTCGGGGTGCTCAAGGAAGAGTTGTACGCACACATACTCTAACACTCTGATCAGCGTGCTCGTCGGGGGGGGGGTGTAAACCGATTCTTTACGTTCGCTAGCAGACGTTTGTAAATAACATTGCCAAAAGTTTTCGTCTATGCGAAGACACTCCCCCAACCCCGTTATGAGAACCCAAGGACGATATTGATACAAGGAGAAAGGACACGAGCCTCACGACTTGTCCTTCTTGTCCTTCTTCTCTTTCTTCTCCTTCTTCTCCTTTTTCTCCTTCTTCTCCTTCTTCGTCTCCGGTGAGTCACCGGATGCGTCGGCGCCCGGCGATCGCTCGCGCTTGTGCTCACCCGCATCCTTCGCCTTGGCCCCGTTGGCGTCGGGCACCGCGCGGAGGTACTCCGCGGGCGTCTTATCGTTGGGCTTACCGAACTTGTCCAGCTTGCCCTCCGCGATGAGCTTCTTCTTCGCCTGCGCGGTGGGACCCAAGCCCCAGCGCCTCGGATAGGTATCGCGCTCCATCACGACTCGCTTGATCTTCGCCACGCACCCGTGGTCGCACGTGGCCATCACCGCCGTGTTCATCTGCGCGATGCCCACGGCGATCGCCTCGCCCTTCGTGGTCATCAGCACCACCTCCTCGCCGACCTCGATGCCCGCCTCGTATCGCAGAAGCCCCGGGATCATCAGCTTCGCGCCGTAGCAGATGGCGTTGACGGCGGAGTCCTTGACCACGACCCTCTTGTAGTTGGTGAGGAGAACCTCGAGCGGCATGACGACGCGGCGAAGGTAGTCCTCCTGCTTGAGGTTATCGTGGACCCACATCGCGTCCATGACGTCGTGCATCGTCACGAGGTTGTCCTTCTCGCCGAGGATGCCGGAGCGGACGCGGCGGAGCTCCTGCATGTGCCCGCCGACGCCCAGGAGGAGCCCGAGGTGCACGCACATGGTGCGCACGTACGTCCCAGCCTCGCAGGAGATCCAGAACACCACGAGGTTGCGCTCCTCGTCGTACTCGTACATCTTGCTCTCGTAGATGGTGCGGATGCGGAGCTGCCGCTTGACCGCGGAGATGAGCGGCGGCCTCTGGAACAGCGCGCCGGTGAGCGTCTCGATGGCTCGACGCACCGCGGATACGCCGCCTTCGGGCGCTCCGTGCAGCCTGCAGATGCACACGTACTCCTTGCCGGCGCCCTGCTGGGCCTTGACCAAGCGCGTCGCGCGGTCGATGCAGACGATCAGGCCGCCCGTCACCTTCGGGTCGAGCGTGCCGGAGTGCCCCGTCTTCTCCACGCGGAGCATGCGCTTGAGCCACGCGACAACCTCGTGCGACGAGGGGTTGGCGGGCTTGTCGAGGTTGATGACGCCGTAGCGGATGTACTCCTGGAGCGGGCGCTTCAGCGGGGAGTGGCCGCACGGGATCGGGGTGTAGTGCCCGGTGCGAACCTGCGGTGATCGGGGTGCGGCGAGGGAGGAGGCGGTCAGAGGGCGGAGGATGGGAAACCCTCGCAATTTCGCGCTCCGGTGCGGCGGAGGCGCGGGGAAAACAAATGATGGTTCGGGGCGAGATTGGGGTGGGGGCGCGTTCGCACCATGAGCTTGTCGTAGTTCTTCAACAGGAGCGGCCACTTGGAGGCGTCCAGGGTCGGGGTGATCTTCTCCGGGGCGATGGCGAAATCCTCGGTGACCTGCGCGTGAAGGAGGGACGGGTCCGCGTCAGCGCCGTAAAAAGCGACCGGAAAACCCACGTTGGGGCGGCGGTCGAGGTTAACTGAAAATTGGGCCAATTCGCGGCGCTGGTGTTGACGATCGCGGGTTCGCACCTGCTTGGACCCCACATCTTTCTTGTCCTTGCCCATGGCGCGCGTTAGGTCGTTCGCACGTTCGGAAAAGTATCCGCGGTGCGACGAGAGGGCGTTGCCAACAGTGGCGCCTCCAATCGTAAAATCGCCCCCAACGCCCAAATGCTCCACGGAACGGCGGCGGTGTCCGGCCAAAAACTCGTCGCGTTAAACCGTCATTTTGTCGAGTCGCGAACACGGACGGGTCGGTTGCAAATTCGAAAACGACGACAGCTTGGCTGGACCGCCCCACGAGATCGCGATAAGTTTATCGCCTTCGTGTGGCGGGCACGGGTCAGAGTCCGCGGGGCGGGAGCGCGGGCGCGCGTGAACGAGCGAGCGTCATGTCGACGCTCGCGAGTTCCGGGACGCACGCGCGGTGTCGCCTGGTGCGATGGACGCTCTCGGCGGCGTCGGGGGACCCGAGGCGCGGGGTCGCGGCGGTGGTCCGAAAGCCGTGGCCGTCGAGTCGCGCGATTGTCGGGGCGGGTCGCGGCGGCGCGGGCGGCGGCGAGCCCCGGACGAGGTCGCGCGCGACGCGGGGGGTGGACGACGACGGACGCGGCGGCGGCGCGGGCGCGTCGGGAGCGCCGAGCGTCCGCACCGCCGAGCCCGAGCGCCCGCGCGGCGGTGCCGACGGAGCTTCCAAGAGCCCGAAGGCGCCGTCATCGTCGTCGGCGCCGTCGTCGTCCGAGACGCCCTCGGCTCGGCCGAAGCGCCGGCGGGGCCGACCGGTGTCGCGCAAGCCCGCCAAGGCGCCCGTTCCGGGCGAAGCGATGGGTGTCGCGTCGCTCCTGTGGCAGCTCGCGAGGGAGGACGAGCAGATCCTCGGCAGGGCGCGCATCCAGCCCCACGGCCTCGAAGCCGTGGTGCCCGTCCGAGATCCGACGTCGCGCGCCTCCTCCCGCGAAACCTCGTCCACGGCGAGGGCCAAGATCGACCTCGACGAGCTCGCGGCGCTCGTCGCGGCGGGGAGGAGCACCGCGAACATCGCGGAGCGCTTCGGCGTCACCCGCGCCGCGGTGCGAAAGGCGACGGCCCGGCTGCCGCGACGGCGTGCCGACGAAGCCGCCGGCAGCGACGGCGACGACGACGACGACGCAGCCGGCGACGGGCGGGACGCAGACGACACATCCGTCGACACATCCGCGACACATCCGCCCCTGTATAAACGCGCGGGGCGGCGCAAGAACGCGGCCGGGGACGAGGAACGACGCGCGATGGCCGCGAGACACGCGGGGGTGGCGAGGACCTCGGACACTCGCCGGCGAATAAGCTCCACGGCTCGCGAGCGGTGGAGAGCCGCGAGGGAGAAGGCCACCGCGGACAAGACCGCGGAGGTGGCCGCGGCGGTGGACCAGCTGCGGCGCGAGGCTGCAACCGCCGCGGGGAGGGGGAGGCTCAAACGAGAGAACGCCATCGACGGCTCATCGAGGAACGACGGGACGAAGGGTGAGTCGACGAGAGCGCAGAGCGCCGCCGCGGGGGCGGAGCCGCGGGAACGGAGGCGGGAGGCGGCGGCGACTCACTCGTCGGCGCTTCCCTCGTACAACCCCAGCGCGCCCTGGGAGTGGCTCGCGCAGGGCGCCGGTACCGCGTCCGTGGAGGACTACGCCCTCGGCGACTCACCCGCGGACAGAGCCGCCGCCTTCGCCGCGTTGTTGAACGACAAGCGCGGCGGCATCGGGAACGTTTTGGCGTCTGGAGACTTTGAGAATTCCGTCGACGAGGGCGACTTTGAATCCCCCGACACACACGCCAATGCGTTCCCCGGCGCGTACATTCCCGGGGTGAAGGGCATGCCGGGCATGTCCTTCGACGAGGACGAGGACGAGGACGACGAGGAGCTGCGCGAGACGAAGCGAAAGATGAAGAACAAGTTGAAGGAGCTGGCGGCGCGCAGGGCGGAGGTTGTGGGCGACGGGACGCCGAAGACGGCCAAGGTGACGGTCGCCAAGTTCACCAACGAGCTCAAAGCTTTCACCCAACTGAGGGACGACTTGAGCGACTGGTCCGATAACTTCCTGGCCAGGAACGGGAGACGACCGACGGTGAAGGACGCCGAGAGGACCGGGATCGATTTCCTGATTAAGAGTTTCAAGGAGTACGTGGAGCTCAGGGATCGGTTGATGTCGCAGACGCCGTACCTGCGAGGGCAGATGGAGGACGTCGCGAAGGAGACTCTGCCCACGCCGAGGGTGACGAGGGACGGCGCGAGGCGCGGGCGCGCGGCGGGGGTCAGAGACGGGATCGGCGCGGAGCGCGCGTCGGGCGTCCTCGGCCAGAGCCATCCGTCCAAGCCGAAACCGACGATGATCTTTTCGAGCCCGCCGCGAGGGGGCGGTATCTTGGGCGCGAGCGGGTACGGGAACAACGGGAGGACGCTGCCGCCGGCGACTGCCCCGGAGCGGAGGAACCGCTCGCAACAGCCGAGGAACACGTAAGTTAGCGGCGAAAGAATCGTCGGACTCGACGACGTGTTTGTCAAGTTTGTACAACGAATCAAAAAGAATCCTCGGAAGACGCTCACAGCCTCGACTTGATCGGCTCGGGCCTCCTCGCGGACTCGCCGGCTCGATGCCGCCCGCCTCCGTCCCCCGTCCCGCTCGAACCCGTCTCCCCCACCTTCGCCGCCTCGACCAAGCACTCCCTCACCAGCTCCGCGACGAACCTCTGCTCGCTGGAGTGCAGACCCCGGCCCAGGTTGTGCGACTTGACCCCCGCGGTGAGCTCCAGCGCCGTCTGCGGAACGCCGTTGACGTACGCGTGAGTCACCACGTCGACGCCCGCCACGTCCTCCAACGGGCCCTCCGCGACGCTCAGTACCCTACCGAGCGCCTCCCACGACACGTGGAACCTACCCGGCGCGGTCACCTCGCCGGTCGCCGGGTCTAATCGCCGAGGCGCGATGACCAGCCGCGTCGTCTCCATCGCCGCCGCCGCCGTGCTCCGCCCGATGGTGGCGCCGATGCCCCAGAAGGGCAGGGAGAAGAGCGCGAAGAATGGGTTCGGGGTTTGCATCGCGCCCCACGTCCACACCGCGGTGAACGACGTCCACACCGCGGCGAAACCGAGCTCGGTCATCGCCGCGGGCGAGAGGATACCCTTCGGAGGCACGACGAGCTCGAGCGCGCCGCCGTCGCCGCGTCGCGCCGCGATGCGAGAACCAGACGGCGCGCGGACCGGCGCCAAGGACCTGTACGCGTCCTCGCCGAAGCTCGCGATCGCCGCGGCTTCGCCGGCGTGCGAGTTTTGGTCATGGTTTTGGATTTGGAGTTTCCGCCACGCGTAGGCGCCGACGCGAAGCTCGGTGAGGGGCGGGGCGAGCGTGAAGCCCACCGAGCCGGCGCGGTCGGGGTTTGCGCCGTCCGGTCGGCCGTCCACGAACTCCCACCGACTGAGTAGCCCGTCGGATGAGGGCGCCGGCGACGTCGTGGCGACGAAGAGCGCGGCTATGACCGCGAGGCCGACGCCCCCCATCGCGGCCAGCTTGGCCGTCTGCGCGAGGAGCTCCATCCGCCCCACCGCGTCGGAGCGTTCGCCGTTGCCGTCGCCGTCGCGGCCGCCCGCGGCTTTGCGGCGCTCCTCGAGAGGCGGGGGGACGTCGCGGTCGGGCCATCCCTCGGGGGTGAGCGTCGGGTGCTTCGCGAGCCACGCCTGAACCTCGCGGCGCTTGTCCCAGTTGGTGAAGATGGCGTCGTTCGCAAGGTCGAGGTTCGTCAGGGGATCGCGCCTCACGCCCACGACCGCGCCCCGGACTCCGCGCACGGGCCGAGTGGCGGTCTGGCGCCAGTACGTCTCGATGGCCTCGCGCTCGTACGTGTTGCCGCTGCCCGCGACGAACACCGGGTCGCGCATCATCACCTTGGTGATGGGGCAGAGGAGCTCGTCCGGCTCGTCGTCGCCCGGGACGTGGTCGACGGGTCGCTTGTTGGTTTCCTCGCCGGCATCGGCATCCGCCGCGGAGTCAGCATCCTTCGATGGGGGCGGGGCGGTGCGGGCTGGAGAATCACGCTCGGGGGCCATCGGGCTCTCGGAGGTCATATCGACGTCGACGGCGCCCTCGGAGGTCATATCCGCGGCGCGGGGTCTCCCACCGCGCGTCCGTAAAGTATGATAGCCGCGGGTTGCCGCGCCAGCGCACACGAAACCCTCGTCGGGAGAAACGCTTGGCTTGCGGAAATTGGATCGCATCTTTCGAGACATGTCGACGAAATTCTCGTGGCTGTGATTGCACGTCGTGCACGGCGTCGCTATCGGAGCACGTTCTCGTGCACGGACGAATCCCTGATGGCGCTCTGCTTCCCGAGCTGCCTCCGCTTACCCCCCGCCGCCTTCGCCGTCTTGGGCTTCCACTCCCCCGCGCTGGCGATGAGCGCGCTGACCGAGAAGGCTCCGTTTCCAGCGGCGGCGTTCTCCTTGTCGTCGGCGGTGACCTCCAGCGACGCGCCCGCGGACTTGGCCGGGGGAGGTCCCTTGTTTGCGGGCCTGCCGGGCTTGGATTGGCTCGCGCGTTTCGCCTTGGTCTCCTTGAGCGTCGGCTCTTTCTTCTTCGCGGGCGGTTTGGAAGACGTGGGGTCCTCCTTCTTGACCTCCTCCTCCTCCTTCTTGACCTCCTCCTCCTCCTCCTCCTCCTCCTCCTCCTCCTCCGCGTCGAGGCCGACGGGTTCCTCCTCTTCGTCGACGGCGGCGGCGGCGGCGGCGGGGGCGTTCGCGAGGCGTCCGAGTGCATCCTTCGCGGCCGCGAGTTCCCGCTTGAGCGCCTCGACCTGCGCCGCCATCGCCTCGCCCTCCCTCGCCGCGTCCGTGCTCGCCGACTCCAGCTCGGACATGCAAGCCAGGAGCTCGGCGTTGGTCTCCCGCAGCATCTTCGCCTCGGCCGCCACCACCTTCACCTCCGCTTTCGCATCCTCCAGGGCGTACTTGTGCTCCTCCTTCTCGTGCTCGAGCTCCCTCGCGGCGGTCTGTAAATCGGCGGCTAATTCCTCGCACTTGGCCGCGGCGGCGACTTCGCCGGCGGCGGCGGCCCTAGCCGCGGATCGAGCCGCGGCCAGCTGAACCGTCGCGCGCTCCTCGGCAGCCCGCAGCTCCGCTCGCAGCTCCTCAATCTCGGCTTCCGCTCCCGCCGCGTCGAACGCGTCGTCGTCGCCGGAGGGCAGGCGATCGACAGCCTCCTCGAGGAGAGCCTTGAGTTTCTCATTCTCCGCGGCGAGGGCCGAGTTTTTCTTCTCGGCATCCTCCGCGCGCGCCTGCGCGTGCGCCAGGTTGGACGTCGCGTCCCCGAGCTCCTTTTCGAGCGCGCCGATCATGCGGAGCTGATCGTCCATGACCGCCGCGTGCTCCTTGGACAGCGCCGCGCCCGATTTTTCATCCCGCAGCGTCGCGATTTGTTCGTCGGCGGAGCTCAAGAGCTTCTCCATTCGATCGCGCTCACCCGCGAGGCGCTCAACCTCGACCATCGCCGTCTGCGCCGCGTCTTCGAGCTCCTTACCCGCCTCGCGTTCGAGTTCCAGCGCATCTTTCGCGGATTTGCACGCGCGTTCCTCCCTCGCGAGTCGCGCCCGAAGGTCTGCGAGTTCGGCGACGGCTTTGTGGAGGCGGCGTTCCTCCGCCTGCGACGCCGCCGTCGCCTCTCGCTCGGCGGAGATGAACCTTTGGCGCTCCTCCGACAAGGACCGTTCGGCCGTCTTGGCGCGTTCCTTGTACTTGGCCGCCTCGCCCAGCATCTCCTTCGCCTTCTCCAGCCGCTCTCTCGACCGGCCGAGGCTCGCCTCTAGAGCCGCGATGCGACCCTTCTGCTCCGAGCACTTTCGCTCGAGCTCGGCGACAGCCTCGGCCTTCTCCCGGGACGCGCGTTCGAGTTCGCGTCCCGCGGCTTTCAGCGCAGCCTTCTCCGCGTTCCTCGCAGCCTCGGCTTGGGCCTCAGCCTTGGCCACCGCCTCGTGGCCGCCCTGGGATTTGGTGATTTGCGCCTGGAGCCTCGCGGCTGTGGCGGCGTTCGCAGCCGCGGCGCTCGCCGTCTCCTGGGCCTTCGCGGCGGCCAACGCGGAGGCCGCCTCGCGTCGCGCCGCCTCGAGCGCCTTCGTGAGCTCCTCGATTCGCGCCTCGTCGCCGGTTTTCTTATCCGCGAGCGATCCGGCAAACTCCAGAAGCTTCTCAGACGCGGCGTCTCGAGCCCTCTCCGCCTCCTCCGCTCGTCGCTCCAGCTCCCGGACCCGTCGATCCGTGTCCTCCTTATCCCGCCGCGCGTCCTCCGTCGCGCGCGTGAGCTCGGTGACTTTCGCCTCGGCCTCTGCCAATCCGGCGCCCACGCGGGACAGCTCCTCCTGCGCCCTCTCGTGCTCCTCCTCGAGTTCCTTGCGCCTGATCGCCTCCGCGGCGGCGTTGGCGCGCAGGTCCGCCAGCACCTTGCGCTCCTCGCTCGTCAGGTGGCTGGCGCCCGACCCGGAGTTGACGACGTTCACCCTGGCGTCCATCTTGACGGACTTGGCGGTGCCCACAAAGTTAAGCGTCGAGTACGTCTCTTGCGCGTTGCCCGCGGCGGGCGTCACCGCGGCGACGATGGCGGTCCTCCCCGGCCCCGCCAGCGCGGGCTGCAGGATCCGCGTGAGCTTGCTGTCGCGGTAGGGCACGTGCGACGCGTTCTCGGCGCCGTCCTCCGCGTCCTTCGCCAGCCTCTGCACGCACAGGCGAAGCGTGAGCAGCGACTGATTGATGGCGGCTCCCTCCTTCTTCGTCGTCTTGGACGTGTTCTGCGCCGCGCGTTCGCTGCCCGCCAGGTCCACCACGTACAACGTGGACACCGTCGCGGGCCTCGCGCTGGGATCGCCCTCGATCAGAGGCGCGGACGCCACCTTGATGCGCAGCACGGCGTGCGATCGCGACGAGACGTGGTTCATGGCGGTTCGGCCAACCTGCCTCCGCTTCAACCCCGCCGCCACCACGTCGTTGACCTCCTCGCTCGATCGCACGACGCGTTCCTCGAGGTTCAGCACCTGCGTCAGGCCGTTGTGGCCGTTGACGAGCTTGATGTGCGATCGGTTCCCGTCGGGATCGCGCGAGAGCAAGTCGCGAATCTCCTCGTTGTAGATCTCCATGTAGGAGCACCGAACGTCGTACCTTCGCGTGTGCTCGTCCGCGCGGACCGCGTCGAAGATGTCCCTGAGCGCCAGCGACATGACCCCCGGGTCGGTGTCACCGCCGGACATGGTGTGCGTCTTACCGGACGACGTCTGGCCGTACGCCATGACGGTGCCGTTCACGCCCCGGAGCACGGCTCGCACCACGGGTTGCGCGGCTGACGAGTACACCGTCGCGTTGCCGTCGTTCTCGCCAAAGACGGCGTCCGCTTCCCACGCGGGGGCGGCGGCGCCCTCGGGGAGCTGGTACCGAGGGGTCTCGACCACCTTGTTGCCGTCCATCGCTCGGAACACCGCCACCTCGGGCTGCTTACCGTCCTCGTCGCTGAGTTCGCGCGCGTTGAGGGGGCGGATGCGGACCGCGACGAAGATGCGTCCGAGCGCGTCGGGCTCATCGGACGATGGGTTCGTCGCCTTGGATCGCTTCTTACCGGGCGATGGATCCTTGGTCTCCGCGGCGCGCTTGCCCCATCGAGCGGGCGACAGCAGGTTCATCATCGTCGGCGTGTCGTCGCTGTCGCGCTGAATCGGTGTCGAGAAAAACGTTCCCCCCTTCCCAGATCCTCGTGACCCCACCTCAAGCCGCGCGCGTTCTGCCTGCGCGGTGTCGAGCGGCGCCTCCGCGTCCGCTTTCGTTCGAAATACGGGCGCGGATGCGACGCCTCGCGGTCGGCCTGGCGCCTCGGTGCGCCTCTTAATGGCTTCGCGCCGCGAGTCCGAGACCCCTCCGAGAAACCCGCTCGTCACGTGAAAACGGTCACGGATCAGAGTGCCAGCCAGCGGCCACAGTCTGCCAGTCATCACAGCCGGGGGCGGTTTGACGCGCCCCGCCGAGAATCTGGCTCTAGGGTTCCACCTCGGACCGCGCAGTCCAGCTGGTCAATCGACGCGTCTGGCGCCATGTCGCCCCTGAGCGGCTACCAGATGTGGAAGGCGGGCCAGGCCAAGGCCCGTCACAAGGTCAAGAATTGGGCCGCGCGCATCCTCACCAAGCAGGCGCAGAAGGTCCAGAACCACCTGATCGAGCGCTGGCGCATATACCGCGGCGATCAGGTCATGGTGGTGGCGGGGAAGGACAAGGGGCAGGTCGGGACGGTGTCCAAGGTGTACCGCAAGGAGAATCGCTTACTGGTCGAGGGGCTGAACCTGGTGAAGAAGCACGTGAAGCGATCGGGGGATAACCCCGGCGGGATCATCACGATGGAGGCGCCCATCCACTACTCAAACGTCAACCTGGTGGACCCGGTCACCGGCGCCGCGGTGCGTGCCCGGACGCGCTTCCTGGACGACGGCACCAAGGTGAGGTACACGGTGGGACGGAACGCGAGCGGGAGCATCGTCCCAAAGCCCGACGTCGCGGCGGCGCGGACCAAGCCGAGGAAGACGGACGTCGGGTCGCGGGACACGGGATGGGAGCACGTCACCGCAAACACGTACGCGCCCGCGCCGGAGAGCCGCGGGTTCTTCGGGGGCGGCGCGAGTACCGTCCGGTCGTTCGCCTCCAGCGCGCTGCGTTAGAGGCGCATGTTCGCCGCGTTGTTAAAGGTTTTTAATAGTCACGAATGTTAGCGTCCAAGTCGTCGTCGTATCGGTCAAGACGCGTCGTCTGTAGGCGTAGGGTAACACGTACTTCTCATAAGACGGATGCGGCGTCGGGGCTAAGGCCGGACGGACCCGTCGCTGCGCTGGCAGTGCGCGCTGTCCTGCGCGCCGCTCCCCGCCTGCTCCGCGGGCGCCCCGGGCGGGCCGGACGCGCCCGCCCGGTGATGCGTCGTCGTCGGCGGCGTCACCGCGTTCGCCGGCGCCCATCCCACGACCCCGCCTCCGCCTCCGCCTCCGCCTCCGCCTCCGCCCGCGAAGCCGCTGCCGTCGTCGTCCGCGCCCGCCGACGCCGCCTCGCTCTCGTCCGGGAGCCTCCTGCGCTTGCTGCCGACCTCGTCGTCGTCCACGGACGAGACGTCGCTCGTTTCCCTCTTCGCCGCCGCCGACGTGTCCTCCTCCTCTTCGCCCTCCCCTCGCGTCCGCCGTCCCCCGCCTCCTCGTCGCCTCCCGCCGGCTCCCGTCTCTCCGCGCTCGGTCTCGTAGTCGTCGTCGTCGTCGCCGTCGGGCGCGACCCCCGGCACCGGCCTGCGCGTCGCGGCGGTGTCCTGCATGAGCACGTCGAGCGCGTCGTCGTGCCATCCCCGGCACACCTGCCCGCACACCCCGACGAGCTCGCGCCCGCCCTTCTCCCGATACAGCATCTGGAACACGCGGTGCAGGATGCCGTCGGGGAGGTCCGACCAGTCCACCCTGGCGTCGGGCTGATCGAGCGGATTGTCATCCGGCGTGGCGCCCTCGGACGCGCGCTCGCGCCGGAGGTCGTCCTTGAACCGGCGGAATCGCTGCGTCACGGCAGCCCCGCTATCGGCGACCTCCGTGCCAGTCTCTTCGCTCATTCCCACGTGGAATAAAACGTCTAGAAACTCGTCGCGGGATCAACGGCTGAACTTCGGCACGCGGGAGGCGAAAGCACGGCTTTCGACGGGTCAGTCGATGCGAACGACGCGATACCCGCGTCCTCGGCGCGAGTATCGATCGCAAGCGACGGTCCACGCCCGCGGCGCGCTCACTGTGTCGGTTATTTGACGAGATAGAGATATTTTCGGGCCGTGAACACGTGTTTCGGACTGTCTGGTTTCGTCGAGTCCGAGGCCGGCGGATGAAGTCACTGCCGGCGGCGCGGTCGGCATGTCGGCATCCGCGCGCGGGCGCCTCGCGGGGCTCTTACGCGAGCGCATCGGATCGGCGGTCGCGGCGCTGACAACCCCCGCGCGGTTCACGCGACCCTCGCGGCTGTCGATCCCTCGGACGCGTTGGGCACTCCGCGCGTCGCCCGGTTTCTTTCACGACGACGACGACGCGCTCGGCGGCTCGCGCGTCGCCGCCGCCCCGTCGATGTTGACCCGCGGGTACTTCGCCGGGCGCGCGCAGGTCAGGAACGCGGACGGTCAAGACTTCGCGCAGATGCGCGCGGGGGTGAAGCTCCACAAGGCGATCATGGCGGCGATCGCGCACCCCTCCATGGCGCACAGGTTCGACGGCACCGGCGTCGCCATCCTCGAGGTTCGCATGGCGCGCGACTTCAAGCTCGCGCACGTGCGATGGACCGTCCACGACGACGGGGATTCGCGAGCCGCGGCGCACGCGCTCAAACGTAACGCCGCGGCGCTGAAGACCATGGCGGGCAAGATGCTCGGCAGCAAACACACGCCTCGGCTCGAGTTCATCGAAGACGGCGCCGCGTCGCGAATAGAGGCGGAGCTGGACGAAGCCTTCGAGCTCGCGGAAGCTCGTCGGTTGGAGACGGAGGCTCACGTGGAGAGACTGGCGAGACGGGAGCGGGAGACGATGCGGATGAAGGCGGCGGGAAGCTATCGACCGGGCGCGTACGAACACCTGCTCGACGACGAACGCACAGCTGGCGACGGTTTGGGATCGAGCGAGTGGCGTGCGCCGGGCGAGAGGGACGAGGAGTTCGACGCCCTGTTAGAGGAAGTGATGGCGAACGTGGACGACGACGTGGACGAGGCGGATGACGATTGGTCAGAGGAGGTCGACGCGGACGACGACGACGAACGAGCCGGCGCGGACACGTGGGTGAAGCCCCGGGAGTAAACCCCGTACTGGCTGGTAAGAGTCAGGGGAGCGAGCGGGACGAGTGAATAACACTTAACTTAACGAATGACGACTTCCCGCTACGCAATCACGCGTCGTCCTTAAAGGACACGCCGAGGTCCTTGAGCATGCGCTGCAGCTCCCCGCTCTCCTTCAGCGCCATCGTGTCGTCGCACCCGCCCACGTGTGCACCCCCGACGAACACGTTGGGCACCGTCCGCTGCCCGGTCATCTCCGTCAGCACCTCGACCAGCGCCTTCTCCTCGTTGAACTTGTCTAGGTCGACCGCGAGGTGCGTCACCTCCATCGTCTCGAACAGGGCCTTGACCTTGTCGCAGTAAGGACACCAGCTCTTGGCCCACACCACCACGTCGTTCGACTCGATCTTGCCGCTGACCAGACCGGTCAGTCGCGTCATCTCCGCGTCGGAGACCTCGACGTCCCCATCCCTCGACGCGGCTTTGGTGGTGACGATCGTGCGGCGTCGCGCGTCGGTGGGCGCGCGGGAGACGCCGCGGACGTGGTCGGCGAGGACCCGCGCGCGGCGGGATGCGATGCGCGTGACGTTCATCGCGAGCGCGGGAGCCGCGAGCGCGGACATGTGCCGGGGCGTGCTACGCGTTTCAAGAGCTGTGAAGCAACAACGCGACTTCATCTTTTTTTGGCCGCAGGTTTCGAGCGGGTTCGGGAAAAGGGGATTTGCGAGACGTGGCGTCGCTTCGCGGCTCGACGCCGTCACAACCGCTGTCGCGCTTCGTCACGACCGCGAGATGGCCTCCGCGACCATTCGACCCCTGGTGCGTTCTATGAGCGACCCGTGCCGTCCGGTTATCCGCGGGATCCTCCCTCGCCCGGCTCCCCGCGACCTCGTTATCCAGAGAATCGATCGGCAGTCGGCGCCTTTACCCTACGCCCTGAACCAATCGCCTGACCCCCGCCCGCTTCCCCTCCCCGACCCGCAGGGCATGAGCTGCCAGCGCGTCGCTCTGCGCCTCCGCGCGCGCACCGCCTCAGCGGCGACCCCCGCGGGCCGCCACTTCGTGTTCACCCCGCAAACCTCCCCGCTTCGCGCGGTGGCCTCCCTCGCCCATCGCCTCCCCGCCTGGCAACCCGCGAGCCGCCCGGCGCTTCAGATGCGCCTCCACGCGTCCTCCGCGACCGCGACGGAGCCCGCCGCCGCCGCGCTCTCCAAGGCTGACGTCGTCGACGTCCTCAAGGAGCGCGGCCTGCTCGACGCGTGCACTAACGAGGACGAGCTCCGCAAGGCGTGCGCGGAGGGATCGCTGTCCGTCTACTGCGGCTTCGACCCCACCGCCGATTCGCTCCACCTCGGGAACCTCCTCGGCATCGTCGTCCTCGCGTGGTTCCAGCGATGCGGCCACACCCCGGTCGCGCTCCTCGGCGGTGCCACCGGGCGCGTCGGCGACCCCTCGGGCAAGAGCGCCGAGCGCCCCGTGCTCGACGACGACACGATCAACGCCAACACCGCCGGCATCAAGGCGATTCTCGAGCGCATCCTCGCCAACGGCGCGGCGGATGCGGGAACGCACGCGCCACCCGCCGTGGTGATGAACAACCTCGACTGGTTCGGTTCGATGGGATTCCTCGAGTTCCTCCGCGAGGTGGGCAAGTACGCCAGGGTCGGGACGATGATGGCCAAGGATTCGGTCAAGACGCGACTGGACTCGGAACAAGGGATGAGCTTCACGGAGTTTTCGTACCAGCTGCTGCAGGGTTACGACTTTTGCCACCTGTTCAAGGAGCACGACGTGCGCGTGCAGGTGGGCGGCAGCGACCAGTGGGGGAACATCACCGCCGGCACGGACCTCATCAGGAGACTCGCGGATAAGGAGGGCGCCTGGGGCGTGACCTTCCCGCTGCTGCTCAAAGCCGACGGGCGCAAATTCGGCAAATCGGAGGATGGCGCGGTGTGGCTGTCCCCCGAGAGGCTGTCGCCGTACAAGTTTTACCAGTACATGCTGCAGTCCACCGACGCGGACGTGGTTCGGTTCATGCGCATGCTCACCTTCGTTCCCCTCGCGGAGATCGAGGCCATCGAGGCGTCCATGAGCGCGGATGGGTACGTGCCCAACACGGCGCAGAAGCGACTCGCCGAGGAGGTGACGAGATTCGTCCACGGGAAGGAGGGTCTGACGCAGGCGCTCAAGGCGACGGAGGGACTGAAGCCCGGCGCGGATACCGTCCTGGACGCCGCGACGCTCGAGGCGCTCGCGGGTGATATTCCCACCGCGGAGCTCGCCAGGGATGAGGTTGTGGGCAAAACCGTAGTCGACGTCATGGCCGCGACGGGGCTGCAAAAGTCGAAGGGGGAGGCGAAGAGGATGATCAAGGGCGGCGGCGCGAGGCTGAACAACGTCAAGGTGGAGGACGAGGATGCGACGATCGGCGAGGAGGACGTCATCGAGGGGAGGGTGCTGCTGCTGGCGGCGGGGAAGAAGAACAAACTCCTCGTGCGCGTCATGTGAATGTACACGCGAAACGGCGTTACGATACCAGGTATCAGTCGATGACCCGGACGCTGAGACCCTGCCTCACGTCCCCGGTGGGCCTCTTCTTGCTCATCTCCGCCTGCTCCTGCTTGAACGTCGTCTTGAGCCCCTTCTTCGCCGCGCGAGCTTCCCTCCTGCCCAGCTTCACCGCCGCCTTCCTCGCCTTCTTCTCCTCCGCCGTCTCGCCCTTGCGACGGATGTTGCTCCTCCACTCCTCGCCGCCGAATTCCGTCCCTTCAAACTCCTCATCCTCTTCATCGCCCTCGTCGCTTCCCCACTCGCCCTCGGCAGCCTCGCCGATCGCCGCGAGGTTCGCGGCCGTCAGGCCGTTCCCGCCGCGGCCCTTGCCCCGCCTCGATTGGACGTAGTCAACCGGTAAACCGTTCACCTCGGAGAGACGAATGACGTTGGCGGCTCCTTCGCCGCCGCCCTCCGCGCCGGGCACGTTGGGTTTACCGCTCTTCTTCTTCTTCGGTTTGTTCAGCGCGGGGCCGACGTCGATCTCCGCCGGGTGGTTCTCCCAGTTGTTGTACGTGCTCACCACCGTCTCGCAGTCCCACTCGTCGTCCTTGTCCTCGACGTTGAGGTACGCGATTTCCCGCTTGACGGCGTCGATCGAGTCATCCCCGACGCCTTCGCCCTCCTCCACCAGTTCGTACCTCCTGGCGACCTCGTCGTCCGCGCCGAGCCCCGCGGTGCCGTCGCCCAGGGTCATCTCTCTGGCGAGGTGCTCGGGCATCGGGAGGCCCGCGCGCTTGCGCATGGCGATCATCGCGCCCCTCGCGTCCTCGACGTCCTCCTCGGTGACTCGAAACTCCTTCGCCTTGGCGGGGCCCACGAGGGGTCGTCCGTACTCCCCGTCATCGGAGCCCTCTTCGCGCTCCTCCTCCTCCTCGTCGTCCTCAACATCCGCCCCGTCCTCGAGAATATCCGCGGCGGTCTTGTACGTCTCCCTGTGCACGTGGTCCCGACGGAACTCCTCCATGACGTGACCGAACCTGTCCAGCTCCGCGTGGCCGAAAATCCTCGGGTCGTCGTCGTCGAGCTCGCCGATCTCGTCCGAGTCGTATCCCATCGCCAGCGCCTCGAACTGCTCGTCCAGGTCCCGCAGCGTCGCCCCCGGGCCGCCCGCCCGTCTCTGCGCCAGAGCCTCGTCCGCGGCGTCCCAGTCCTGCTCGTCAAAGTCCTCGTCGCGGTCCGTCCCGGCGTCGGACCCGGGGCCCCGGCCGTAGCCGAGAAATCCGCCGTTGGCCGCCAGCTCCTCCTCCTCCTCTTCCAGCGCCTCCTCCTCCAGCTCCTCCTCGATGGCCTCGAGCTGCCGCTCCACCTCGGTTTCGTCGTACCGAAGCACGACGGGCGGGAAGTGCCTCTCGTCGTGCGCGTCCGCCGCCGCCGCCTCTCCATCCCCGAGCATGGCCCGAAGGATGAAGTCGTCCTGGAGGTCGCCCAAGCCGCCGTCGCCGAACTCGTCGCTAAGGTTTGGAAGCTCCTCGTCGTCCGCGAGCTCGGCCGCCTCCATGGTGTCGATCATGTCATCGAGCTCCTTCGCGGACGCCCCGCCTTTTGGCCGGGCCCGAACCGCGCGAGCCACCACCGCGTTCGCCGCGGAGGCGTCCTTGGCGACGTACACCTTCTCGCGAGTCACCGCCTTGACCCTCTCGTGCGTCCATCGCTCATCCTCCTCGGACGCGGCTCGCGCCTGCGCGGTGTCGGATCGCTCGTCGTTGATGGCGCGCGCGGCGTCGCCGTCCCTCTCGACGTCCTCCTTGAGGTAGACGAGCTCGGAGTCCGTGCCTTTCTTGCCGGATCCGCCGGCGGTGAGCTTGTGCTCGGCCACCTCGCCGTCTCGTTCGCGGATTCCCTTGACGTGATCTTTCCTGGTGGGCACGAACATGGTGCCGCCGCCCTCGCCCACCTGCCGGAGATGCCGGGTGTAGTCGTACCCCTCGTTCGGGTCGAATCCGAGCTCGCGGAGCTCCCTGCGTTTCTCGCGGCTCAGGCGCTCGCGCCGCGGGACCGGCCCGTTCGGTCCCATCACCCACGTCACGTTGGACCACTGGCTCATGCCGCTCATCTGCGACATGGTCTCGGTCATGGCGTCGTTGAACACGGAGCCGTCGTCGACCGCCTCCGCCATGACGTCCCGGGCGTGGTGATTGTTGTCCTTGCGCATCCACACCTGCGCGCCGTCGGACTTGGTCGAGCGGGTCGTCCTCGCGCTCACGCCGGAGAGCATGCTGTCCTTGGAGCTCGGCGGCGGCTCCAACTCGTCCTCGTCGCCGGGCCGCGCCATGAGCGCGTACGTGACCGCATTCTTCTTGTCGATGAACTTCTTGACCTTCTTCGGCATCGTGGACGGACTGTGCTCGGGTGTGGCGTCCGCGATTTGAGTCGAGTACGGCGCAGCCGCGACCGCCGTGTCGAGTGCCGCCTCCCGCCGCCGCCTCCCTCTTTTTACAAGTATTTCCGAGACTCGGTTGAGAAATTCGTGAAATCAGTGTTCGCGGGCTCGCCCCGACTGTCATCACTCAAAACGAACCGCTACCCGCCCCTTCCTCCCCGTCCCCATCTCACACCTCCGCGCCGCCTAGATGTCATCCGGCA
>Ga0181573_10000646_pt1 | contig 36308 bp, 20 predicted proteins | sample 101ome_25_FD_148643 | JGI IMG/M metagenome (GOLD analysis project Ga0181573, IMG submission 148643) | Coastal salt marsh microbial communities from the Groves Creek Marsh, Skidaway Island, Georgia - 101409BT metaG (spades assembly) | ecosystem: Environmental > Aquatic > Marine > Intertidal zone...
CACGGCATCGTCGTCGTCTCCCTCGTCGTCGTCGGTATCGTCGTCCGCACCGACGCGTCTTTTCGGCGAGGGCGTCGTCCCCTGGTGCGCGTCCGAGGATCCTAGAGCGTGCACCTTGGGTCGCGCCGCGTCGAGAGTGAGCGCGTAGAGCGCACCCCCGGGAGCCGTCAGCGCGCGAACGTCCACGAACGGCTCACCTCCCTCGAGAAGCAACTCCGTCGGCTCCGGGTTCCGTCTGCGCGCCGCGGCGGATACGCTGACGGGGGTCATCGGAGGGGCGGCCGAGCTCGGGGGCGGCTGCGCTTCGCCGGCTGCGGATTCCCGCGGCGTCGGCGGCAGACGGGGCGCCGCCGGGGTCGTCGGGTTCTCGTCGATCGGGGACCCGAACCTGTCTCTCCTCGGGGGCGACCCCGTCGTACCCTCCGTTGGGGACCCGAACCTGTCGCCGCGGCCGATGTCCACGCCGCCGCTTCCCGCGGGCGTCGCCATGGAGGGCGGCGCCGACGGCTCCGGGTGCGTCACAGGCGCATCGAACCGGTCCCCAATCGGCGACTTGCCCGGCGTGGGGTCCATCGGCGCGGGCGAGGGCTCATCCACCACCGCGATGCGTCCGTGCGGTACGCGGATGGGGGATTGCTTCGACCTCGGCGCCGTCTCCGGGGATGTCGAGGCCACCGGCGACGTCGCCTCCTTCAGCTTGTGCGCGATGGTGGGCCTGAGCGTCGAAGCCGGGGGTGATCTGGGCGACCGTCGGGGCGACTTGCTGGCGGTCTTCGGGCTTTGAGGGGGCGTGGCCCTCCTACCGATGAGCTCAGCGACCTCCTTCGCGGCTTCGCAGTTCTCCTCGTGTGCGCTCAGCCCCGGGTCCGCGGCGGGCTTCTTGGCGACGGACCTCCTCTTCTTTTTCGGGGACCTCGAAGGCGCGGGCTCCGCGTCGGGTGCCGTCCCGCGCGGAGACGGCGCCGTCGACGGACGCGAAGCGAGTCCGACGCGCGATGGTCTATTCGTCGTGGTCGTCTTCTGCCGGATACCCAGCGAGCTACCCCATGGAGGCCTCCCCTCCAGAGGCTTGCGTCCCGCCATGACGCGCGCCCCCGACTGGTTCGGACCCCTCCGAGGGCCGTTAGCTTGCAAGTAACCGTTGGGGACGACGGTTCGAGGCTCTCCCAACCTGCAACTCCGCGATTTCACGGAAAAATCTGTCAGATCTCCCGAAATGACAGGTTGTGAAAATTCCAACCGAAGCCGACGGGTCGCGCCAGACTGCGAGGCTTCTGTGCGCCGGCGGGAGCGTAGGAACCGCGGAGACGACGTATCGGGACCAGATATGGCGGCTGTGGGACTCGTGATACCCAAGGCGGCCCCTGTGGTGATTGCAGGCCTGGGTTCTCTGGCGGTCTTCGTCAAGAAGAAAATCGGAAAGGGGAAGAAACGAGGCGATGACGTTGGCGCCAAAGACGAGGCGAGGACGAGGAGGAGGGAGGTCGATACTGACACGCTCGCCGAGCTCAAGGCTGAGCTTAGGGAGGCTATGGCCATGCTCGCGGAGCAGAAGCGGACGATCGAGCACCAGCGAAAGGAGATCCTGGCGATGAAGCGCGAACGGGCCGATGCCCAATTTCACGGGTTCATAACGTCCACGGCAACCCCGGCCGCAAAGGGAGGCGGGTCCAGCCCCAAGGGCGTTCTTTCGCTTCAGAACTCTCCCACATCCACCGCAACCACCCCCGAGTCGGATCGCGTCGGCTCAAAGACCCCGTCCGAAGGGGAGGCGCATTCGCCCGAGCAGGTTGTCGCGCACCTCGTGGCGGATGCCATCGACAACGTCGTCAAGGCGGACATGTACGCGGACCTGCCGGACGTGCCCGAAGGGGACGAAGACGCGGTGAACGATGACGCGGTGAATGATGACGCGGTGAATGATGACGCGGTGGACGACGCCATGGACGAGGAGGAAGACTTCGAGGATGCGTGGGCGGGTGTGCCGAGGGGAGGCGCGGGGCCAGGTTCTGACTTTTTCGACGCGAGATCGCACGGCGCGGCGTCGGGGGTGAGCGCGCTGAGCACGGTGACCGCGGTGCAGGCGGCGCTGTTCAAGACGCACCAGAAGATGGTGCTCATGCAGCGCATCAGGCAGCACAGGTGATTTGAATTTTTCGTATCCATCCTCAGCCCCGCGGGTGGAGAGCTCGACGCGGCGGTGGCTGGGTAGCAAACATTTTTGGTTTTCACGGTGAGCCGGTCGTGTGCCCTTGGGAGACGACTGTACAACATAGCAGAGGCCGCCCGCGTCTTAGTCGAGGACGCCGGTGGATGCAAATTTTTGTAAGCAAATGCTGAGCATTGAATTACTCCCAGCTGTCTCGCTGCGTGAGCGTGACGAATCACTCCTCGCCACTCGCCTCGTCTGACGACTCGAACCACGGCAATCTGCCGCATCGTTTTTCCACTTCTCCCCGCGCGCAGACGATGGCGACCGTCATTTCTTCCGCGGTACGTCTCTGGGCTCCCAGGCGCTCGCGGGGTGCTCGCGATCTTATCGCTCGCGCCGCGTCGTCGTCTTCGAATCCAGGCGATGGCGGGAAGTCTGGAGACGAAGGAGCTTGCGTCGTCGTGTTCCGAGGAAAGGAGATCAAAGCTCGGGCGGGCCAGAGACTCCGCACCGCGCTGCTACTGGGCGGGGAGTCCCCTCACAACGGAGGTGCGAACGCGATAAACTGCCGCGGGCTCGGCACCTGCGGCACGTGCGCGGTGGAGATTGTCCCGTCCGGTGCGGTGACACCCCGGGACTGGACAGACGCCGAGAGGCTCAGACTCAACTTCCCACCGCACGGACCACCTGGGAACGCCGGGCTCAGGCTATCGTGCCAGGTGAGGTTGGGTGGTGACTGCGAGGTGGTGAAGCGGGACAAGTTCTGGGGCCAGGGCGAAAACGTGCTCGGGCCGAGACGGGACGACGACGAGGAGGGGATGACGACGCCGCCGCTCGGAGCGTTGGAGTTTCTGCTCGACGGCGACGAGTATCGAGAAGGAGGGGCGTTGGGGAGGGGACGGAGCAAGGGAGACGACGACGCCACGTGACTCGTCCGATGCGAACCGTGACGTGGTCTTGCATGATAATAGTCTACGCAGTGCACGGCCTCCAAAACCCTCGACGAATCCCACCGTCTCACGACACGCGCAAGAACGATTCCAACAGTTCCACCATCCTCGGCGGCCAACGCCTCACGTTAGTCAACCACTCCCTGGACCTGTATTTCGAACACCCGACGCTGATGCGATCGCACGCGAACTCCCACTCCCTCTCCGCGTCTTCGCCCCTCCCCTCCGACCAGTAGATCGCCGCCAGGCCCGCGCGCATGTCCACGTTTCCCGGAGCGCGTCTCGAGACCTTCTCCATCTCGGCTCTGGCGGCGTCGACGTCCCCGAGCTGCGCCAGGGTCAACGCCGCGTTGGACGCCGCGAACGTGTACCCGTCCCCCCTGATCTTGTTATTCCTGGCGGTGTTCACGCCGCCCGCGTCGCCGAACGCCCGCGCCGAGCTCAGGAACGCGTCCCTCGCGCTCGCGTACCGACCCATCGCGGCGAGGCAGACGCCGCGGGAGTTGAGGACGTAGGGATCCGGGGGCAGCCCGGCGTCGTTCGCGGCGGCCAGCGCGGCGTCGTAGTCTCCGAGGGCATCGTCCCACCTGCCCGCGCCCTCCCACGCGAGCGCCCTGTTACTGAGTATCCTGGCCCTCGACTCGAGGTCTGCGGCGTCAATCATCGCGAGCGCCGAGCTGAACTCCTCCGCCGCGGAGGCAAAGTCGGACTCCTCCCCGGCATCGACGTAGCACTGACCCAAGGCTTCGCGCCAGGAGGGATTATCGGGCTCCAGACGCGCCAGTCGCCGCAGCGCGTCGCGCGCTGCGGGGAAATCTCGGGAAGAGAAGGCGTCCACCGCCTTGGCTCGCAGAGACGAAATCTCCTCATCGGAGGACGTGGCGTGACAAGGGGGCGGAGCTCTCCATCCCAGCGTCGACGCGGCCACCACCGCGACGACGGAAGATATCGCGCGCCTCCTCCCCTGGCGCGCGAGCGATTCGCAAGAAACCTCGCGCGGCGGTGGACGGGGCCGCGCGACAACCACCGAAGCACGCGCCGTCGCGCTCATAGGGACTGACCGCCAACCTGCCAAAGTGCCGACGAGTTTTACGAGATGTGGCGGGCAGCTGCCGGGCCAGCCTGGCAGCGGGCCAGCTCGAACTCTTGACGGTGAAATGACGGTGAAATAATGCGGACGGTGAAAATGACGGCTCGAGGTTCGGGCCGAACTTTTGGCACGACGGGTTCCCGCGTTCATTATCATACACGGATGGCGTAGCTCGGCATGTCCGGAAGACGCAACGGAGGCCAGTGGGAGGCTCCCTCTCAAGTCCCCGTCGTCGATGCGGCGTTCCGCGCGTGGGAGAGGACGGAACTGATCACGACGGACAGGCTGTGCACGCGGATCATCTTGTGGCACTGCTTTTTGCGGTTTTTCTTGTCCGCGTCACAATCCCTTTTCGGTCTGTCGTCGTGGTGGCCCGAGGCGAGCTTGAAGGGTTCACAAGAGTCACGCATGTGGTCCCTCGCCGGACTACTCATTGTGATGGTCGCGCACACGTGGGTTATGAGCGCTAGGCGCGTGTGGTATGAGGCACATCGCGAAGCCGTCTTGGTTGTTGTTCGTTTGTTAACGTTCACGATCCCGATGGCTGGGTACGTGCTCAGCGGCACGTGGGAGGTGTCGCGGGCGAACCTCGTAGTCTCACGGTTATTGTTCGGACTATTCAGCACGGTGGGATGGCAAGTTGACAATCTGATGAGCCTGGTCCTTCAGCTGACGATTTTCGTCATGCTTCGTATGGGACTGGCGCTGAAGGTCCTCATCCATGACGACAACGAGAGTTGGTGGTGTTCACCCCTCGGCTTGTGTCGGCCGACATCCAGGCTGCCGGCCGCGCGACAGGCCGAACTGTATCTGGAGCGGGGCTTCTCCTTCTCCATACGCGGCTTAATTTTCGACTTCTGCTTCGTGGTGGTTGTTCCGGCACTCATCCTTCTCGTCAAGGCGAGGCACTCGCGGCTGATGTTTGAAGTCGAAGTCCACAGGGCCAGGGCGTCGCGAGGAGGGAGCGGGGTGTCGGACGCTCGGGGAGCCAGCCGTACCTCTGGGGTTTACGTCGGGTACAACTTCGCGACGATGAATCTCCTGTGGGAGCGCACGAGGGCACGGGCGCCTCTCTTGGAGTTCCGCGACCGGGCGAAGGAGGCGCGATTCGAGCGTTGGCACAGGTCACACATGGTAACCGCGGATATCGTCAAATGTTTCATCACCATGACGTCCTCGTTGGCTTTTCACAGGCGCGTGTTGGCGGAATTCACCACTCCTCCAAACACGCTCCCCAACACCTTGTTTTTTTTTGGCAGCAACTTGCTGCAGGTGTTCGTAGCGGTATCAAACAGGAGTATGTACGTGCAGCATCGCACGTCCATTATGAGTGTGATGCGGCTGCTGTTATATGCCAACAGCTTGTTGATCTTCATCGGGGTTGCAAAGGTAGTTTTCAAACAGGGTAAAGGCGCCGACATAAACATAGGTGCCGAATTGCACTTCGTTTTGGTTGGGATTCTGCAGGCGATTGGTATGCACCTGCTTTTGCGCACTCTCATAGCTATCATGGCGGGGTGGGGCATCATGACCGTGATATGCCGGTACGTCGTCAAAGATCTCCCCACGATATCTGAAGCAGAGGGGGTGGTTCACCTCTTCCAGGCCGAGAAGCTTGGGTTAACGTTCGATTGGTTGAAAGTCAAGTCGGGGACTGAGGTGCTTTTTTTTCTGTTTGAGATTTACTCAGCTGTCACCATAATCTCGTCTGTCTTGGTTGAGATGTACTGCAGGAGGTTATTTAGGGTGATGCGAGAAGGCGCGGACATCCAACGCGGAGGCGGGCCATCCGAGACTCTCGGCCAAGTCTTGAGCGATGCGGGACCGACGAGGCGCAGCGAGCGGCGGCGGACGTCGGCGACGACCCGGAGATGAATGCGAAACGCGGAACGAAGTCGTTCCCAGCAGTCATCATCTGAAGTTAGATTATTGGAAGGTACTCAAAGTTTAGCCGCTTCACCACCGATGGTCCTTCATCCGTCGCGCTACCGCTTCCCGCCCTTGATGCGCTCCAACGTCCAGCCCCCAGTTCCGTCTGCGTGAAAATGCAGGTGCTGATGGTGAAACCGCTTGAGCTCCAGCCTGTGCGCGATGGAGAATGCGGTGATCCCCAGCGTACCGAGGTGAGAGTAAAACGCGCCCTCCTCGTCCGGATTGATAGCGCTCGTGGCCTCGTCCAACACGGCGTACGCCGGCTTGTGAAAGTACAACCTCGCCAGGCCCACGCGCTGCTTCTCACCGCCGCTCAGCACGTCCGCCCAGTCGTGCGGAAGTCGATTCAGCCCCTCGGGTGACGTGCGAACCAGCTTCATGAGATTCACCCGGGAGAGCGCCTCGACCACATCGTCGTCTCGCTCTGGATCGCCCGGCAGGGGGTACATCACCTGGTCTCTCAGCGTTCCGCTCACCAGGTACGGTTTCTGGGGAACGTAAAATACCTGGAAAGACTCGTCGGTCGCGCCCGCGACGTCGGGTCGGGTGATGGTCCCGGCGGTGGGTTCCCAAAGACCGGCCAAGACCCTGAACAACGACGTCTTGCCGGCGCCGTTGGCTCCGGTGACGAAAAGGTTCTCCCCGGGCGCAAGGGTGAGGTTTACCTCCTTGACGAGTAATCTACCGTCGGGAGAGTAAACGGTGACACCACTAAACCGCACGCCCTCTTCCGACGAGCTCGCAATCACCCCGCGCCCGCCACCGCCCGACCGTCCGATTTTCCCGCCGCCGCCGGAACCGGTCCTCTTCTCGTACTCTCGCACCATCGTACCCACGCTCCCGACTGATTCGGACTCGCCGGCGTCTGCCCCCTCCGACCCATCCTCGATCGCACCCGCCGTCGTCTCCTTCGCGTCGTGAATCGAGTCCACCGCCTCGAGGAGGTCCATCACGCGCGCCGTGAACCCCGCAAGCCGCTGAAGCTTCTTGTACACCATCATCAGATCCCCGATTGATGAACTCGCGGATTGGATGAGCGTGTCGCTCTCCCTGTACCGCGCCGCAATCTCAGCCGCGGACCTGGAGGACGTGTCCGCCAGGAACGGGAACGCGAGCACGGGCCAACCGATCATGCTCGCGAAGTACTTGACGAAGTACTGGTCGATGACCCCCTGCTTGAACTGGAGGTAAAAGTAGAATGAGGACCACGTCGTGGTCTTGTCGAGCTTGGCGTCCAGGATGTCCCTCTCCCGCCTGGCGCCGTCCAGGAAGGCCACCTCCTCCGCGTGGGTGATGAGCCGAGAGTGCATTCGACGGAAATCACCCTCCAGCTTCTGCGTCCGGGCGATGTACTCGGAGAAGGGCGGCGAGACCGCGCGAATCACCGCGCCCGAGAGGAAAAAGTACGAGTAGAGAATCGTCAGACCCGAGTACCCCATGCTCTCCCCCATCCTGTGCGTGGAAAGCACCACGTCCAGGAGGGGCTTGAACGTCCTCGCGAAGAGGTCCGAGGCCGTGGCGCAAAACTGGTTCAGGTCCTCGACGATCCGCTGGTCGGCATTGTCCAGGTTACCCACGCGGAGCACCGCGGCTCGGTAGTAGGCTCGGTCTCTCAAGTACCTGGCGTGGACGTACAAGGTGAGCCTCTGCCTGAAGGCGACGGTGATGGAGTTGGTGAGGTACTTGAGAGCGGAGTTCACCACGCTCGCCGCCACGCCGGAGACGAAGAAGTCGCCGAGCACCATGAAAAACTTCTTCCATGACCTCTCCATGACCGCCTGCAGGCCGTCGCCGCCCTTGCGAGCGATGCGCAGCGAGATGAACGACCTGGTCACGAGCATCACAGTCTGGATGGCGAGCAGCATCGACTCCTTGGACGTCATCCCAGGGATGACGATGCGAAGAATAAAAGCCATGCGCTTGAGGAAGGTGGCGTCGACCGCCGCGACCTTCCGCTTCGGAGCCGCGACCTTGGCCTCGGCGAGCGCCTTCCCGCCATCGCCGACGCCGTGCTTCGAGTCTTCGTTGTCCGAGGCTGGCGCGGATGACGACGGGGTGCCGTTCCTCGCCGCCGAAGATGCTATCGTCGATACGTTTGAGCCCGTCCGATGGTTGCGTCGCTCACGCTTCGCTTTCGATCGTGCCCTCGCCTCCTCCTGCACCAGGTGGAACTGCTCGGCAATCGCGGGCTGAGAGGTCATGTAATGCGCATAAGCCGCCAAGCCGGTGAACCCAACCGCGACGGCGGTGCACAGACGCTTGTCACGAGCATAGTCTCCTGCCACTCTCGCCACAACGTCGGCGAGGTCTCGCGCGTAGCCAGCCCGTCGGGGCTTCGACATGACCCCCATCCTGGGCGCGGATCTGTGCGTGCATTTTCCCGCGCGGGCGGCGAGCCGATGCGACACTGCGCGACTGTAATCTCCAAAAATTTTCCCGTTGTTTGGAGCTATCCAGCTAGAGCGTGCTATCATATCGTTTGGAGCTCGTCGTCGTCTCCGAATCCGACCGCGCTTGCGTCTCGTCGTCCCTCGTCGCCGTCTCTTCGTCGTCGGTGTCGTGTTCGTCGGCGCCGTACGAGGAGTAGCCCGACGAGGACGCCTCCGATTTATCCAGCGCATCCGCGATGAGATACTCGTCAGCCTCGTCCACGTCGCTGTCCTCATCCTCCTCGCGCCCCCCTCCCCCCTCGTTCGCCTCGTTTATCGCCCCGGGGCTCTCGACGGACATCCTCGACGGAACACCGTGAGCGTCCGAACCCATCCCCTCCGAAGCCTCGCTCCCTTCCTCAGCCATCGTCGCGAGCCCGCGTCTCGAGCGACGCATAAACGCGCGAGACGCAGTCGCGTCTACGGATGACGGCGCGATGATGGAGACCCCGTCCATGTCCGCATCGCCTCCGCGAACCGATACCCCTCCCGCCGCGCGCATCTGGTCAACCTGCTCGACGAGGGTGACCAGCTGCTGCTTCAACCTGCTCACCGCGGGTTTAGTCCTGGCCGCCTCAGCCTTTGCCACGCTCGCCTCCTCACGAGCAGCCGCCGCCGCGGCAGCCTCCATCGCGGCGAGGCGCCTGAAGTGTTCCCTGTCCTCCCTCAGTTTACACGCGTCCCGTTGAAGCGCCTCCTTCTCGCGTCGAAGCTCGTCCCCCGTCGCGCTCAGCCGCTCCGACTCGGCTCGCAACCTCCGAGCATCCGCCTCCCTCTCCTCCAGAGTTTGGTCCAGCGACCTGATCCGTTCCTCGGCGTCGTGAAGGTCATCCTCCAAGGTCGCGGCGGTACCTGTTCGCTTACTCTCGTTCCCGCCAAACTTGGAGAGCCTCGGCCCCAACGCGAGCTGCGCCCTGAGTGCCCTCACCTCCTCTGTGAGCGCCCTCACCTCCTCGCTCGCGGCGGACGAGCTCCCCGAGGCGGCCACCGGAACCGTCCCGGCCGCGAACGATACCTTCTTCTCGTGTGTGAGGCTCTCCGAACATGACTCATCGAGGTGCACCCCCGCGAGCACTTTGGACAGCCGGGCAATCTCCGACAGGTACACCTCCACCTCGGCCTCGAGCTCGGTGACCCGCGCGGCCCTGCCCCCCGAGTTGTTGGGTCCCGAGTCGCGCGCCTCGCCGAGAGCCGCGATGGTCTTTTCCCTTTTCCTCACCTCGGCTCCCAGGCGGAGCGACTCGGTGTTCGCGACGCGGAGCTGCTCCTCCATATCCCGCAGCAGCCTTCTGGACTCGACCACCTCCTCCGCGAGCTTCTCCTTCTCTCGCGTCATCAGGCTGGCCACCGCCGCGTCTCGATGAGATTTGCCCACCCGCGTCCCCTCCGGAGGATGGACGTTGACGTTTGGGCGGTCCCTCGGCTGCGTGGGTTTGACCAACGAGGCGTACGGGCTCTTGATGGGCTTGGATCGCTGGTTGACCCTGGATGAACCCAGCAGCGGGGCAAGACCCCCGGTGTCCTGGGCGGAGTCCCTCGGCGCCCTCGCTGGCGATTTGTCGCTTTTCCGGGGCGACACGGGCGGAGGCAGCTTGGGTCCTCCCGCGCCCCAGTACGGAGCGCCGCCGCCAACTTTGCGGTGCCCGCTCTTGTTCGCGGTGTCGTCCATCCTCCGCCGAGGCGGTCCTTCTTGGACGGTTGGAAGGGGCTTGGTAGGCATGGTGCTGTCGAGAGTGGGTCAACGGCACAAAATTTTGGTCGGGACGAGGAAACGAAACGGCCCCCGGCAAAAAGAAGAGCGAACAGAGATCCGCGTCGAAGGCGGGGCGCCACTCCTTCGAGGCACCGTTTGGTGTCAATAAACCGCGGTAGACGCTCGCGCTAACGACACCGAGGTCCGTGGGGTCACTTCGATCCGTATCGGACTAAGGGCGCTGGACTAGTCGTCGTCCATCAACCGGATCGCGCGAGCCTGACGAGGGCGATAGATCGAGATGGCGGAGGAGGGCGGTGGCAGTCGCCTCGATAGGCTGCTCAGGCTCATCGAGGCGGGTTCGACCCCGGTGGCGAGAAATGAGGCGGCTCGGCAGATTGGAGAGATCGCGTCGCACCACCCCAATCAGCTCCCGAACCTGCTGCGGAGGGTGCGTTCACGTCCACGGCAGATCCCGCCCTAATTCCTCATCCCTCATTTCTTCTTCGGCACCCCCGTGTTCAACCCGGGCTCACGACCATCCCCATCCCTCATTTTTCTTCACTCCAGATCCGTGGGTTCCTGAAGAACAAGCAGTGGGAGACCCGCGTCGCCGCCGCCAAGGCTGTGTCGTTCATATGCGAGGGGATCCACCACGCCACAGTCGCGGACATCGCCAGGCTCGAGGGGATCTCCCTGGAGGACGCCGCGGCGGGTGCAGATAAGCTCGCGGCGGTAAAGGCCGAGCCCAACGCCAATCCAGGGGACGACGACTCGGATGCTGACGTTAACCTCAAATTCGACGAGTTCGACATCGTCGGGGTCCTGGACACCGCCGCGCCGCTGCTCGCGTCCAAGGTTGGAGACTTTGACGCCTCAACCGCCGACGACGCCAAACTTACCAAGAAGGAGAGGCTAAGACTGGCCAAGCAGGCGCTGAAGGAGAGGCTTGGCATGGCGGTCAAGGACGACGGTGACACGAGCGTCAAGAGAGAGGAAGGGACCCGCGCGCTGGACGTCACCAAGTTTGTGGACGTGGACGATCTCGTCGGGGAGGATGACGTGGAGGAGAAGGCGGCGGGCAAGGTTGAGGAAAACAGGGTCGACGCCGCGGACCTGTCGCAGCTGAGCGCGAGGGAACGTAACAGGCTCAAGCGTAAGCAGAAACGCGCGGCGAGAGACGACGCCGAAGGAGCGGCCGCGGCGGCGCCCGCGTCCAAGAAGGCGAAAAAGGGCGGCGAGGATGCGGCGCTCGCCGCGGCTGAGGCTGCCGAGGAGGAGGAGGAGGCTGCCGAGGTTGAGGCTGGCGCTTGGCCGCTCACCAGGACCTGCGAATCGCTCGCGTACTCTCTGTTCGCCGCGCGGTGGGAGGAACGTCACGGCGCGGCCGCCGCGCTCAGGGAGATCCTCAGGCATCACGCGGACGCCGCGGCTGTTCTCAAACCACCGGCGAGGACCACATCGCTCCCTCCTTCCTCCGCCGCCCTCGCCGCCAAATCAAACGGCGCGTGGCTCGAGGACACGGCGGTGCGTCTGCTGTGCCTGCTCTCCCTCGATAGATTCGGAGATTACGTCGGCGACGGGGTGGTCGCCCCCGTGCGCGAGACCGGCGCTCAGGCTCTGGGCGCGGGGCTCCTTCCGCTTCCACCCCCGGCGGTCGAGGCTGTCGTGCGCGCGGTGCTGGTGCTGTTGCGGCGGGGCGAGTGGGAGGTGAGACACTCGGCGCTTCTCGCGTTGCGATACGTGCTCGCGGCGAGGGACACGCTCGCGCCGAGGCTCCTTCCCGCGGCTCTACCGGCGGCGGTCACCGCGCTGGACGACAAGGACGACGACGTCAGGGGCGCCGCGGCGGAGGCTCTCCTACCCGCGGCTAGGCACCTCCCCTCGCACCGGGATTTCCCCAAGCTGCTCAGCGCCCTGTGGGGCTTGCTGAGACGCCTGGACGACCCCGACCTGCTCACGTCCCCGTCCAACGTGCCAATCATGCGACTGATATCCGCACTGTACGCGCTACCCGAGACGAGGGCGGTGCCCCCCGCGGGACCGGGCAGCGCGCTCAAGGATGTCGTCCCCTCCGTCTTCCCCTTCGCGGCGCATCCCATCGCTTCGGTTCGAATCGCCGTGTGGCGCACGCTCCGTCGGCTGATGACCGACGCGGGTGACAACGCGTGGATGTCGGACGATGGCGTCACCGCGCCGATGTTGAGGCTGTTGTACCAGGCCATCCTGCTCGAAGAGGATTCGGAGACGGCGTCCGAGGCGCAGGGGGCGTGGGAAGATGCGGTGACGGGCGCGAACGTCGGGACCGTCGCCGCCGCGGTCAAGGCGAACGTCGAGGCGTGGTGCACCAAGGCGGCGACGGCGGCGGGATCTCGCCCAGATCCAAAACTTCTGTTCGTGGTGTCGCTGGGCGACGCCGTGGGTCAGATATCCGGCGCGCACGAGCGCGCACCGACGTCCACGAGCGAGTGGACCGTCGCGAGCGCCGGTCGCCTCAGGGCGGTGCGCGCACTCAGTCAGCTGGCGAAGGTTCTGTGCGGGTCCGGCGACGCCGCCGCCGCAGAGGCGGCAAAGACCCTCGAGGCTCAGGTGATTCGTCTCATGGCCGCGCCCAAGGCGACGTGGCGCATGACCGGGGCGCACCTGCTCGCGCAATGGCTCGACGCCATACCCGAGGGCGCGACGAAACCCCCGCTCGAGGCTCCGGGCGCCAGGCTCGGCGAGCTCCTCTCCAACGCGAACCCGTCCTATCCGTCGCTGCCGTCCGCCGCGCCGTACGCCGAGGTTGTCGGCTTTAAGGAGCGAGTCAAGACCGAGGCGATGGGGTTACTGAGAGCCGCGGGACAGGGGGGTGTCCAACTCACGACCAGCGAGGTGCCTTCACCGGCGGCGGAGGGGTTCGGGGCGGAACACGCGGGCACACTCGCCGCGGCTGTGCCACAGGTGAGGGCGAGAAGTCGGCCCGCTCTTCTTTTCCCGACTTTTCCCGACGAATCTCGGTTTTGGTTTTTTCCCGACGAGGAGCTTTGTCGACCCCGAGGGGTTGACATAGACGCGCGCGCGTGCCTTCACGGCGAACACGTCGCGCGCGCGCAAAGGCAAGTTCCGAAATAAGAAAGGCGCGTCCGCGCGGGGGCTCAGCAGGTTTACCCAGAGCTAGGATTGCCTGGAGAGAAGTATTAGAGCCCCGACACGTTTCCCGGAAAATTTTTTCTGTCGATTGAATCCATGTCTGGTCTGAGCACTCACATTTCCTCGCACTCACATTTCCTCTTCTGCGTTCACTATCCACAGGGTGCGGCGCAAGGACCTGCTGGAGTTGCCATCGAGTCCGCGCGCAGCAAACTCCTCGCTTCTGCGGCGTACCTCAAGGGAGAGGAGACACGACTTCACAGCCATGTTCTCTCCGCCGCTGCGGGAGCTGCCGTCGCATTTGGAGCGCTGCCGCCCAAGCTAAACCACCTGATTCAGCCCCTAGTGCGCAGCATCAGGGGAGAAACCGACTCACTGCTGCAACGCAGATCTGCGAGGGCGCTGGCGTGTCTCATTAAACTCGCCAACGCGCGCACCCCTTCGCCAGTTCCAAAGATTGTCCAGAACATCATCGGGTTTGCTTGTGCCGACCCGCTCGAGACCCCTCGCGCTGACGGCGGCGACCTCGCGACGCAACAAGCTGCCGCTGCCGCCGCCGCCGCGACTGCCGCTGCTGCTGCGGCAGGAAGCGGTGATAGCGAGCTCACGGAGGCGGCTGTGGCGAGGCGGGGCGCCGAGGCGACGCTTCTGGAACTCTCCAACGTCTTTGGCGAGAGCCTCTTTGATGCTCTGCCACGACTCTGGGAGCTGATGGCGGGTCCCCTCACGTCGGCTCACACGCCCCAATCAGTCATCGATGGCTCTCAGGTGCTGAAGGTCCTCGGTCCGAACGTCCATCCGTCCCTCCAGGATAAGGTGTTGGCGCTGATCCCCGCTGTTTTCAACGCGGCTGTCAACGGCGGCGAAGCTCTGCAGAAGACATCGGCTGGTGCACTCGCCGCCCTCGCAAAGGCGGTACCGTCCAAGGTAATCGCCAACCTGCTCGCACTCGTGGTCCCCGCGTTGGAGGATAGTGGTGAAGCGGATTCGGCCACCGGTAAGAGGCGCGGCGCGGCGGCGGTGGCATCAGCTCTGGTGACTGACCTCGGCGCCGCGCTCGCGCCGTATTGCGTTCTGATGCTGGTGCCGCTGATGGGTAGAATGAGCGACCCGGTGCCGGTGGTTAGAGAAATGGCCACCAAGTCGTTCGCATCTTTGGTGCCTCTACTACCTCTCGCGCGTGGTCGTGCGCCCCCGCCGGAGCTTTCCGCAGAGCAGGTGAAGCGAAGCGAGAATGACGGAGCTTTCCTTGAGGCGCTCCTGGACAACAGCAAGGTTGAGGACTTTGAGCTGCCGTTCAAGTGCAACCGCGTTCTGCGACCGTACCAGCAAGAGGGTGTCAACTGGCTCGCGTTCCTGCGCAGGTTCAAGCTTCACGGCGCTCTGTGCGATGACATGGGCCTAGGAAAGACGCTTCAGTCCACCTGCATCCTCGCAGCGACAATCGTCGAGCGCAGGAAAGCGGGTTTGCCGCACGTCCCCGCGCTGGTGGTGTGCCCGCCAACACTCGTCGGTCACTGGGCGCACGAGATCAACCAGTACGTCGCTGAGGACGTGCTGCGGCCACTAGAGTACCACGGCCAGCCGGGTGATCGTGCCAAACTGCAGCCCGACGCTTTCTCCGGCAAGTACGACGTGATCATCATGTCCTATGACTCGCTTCGATCGGACGCCGCGGCTATGGTGGATGGCAAGTCGTACAGCTACTGCATCCTGGATGAGGGCCACGCCATTCGAAACCCCAAAGCAAGGATCACGCAGGCGGTGAAGAAGGTGAGAGCGGAGCACAGACTTCTTCTGTCGGGAACACCAATTCAGAACGACGTGGTGGAGCTCTGGTCCCTGTTTGACTTCCTCATGCCCGGATTCCTGGGTACCGAGAGGGAGTTCAAGCAGTCCTACGGCATCGCCTCGGCAAGGAGCGTTGCAGCAAAGAAGGGCGGAGGATTGACTGAGCAGGGCGCGCTCGCCACCGGCAAACTCCACAAGCAGGTCATGCCCTTCGTGCTCAGGCGCACTAAGGATGAGGTGCTCAAGGATCTACCCCCTAAGATAATTCAGGACATTTACGTCGACCTCACCCCGCACCAGAAGCACCTGTACGACGCATTCGAGGGATCCTCAGCAAATGCCGACATCACCAACGTAATCAGCGGCGGCGGCGAGAGTGCGAGCGGCGCGGCGACTCACGTCTTCCAGGCACTTCAGTACCTGCGCAAGCTCTGCTCGCACCCTCGGCTCGTCACCGAGGGTGACGGCAAGAAGGGGAAGAAGGCAAAACCCACCGTGGAAACAATGTCACCCAAGTTTATGGCGTTGAAACAGATTTTGCTGGATTGCGGCATCGGGGAGGACCCACTCGCGGAGAAGGACCCGGACCAGAAACAAGAGTCCTCCGGCCACCGCGTGCTGATCTTCTCGCAGCTCAAGTCGTTGCTGGACCTTGTCGAGGACGAGCTCTTCGGTCACTTGCTGAAGGGTGTGTCCTGGCTCAGACTTGACGGCAGCGTCGCGCCCACCGCAAGGTTCGACGTGGTGCGCAAGTTCAACGCGGATCCTTCCATCGACGTCCTCTTGCTCACCACGCACGTCGGCGGCCTCGGTCTCAATCTGACCAGTGCAGATACTGTGGTGTTTCTGGAGCACGACTGGAACCCGCAGAAGGACCTGCAGGCGATGGACAGAGCGCACAGGCTCGGGCAGAAGCGCACGGTGAACGTGTTCCGCCTTCTGACCAAGGGGACGCTCGAGGAGAAGATCATGGGCCTGCAGCGGTTCAAACTCGACGTCGCGAACGCGGTGGTGAACACAGATAACATGTCCCTGTCCGCGATGGACACCGGTCAGATGCTGGAGCTATTCACGGCTGACAAGGGCGACAAGCCTGGGGAGAAGAAGGACGCCGGCGGTGAGAACAGGGCGGCAGGTGCGGCGGCAGAGGCGGTGACGGGCGGGCTCAAGGGCGCGCTGGCGGGCTTGGAGGAGCTCTGGGACGAGAACCAGTACAAGGAAGAGTTTGCCTTGGACGGTTTCATCAAGAGTCTAAACAAGAAAGAGTGACGATAGTGACTAGCAGCGAGCAATATAGCGAGTCTTGAAACCTATTCAATGTTCTACAGTCGCCGGGAGGCTCCTTCCCGTGCGTGAGTCGTCCCATCCGGAGGCCCACGACGCTCGCGGCCTGGGCGTCAACAGTGCGCCACCCTGCGCACCGTCTCCAGCCGGACGACGTCGTTGCCTCGGTCCGCTTCCACCTCCCCTCTCGCGCCTCTGCCGCAACTCCCGCGCAGCGCCACCGTCTCGGAGATCCTCCTCCTCCTCAATCGCGTCGAGCAGATCCCTGCGAGTGATGACACCGCCGAGCCTGTTACCTCCGCCGCTCTGAACCACGATCACCCTGCGGACGCCCATGAGTGAAAACATCCTGTACACCCTGGACGCCGGGACGTGCGCCGGGACGGTCCCGAGCTCATCCGCTCCAATCATCATCCCAGTTCCCAAAAAGTTCACGTGCTGGTCCATGACAGACGCGGGAACCCTCAGATGGGGCGCCGTGCGCTCCGAGCTCCTCCTGCTATTGACCATCTCCTCCAACAGGTCGAGCAGCGTGGCCCTAGTGACCAGTCCGAGAAGCTCGGGCTCGGGCTCGTGCGACCCTGTCTTCACTCGCCAGACCGGGTCCTGTTTTGATCCCCTACGCTCCGGGTCGTAAAAACGTTCGTTTGAACCGCTTGCGGGCTGACACACCGGAAATGCTGTGTGGGTGGTGTGCATGAGCACCCGGACGATGCTGGCGACGTCTTCCACGGGCCTGAGGCAGACGACGTCCCTGGCGCACACAGCTCCGGCGGAGAGGGTGGACATGATCTTCGGCTCCCTGGGCTCCAGAACCTCGTAGTTCTTCTGCTTGATAACCTCGTCGGTGAACGAGTTCGGGGTCAGCACCGCGCCCACAAGCCTCGAGGACAGCACCGCCACCATCATGAGAATGAGAGAATCGGTGTTACCCGTTTGCTCGAGCATGATGGCGGAGATTGCGATTGCCATGCGGGTCCAACCGCCAAGCGCCGCGCCCGCGCCGAGCACGGCGTACACAGTCGGGTGAGCAACCCTTGTGCCAACCAGCCCGGGTGCGCGATTCACCATCCGTCCAAACAGGTGCCCAGCCGCGGACCCGAACACCATGTTGGGCACGAAAAGCCCGAAAGGGAACGAGCATCCTATGATGAACAGGGGGAAGACGTAGTAGCACGCCGCGAGGACAACCAACGACGCGTCAGAGTACGCCCCCTCGTCTGCGTCTCGACTGTAGAGGTGCGTCAGGGTGCTGTGATAGCTTCCGGACAGCGACGGCAACAAAAGGGACGCGAGGTCGTTGTACTGGCCCTGCTGGCACGTGAACCTCACGAACATCCTGTGGTCAACCTCGTGTCCGATGCCGAGCGGCATGTCTTCCGACGACTTACCCTCCATGTGGTCCTGTCGCACCTTGCACGAGAAGAGGAGCGGCGCGACAAACGCGAGAACAGAGACAAACACCACGGGGAACACCGCGGCGACCACCTCGCTGAGTCTGCTTGGCGCCCTGTTCTTCCTTCCCCCTTTCCTTTTATCGTACGTCTGGGTCATGTGCAACACCACCGAACGCTTAACGCGGACGATAGTCGTCGCCGCCGCCGTGGAGAAGCTCAGAAGCGCTCCGATGCCAACTCCGAGCAGCACGCAGAGTCCCATGTCCGCCACGTACCACGCGCCGGTCACCTCGTCGCCGCCCGAGCTAGTCTTCACCAAGTTTGCCGCCTGAAACACGCCCCTGTCGCCGCTTCGCACCGTCTGCACGAGCAGCGACGTGATGTGCGCCCCGGCGACGACCAGCTGAGAGAAAAACGACGACACGAAGCACTGCAGAATGAGCTGCCCGTCCACCAGCCACCTGGCGGCGAGATCCTCCAGGACGAAGAGCACACCGCCGATGGGGGAGTTGAAAGCGGCGCTGATCCCGCTGCTCACTCCGCACGTCACCAGGTGCGTCAGGAGGTGTGACCTGCTGCTTCCCCTGAGGAGTCCCACGTGTTCCAACGCGAGCGTCACGTACGACGCCACCATCGCGCCTATGTGGATCATGGGTCCCTCGAGACCGACGGGCGCCCCCGCGGCGATCACCATGCACACGCCGATGCTCTTCACGCAGAACGTTTGCAACGAGAACGCGCCCCTCACGTCGCATCCGTTGAGGAACGCCTTCGTCTCCGGGATACCCGTCGACGCCGCCTGAGGAGCGTAGTACACCGTGACGGACGCCGCGACAAACGTAAACGCGCCCGATACCAGAACCCACACCGCGCCAGCCGCGAGCGGGCGGTTGAGCTCCAACAGTTCGTTGGCCTGCTGGAGCCTGGTGTTCCCGAAGCCGACCGATATGTTGGTGAGCACCACGCTGACAAGTCCGGTGCCCAGGCCGGTGAGCATGATGGCCAACCAGAGCACCGCGGGGTGCGCCCTGTGCGACGAACCGCCGCCTTCGTTCCGCGCGCCTCCGTCCCTCTTACCGCTGTTACCCACCACCGCGCCCAGCAGCGAGCTCTTATTCGGCCGCTGGGGGCTGCCCGCGTGCATCGGCGATTCCGCCGCTTGCGTGTCCGCTGACGACGACTGCACTGCGAGGCCCGCGTCTCGATCGGCGAGCGCGGTGTAGTCGATGTGCTCGACGTCGTTGAAGTGGAGTCCGTGGGGCACGATTACCGCCACCTCATCCGGGGAATCCAGCTTAACAAACGTGGGGACCGCGCCGGATGCGGTCTCCGCCCCGCCGTCGAGTGCGAGTCGTCGACGAAGGCGCCGCGCGTGCCGCTCGTCCTCGGCGGTTATCGGCGTCATCGCGGTATCGCCAACCCCGCTCTCGGGCGGCTCATCGACGCCGAGGCTGATATCCGCCGCTGGCACCGAGCCGTAGCTTCGCCCAGAGACGGACGAGCCGCCGCTCAGGCTCCGTTCCTCGTCCGACGTGCTCATCCCGCGCCGTCGAGTGTGCGCGCTCGGGCCTGGCGAAAGCGGATGTGAACACCCAAGCCGCGGCCCGATCACTTTTTATACGGAGAAAACACGGTCTATTCACTCGTAAAAAAGTGTCAGCGCGCAGCGCGTAAACGTGCACAATGCGTTACGAACGACCATTTCCGAGTTTTCGCCTCTCACAAGTTCCCCCCCAGCTGCGGAGGTCGGACAACAACAGCGACGCGCGTGCGCGCGGACGCACGGACGGAATCTCGTCCAAGGCACCACACATCGACGCGAGAGGTGTCTCATGCCGACAATGCCGCTCAACGATGTGTCGAACGCATCCTCCACCGGGGAGTTCCGAACCCCCGGGAAGAAGGCCATAAGCGGCTTCAACATTCCGGGACTGACGCACGCCCCGCCGGTGGCGCAGTCCAAGATGGGAAAGAAGGCCAGACAAAGCCTCGCGGGCCCGGGCGAGGCCAAAGTTGGAGCGAAGACGTCGAAGGGTGGCAAGAGGACGCTCGGTGGTGCGCCCGCCATGGCCGCCAAGCAGTCCGCGCCCGCGATGAAGCAAACCTCCATCACGGCTCACCTCGAACCGCCCTGCGAGGCCCAGGCGGCCGAGGCCAAGGCGGACACCGAGGTGGTACATCCCGTGACTTCTGGCGCGCCCGATCCCATCGCTGGAGCGGATATTCCCGAGGCGGAGGAGGGAGAGTCGGAGGAGCAACGGTCGGCGTTCGACGAAGAGGCCACCGTGTCGATCCCCTCGATTGCGCCCAACGCATCCACCGCGACTGTGCTGCCGAGTCATATAGAAGAGGAGGAGCACGCCGACGACGAGGCCGACGACGACGAAGAGGATGACGCGCACACGGAAGAATCTCAGGCGGCTCAACCCTCGGACGACCACGCGGACAGGTCCCACCGCGGTACGATGGCCAAGGAACTCGCCATGCTCGCCGCTCTCAACGGCGGCGTCCTCGCGACCAAGACCCCCGGTACGAATCGCAAGGGTCCGAGAAGGTCGCGCCGGGCCAACAAAGCCGCGCAAGCTCCGAGGTTCGGCGAGTTCACGAGCTGGGACCACGTGGAGCGGGGCGCCTGCGGCACCCCGGGAGATGCGCTTCGCAAGCGCCGCGACTCGTCCGAGGCCGAAGACGTCAAGGGTGTCAAGCCGCCGGGAAAGTTTGAGGCGCCAAAGGTTCGAACAACCGTCGAGGACGTTCAGCAGCGGGTAAAAGACCTGATGAAGATGGCAGATGCCGTGCTACCGCTCGAGGAGGATAACGGCAAGGATGACGCCGCCAACCAGAAATCCCTGAGGGAACAGCTGAGTGACTCGTGGGGCGGGCAGGGGTACTACGCCAAGCTCGCCTCACAGATGCAGACGCCGCCGGCAAAGTCTATTCTCAAGGCGAGCAGGTTCGGGGCGGCTGCAAACAACGAGGGCGCGTGCCGCTCGGCGGCGAAGAACACTGCCGTGAATGTGGCTGCCAACGGACCCGCGCGAGGCATGGCGACGAGGAGAAAGAGTGTCACCGAGGCGGAGACAGCGTCCAGCCTTGCCAAGGTGGTCGAGAAGTCTGACAAGTCAAAGAAGCGCGTCTCACTCGGCGGCGAGGCAGCAGCGACGCTCAAGGAAGCGGCCGACAAGCAGGCTGTAGTCGAGGAGAGGCGCCGATCCTTTGGCAAATCCACCGAGCCGCCGAACAGCGCGATGAAGGAGTACGGCAACGCCCTCTTCAACTCACCCGGAGCGGAGGACGAGAAGTCTCCGACCACGATCAGCATGAAGACTAACGCGATGACCCCGGCGAAATCGGTGATCTTCACGGCGAACCAGGCCGTCGTGTTTGAGGCGACTCCGTCACCGATGAACGCCACGGCGACAGTCAACGCCGGGTGTGAGAGTGTCGGTCCGTCCGGTCCATCTGAGTCTGAGGCTGTCGCGATACTGGAGCGACAGATGGCCCTGCTCCGCGCAGAACTTGCGATGACCAAGAGCGATCTCGATTCCGCACAGCGCGAAGTCGAGTCCCTGCGGGGCACGAGGGACCCGCAAGGTTGCGACAGCGAGGCCCTACTTCAGGAGAACAAGGATCTTCGTGCGGAGCTCGCGGCGGTTAAGAAAAATGCGGCGGCGGCTGTGGCGAAGATGGCGGAGGTTCTCAGGGCGCAGCTCAACGAGGGGATGAATGCACTCGGCGTCGTGGAGGCGGAGGCGCTGCAGTCTCTCCCGATGTGAAAATTTACGCGATCAACGGCTGCGTTGAGAGCGTTCTACCTTTTGAATTGTGAAATGACATCAACATTTAGATCTATTGGTCGGGCGTGTCCGGCATCGCCGGCTCCGACCACTCTGACAAGCTGCTTTGTGTCTTCCACAACGTTTCGTCCCCAATGCTTTTCGGTGTATCGCTCGCCACTCGTTTCGGCGTTCTATTCCCCACGCTTTTCGGAGTGGTTGTCCCCACGTTTGACCCTGATCTCGATCCCCTCCTAGTCCCGCCATCCTTAATCACCCTCGGCTCCCGCCGCGGCTTTGTCCGCGGCATCGAAGACCCGAAAGCCGCCACCTGCGGTCTCGTTTTGTACGCGGGCATCGCGTACCTCGGGTCCTTAGCATCGTACATGATGTCCACGCTGCCTTGCTTGAACCTATCCCTGCTATCGTCTATGCGTTTCTGCGTCGTCTTGAATGCGGCTGAGTATCCCCGAGGCGACTTGTTCAGGTCCCCCGCAAGCGTACCGCGGTGGACGTCGTAGAAAACGTCCGGGCCTTTACCCTGCTTGAACCTGGCTTCCGTGAACGCGCTCCTCTTCGCCTTCGAGTTCATCACCGAGAAGTTACCCTTCTTCGCCAATATTTCAGTGAACGCGCCGTTTCTTGGGTTGTAGAGCACATCGGTCGATCCCTTCTGAAACTTGTCCGTCGGGAGGTCGATCCGCTTCTGGTCCGTCTTGAACGAAGCTGCGTACGCTCGGGGAGAGTTTTTGACAATTTCGCGAAAAGTCATGTCCTTCTTGGAATCGTAGAATCCGCCTGCGTGGTTGAATGGGCGCGTGCGGTGAGCCAAGGATAGCGAAGGCGGGCGGTTGCCAACCTATGGGAAATTACGAGGAGGGCCGCGGGTGTCGGTCACGTGCTCACCTTCAGGCTCGGGAAGCGGCTCTTCGTCCAAGAAGTTACCCGTCAGACCCTTAGGGGACTTTAACACTGTGAAGAACCAGGACGGGTTGTCATCCGATGGCGACGTCCTCCCGCTTGCGAGCTTCTTCTTGCCCGTCTTCCGCGTCACAGCAGACATCTTTGCGCAAAAACGTGGTTGTTACCAGGTCCTACAGCCAGTTGGGCGATTGGCGCCCGATTCCAGGCCTCGCGCGGTGCGCCGACGAAGTCTTCGATCGCACGGCGACGAACGGCGCCGAAGGGGAGCCCAGAAAGCTCTCACCGACGATTCGCCCGCGATTTCCCGATCGAACCCGCCCGTGATACCCCTCCACGACGCGGGGCGGCGCACTGCTAATCCGCGGCGCGTCTGATAATCTGAGGTGTCCAAACCTGGGCGAATCCGATCCGACAGGCGAGGGGGGTTCGGCACAAGATTGGGCGGGACGCACCATTTTTTCAGGGGCACCAACCATGGTGAGGCTCCTCCACGTCGCCCTCGCGGGTGCGCTCCTCTTTGGGGGTGCCGATGCGTGCACGAACCTGCTCGTGAGCCCCGGAGCGAGCGCGGACAAGTCCACCATCTACGCGTACAACGCCGACTCGGGCTCGTTGTACGGAAGCATCGGTCTCTACCCGGCGACGTCACACCCCCAAAACGCCACCCGGGAGATCTGGGACTGGGACGACAGCGTCTTCCTCGGCGTCATCCCCGAGGCCACAGAGACATTCAACGTCGTGGGGAACGCCAACGAACACGGAATGGTGATGGGAGAAACCACGTTCGGGGGTCTCCCGGAACTCGACTCTCACGGCACCGGCGGGATAATGGACTACGGAGACCTCATCTGGATAGCTTTGCAGCGCACCAAGCGTTGCGTGGACGCCATCAAACTGATCGACGCCCTCGTCCAGGAGCACGGTTACGCGAGCGACGGCGAGTCCTTCTCGTGCGTTGACGGCAACGAGGCGTGGCTGATGGAGCTCATCGGCAAGGGCAAGTTCGAGAAGGGTGCGGTGTGGGTAGCCCAGAAAGTCCCGGATGGCGCTATCCTCGCGCACGCCAACCAGGCCCGCACCACAACCTTCGACCAGAACGATCCGGATAACGTCATGTTCTCGCCCGACGTCGTCAACTTCGCGAGAAAGATAGGAAGGTACCCCGCGGACGCCTCGGATGCCGACTTCGACTTCAGCGCCGCGTACGACCCGGTGACTTTCTCTGGCGCTCGACACGGCGAGGCTCGCGTCTGGGACATCTACCGGCTTTTGCTCGGCAAAACTGACGAGGCCGCCGGCAAGGAGTTCGAGGAAAAGTACCTCGATTACGTCCGCGGATACGACCTCACGAGCGGCAGGATGCCGCTTTTCCTTCATCCCCCTGAGGGTTCAGCGAAGTTCTCCTTGACTGTCGCCGACGCGATGTCGCTGATGGGCACCAGGCTGGAGGGTACGTGGTTCGATAATCGCGGCATTGACAGGCCCGATGTGGGAGCCGGAAGCGGCCACTCGGCATACAGGTGGCGCCCTTTGATCTGGAAGGACACGAAAGGCGACGAATTCGTCAACGAAAGGACGGTTGCGACGCAACAGACGAGCTGGAACTTTGTCTCCGCGAGCAGGCCTTGGCTCCCGCCCGCGATTCGCGCGATTCAGTGGTGGGCCCCGGACGACAGCGCCACCAGCTTGAGGGTGCCCGTGTACGGCGGAATAACTCGTGTCCCCTACCACTTCGCTGACTCGGTCGGCCAGCTCCCTGGCGCGGCGGTGTCTCCGAAGGATGCACCCAAAGCGGATGCCCTGAACCCGTCATGGGACTCGGCTTTCTGGATTTGGAACCTCGTATCTAATCTCTGCTACGGCGAAAGGGCTCAGTTGGTGACCGAGGCGCTGAGAGAAGAGATGGGGCCGCTACAGAGGGACCTTCTCGACAAGAGCGTTGCGTTTGAGGCGAAGGTTGTCCAGGAATACGAGCTCGCCATCGACGAGTCCAACGCCGCAAAGAAAAAGTCAATCGCCGAGAAGGCGACTGCGTTCTGCGAGCACGAGGGCGAGACTGCGTTTTACAAGTGGAGGCATGTCTTCATGAAGCTGTTCGCGCTAACCAGGGACGGGTTCACGATAAGTAAAGGGACGACGCCGCAGTGCGTCCCCGGGGGAACCAAGGTTGGTTGCACTCACAGGCTGCTCCCCGACGTCGCCGAGACTGGCTACGACGCCGGTTGGCGCGACCGCATGGCGAGCGTCGGCGAAGGCGCCGATCGAAAGAAAGCGCCCGGTGGGAGCTCTTGCGGCGACGAGTGCGGTCGACTCGAGGAACACAAACGACTCCGAATGAACAAGCGACGGAAAACAAAGTGGGAGGCGATTCAGTCGAGCTAGACGTCTCTTATGCCGCGTGTAAGATGAGGATTTCCCACAAGTTAACAACAGTCTCCGCCTCTTTCCCGCACATTTTTCCCGGGAGAACCCTAAATCTGAAGACGCAGAGCGGAGGCGCGCCCCCGGGTCAATGTCGGCTTCGGAGCACATCGGGGTGTGCTTCGGCTACCTCGGTGCCGTGTCGTGCCTTGTGATGTCGTGTATAGGCGCCGCGTACGGCTCCGCGCAGGCTGGGCTGGGCCTGTGCCGGGCGGGCTGCAGAGATCCCAACATGGTGATTAAGGGCATCATCCCGGTCGCGATGGCTGGGGTGCGAGGGATCTACGGATTGGTGTTGAGCATCATCATCATGTCCGGCATACGGACGGACGGGACTTACGGGCAGTACAATGGTTACATGCACCTGGGAGCGGGGTTGTGCTGTGGCGCGGCGCAGTTCGCCAGCGGTATCGCGGTGGGGGTTGTCGGGGAGGCTGGGACGCAGGCGACGGTGTTTCAGAGCAAGCTCTTCGCGCCGTTGGTGCTGATCCTCATCTTCACCGAGGCGCTGGCGCTCTATGGGCTCATCGTGGGGATGATCATGGCGCAGTCGGGGCAGCGAAGGGTGGACGGTTGAACGCGAAGACGGAACAACGATAGCAGACTTTTGACAATCGCAGCTTTAGCGATGACTCTATTCTGAGTACCCCTTGATCTCCGGCTTCCTCAGCGTCTCCAACGTCGCGGGTTTCACGCACCGGTTCATGGATGTCGCCTTCGCCTCGGCTCTCACCTCGTCCAGGTCATCGCTCACCGCCACGTCCACCCATCCCGCGCCGTATCCTTCGGGTATGTCCGGCCCTGGCTGCACGATGATCGGGTGCTCCTCTCGAGCCTGCGCCTTGGCCATCCCCCTGAACATCGCGGTGGTCTTGGTCGCGAGTGACCCGTCCGCGGTGTTGACGACCCTCCTCCTACTCGCCGCATTCCTCTGGTGGGACTCGATGACGCTGCACTTCCCCGACATCGGCATCACGAGCACGTGCGAGCGTTTGGTCAGGAATCCTCCGGGGTGAGCGTTGGGTGGCGGACCGTCCAGGGCGTACGGGACGTCACCCGCGCGCCTCCTGTTGCACTCCATTTGGCACACCTGGACGAGGAACTCGCGCAGGGGCTCGTACCCGGCGGCCCTGGCGTGATCGAAGTGATGGGTCCCGTTCACCACCCACGCCACAGCCTTGGGCTCGGCGGCGAGGTCGAAGTGCCTGCGAGATATGGCGGGGACCACGTTTTCGTCCTTGGTGCCGTGAAGCCACAGCCTGGGGACGGCGTCGAGCGCCTTGACGCAGCCCTCGGTGTCCAGGTCGAACTTGGCGAACCTTTCACCACCCCTCGCCGACCCAGCCACGGACACGACGGCCGCCAGTCTCTCGCTACCGAGCCTCTTCGCCGCCGCCCAACAAGCGGGTCCCCCGAATGAGAAGCCGACGAGGACGACCCTGAGGCCATCACCGTACTTCTGCCTGACGTATAATGCGCACGACACGACGTCGTCCACCGCGGCGGAGAGGGCATCGACGCGCTTCAACCTCTTACCCGGCCATTTTCTGCCACCCGCGCACTTGCTCCACGTCATCTGCAGGCACACCGCGCCGGGTCGTCTGCGACCGCGGCTGAGAAACTTCTCCTTGGAGTCGACGGAGTGATTCTCGGGGAAGCCGTTCTCGTCGTTCTCCACCCCTTCGAACCGCCGCTTCGGGGGATTCCAGGAGTCCAGATCCTCCCCCGTGGACAACTCAATACCAAGTCTCGCGTAAAAGGAGCCGTGTGCCGCAGCGCTGCATCGCCGCTCGAGCGGAAGACCCCGGAAAGCCTGCGCGATGCCAGGCCCGCAACCCCCCGAGGATCCCGGCGCGCAAATCACCGCGCACGCGATCTCGTCACGCATCGCCCCGATAGGGGCGTACTCCACCGCGGGGACGTCCCCGGTCTTGGAGCGGATCACAATATCGACGCCGAGCGCGTATCGGTCCATGTCGATCGTTGACGCTGAGGACGGCGCGCGCGGCCTTGCTTGGCTTGTGTCCCCCTGATATCTTTTTCTCGTTCGTGACGCGTGCGTTACGTCTCCAGCAGTCCAGCAGTCGAGCTCGCATCGAGGACGCGCCCGGTGTTTCCGAGGTTTGTGTTCGGGGTGTCGACCAGAGAGCTATGCTGCGCGGGTGCCGTGAGGGCTCCGTGCTCGCATCGCGGAGGTGGTTCGCTTCCGGAGCCTCGTTCGATGTAGTCAGTCCCGCAGATGGCACCACGGTGGTCGCCACGGTGAGTGCCGACGACGATGTGTCCATAACGACGAAATTTTGCGGGGCAGTCCAGGCGAAGCGAAGCTGGCGAAAGATGCCATGGGAGGACAGGGCGGCCAGGATGCGGACCTTTGCCGAACGCGTGCGCGACGGCGCCGGGGATATATCTCGCATCATCACCTCCGAGACGGGTAAACCCTTGACACAGTCGAGGGCGGAGGTCAACGCGGCCGCCCGGCGAGTGCGCGCGATGATCGACCTGAGCGAGAGAGCACGGGCGCGCCTGGAGTCAAACAGCGTCCGCGCCTCGTCCGGGTCGGTGACGGAGAAGGTGGTGCACGAGCCAGTCGGGGTGGTGGCACACGTATCCGCATGGAATTATCCAGCGTTTCTGGCCGTGAACGTGTTGGTTCCGGCGCTATTGGCTGGGAACGCGGTGTTGCACAAGCCGAGCGAGCATTCCCCCGGCGTCGGCGAGCGCCTGCGAACGCTCCTGTTGCAGTCCGACGTTCCATCCGACGTGTTTCAGGTGTGTCAAGGTGGACGAGACGTGGGCAGGGCGTTGGTGAGACTCCAGGGTCTGGGTGCCGTGGCGTTCACGGGTTCTAGAGAGGCTGGGACGGAGGTTGCCGCCGTCGCGGCGAGGAGCCACACGAGAGCCATCCTCGAGCTCGGCGGCGTCGACTCAGCCTACATCAGGCCGGATGTCTCCGACGTAGAGCGAGCCGCGGCGAGCGTGGCGAGCGGGGCCTTTTACAACGCGGGCCAGGGGTGCTGCGCGGTCGAGCGGGTCTACGTCCACCGCGACGTGTACGAATCATTCGTCGAGGCGCTCGTGTCCGAGGCTGCCAAACTTCGCGCGGGTGACCCGGCGGATGAAACGACGACGCTGGGTCCGCTCGTGTCCCTCGAGGCGCTGCGAAGGGTGGAGGCTCACGTGAACGATGCGGTTCGTTCGGGAGCGAGTGTTCTCTTTCGCGGAAAAGCACCACCCAGCGCGGGATACTTCCACCCAGCCGTGGTGGTCGGCGGTGACGCGTTGAGGGGTTCGCAGCGCGCGAGGCTGATGACGCGGGCAGAGACGTTTGGTCCAGTCGCCGCGGTCATCCCAGTTCACGACGACGAGGAGGCGATCGAGGCGATGAACGACACGTCGTACGGTCTAACCGCGAGCGTGTATACATCGGACGGTGCCGCGGCCGAGTCCATACTCGGCCGCCTGGACGTCGGCACTGGGTACTGGAACGCTTGCAACGTTCCGTCGGCCAACTTGCCTTGGACTGGTAGACAAGGTTCCGGCGGGGGTAGCGGGGGTTGCACTCTAGGTGAGGAAGGGTACACCTCGTTCACGCGTCCGAAGGCGCTCTACATGAGGTCCAGGGCGTGATCTTACACTCGTATAGACCGGTGGCTATAGACTCTAGCTAGTTATGTGACTACTCGTAGATACAATCGTCGACTCTGTTCCCCTCGGGGCGCTGGACCCCTGGCTGGTGAATTCATTTCCCCCCATTCTTAGCCTGGAGCCGGCGACTAACCCGGCGAGTGACCTCGGGCGCCTTCTTGGCGGCCGGCAACTTACGCTTCCTCGGACTCACCGGGGATTCCTTCTTATCCGCCTTATGAGGCGCCGCGACCTTCTCGTGCTCGCCCTTCGCGTCCGAAGTCGCCCCTGCCGACGCCCCGCCGTTGTCAACCGGCGGCCCTTCGTCCCAAGACTTGGGCACAGGGTTGGTTTCCACGTACGCCTGGTGCATCATGACGACGTGGTCCAGGGGAAGCTTGGGCTTTATTCGCGGCTTGAAGACCCCAGCGAACTCTGGGGGAGGGCTCGGAGGCGGCGACCCCTCCGCCTCTTGCTCCCCTTGCGCCTGAACCGCCGCGAGCATTGCTTGGGTCGAAAACCCGAACCGTCCGGTAGGGATGAGGGTTATCCCCGCGTCCTGCTCGCGCTCGGGAGATACGGATTCCCTGGATGGACGCGGTGACACCGACGCACTGGGGTTGACCCAGTTCGCCAGCGAAGGCATGCGCGTGAGGGTGGGCGATCCCTCCGCCATGTCGCGTGTCGGAGGGCGCCCGGGGCAATGCGTCCTTTCGACGCTGACGCTGACGCGATAACGGCTTCGGCAATTTTTGGCTGTTTTTTCCCCCGCGGTCGAGACGATGCCAAACGTGGACATACCGGAGCCCCTCTCGGCACCCGCGGGCGCGGTTGCACACCCTTCGGTCGCGGCTCGTCCCCGCGTGCATGCCGGTGGTCTCACAAGCCTCTCATCACCTGTCGAACCGCGCCAAACCCGCCCATTTACGACCCGGCGCCGGCTCCCGAGTAGCCGGTCCACGAGTCGTCACCCGCAGAACAAATTTCGTCAGATCCTCGGGCAACACGACGGCAATGGCGGACGACGGCGTGTCATTCGTCTCCGCTGCGCAGGCGAAGGAGATCGACGAAAAGCTAATGGGTCCCGAGTTCGGGTTCAGCATCGATCAGCTCATGGAGCTCGCGGGTCTGAGCGTGGCGTCGGCGCTTTGCGAGGTGTACCCGCCCAGGTCCCACAGCAGGGTGCTCGTGCTGTGCGGCCCCGGGAACAACGGGGGCGACGGCTTGGTCGCCGCGAGGCACCTGTTCCACTTCGGGTACCAAGTCGAGGTGTGCTATCCGAAGCGCACGGATAGGCCCATATACAACGGCCTGGTCACCCAGCTGAGCACCCTGGGGATCCCCTTCGTGGACGCCGAGACGCTGCGAGGGGGCGACCCGCTCGTGACGACGTGCGACGTCGTCGTCGACGCGCTGTTCGGCTTCTCTTTCACCGGCGCGCCTCGAGCGCCGTTCGATGCGTTGCTGGAGCTCTTAAACCCGCACAACTCTCCTCCGCCCATCGTCGCGGTGGACATTCCTTCGGGATGGAGCGTCGACGAAGGAGACGAGAGCGGCGAAGGCATGCGACCCGAGCTGCTCGTGTCGCTGACGGCGCCGAAGCTCGGCGCGAAGACTTTCAAGGGGCCGCATCACTTCGTGGGAGGAAGGTTCGTGCCTCCGGCGATCGCGGAAGAGTTCGAGCTCGTCCTGCCGCAGTACATGGGAAGCGATCAGTGCGCGAGGGTGTCAGGGCTACTCACGCCGGGCGGGGGCGGGTTCGGCTTCATCAAGGGACCAACCGTGGGGGGCGTCCTGATGAAGTCTCCGGCGAACGAGAGCGCGGAGGAGGCGAAACGACCGCCGGGGTATTGGGACACCTCGAGCGACGAGGACGAATGATCATTTTAGACACGTCGAGCGATGCGATGCTGATGACATCATAGCTTGAGCACAGCGACAAGAAGCAAGATTCGTCCAAACTTACACAGGTGCCTTCGTTCGAAGGCACCATTGTATCAACTCTGCGGTTCACGGTGTGCGCTGATGCAGCTCGCCAAACTCGTTTGCGGTCGCAACGAGACCGTTGGTCCTCATATGCGACATCAGTCGATTCAGGAATGGATCACCGCCCACGGTCACCGAGTCCCCCACGATGCAGACATGTCTTCGAGCACGAGTCACCGCCACATTCGCTCTGCGAACATCAGCCAGAAACCCGACTGACTGCCTATCGTTACTCCTAACGGTAGAAATCACCACAGCCTCAGCCTCACGCCCCTGGAATGAGTCCACGCTCGCTACCTCAACAAGGTCCGCGCCTGGAGCAGCACCCCTGGCTGCGACATCTGCAAGTTTTGTGCGAATCAGACGAACCTGCGCAGCGTACGGCGATTGCACGGCGATGTCCGAAGGGGCCACGCCAGCACCCAGCAGACCAGCGACGTGCATCATGACCGCATAAGCTTCGCCCTCATTAACCAGTGAGGATGATGATGACACTGGCGAGTTCCCATCATCCTCGTCTCTGGATCTGCTGAAAATGTTCCGAGACCGTTCCCTGGCCGCCATATCACTTTCTGACACCTCTGAACAGCCTGTCAGCAACATGCCAGCTCTGGTTCTCGTATCCAGCAGCAACAGCGGGGCGTTCGTCGCTGGTGTTGATGCCACGCCGGGCATCTGGCTGAGTAATCTGCTCGCCACGCGCTCAGACGCGGCAAGGCGCCCACCGTACATCTCCTGACTCGCCCAATCGGAGATTAGCCGGTTGCTGCGGTACTGCGTTGTCAGAACACACCCAAGAACCCCGGAGGAGAGATAAGCATTAGCCGCACCCAGCGCGGGCGCTTTCTGTGAATTGACCTTCTCAGGGATGTTTTGAGAGACGCGGGCCATGAGCGGTGTCGCGAGACCTCCATCCGATGCTTCGGTTGAGCGAACAAGCGGTGCGAGCTGGCAGGGATCACCGACCAGGACCGCGCGCTTGCTCCTGACCAGGGGTATCCACGCTGCCGGCTCTGTAGCCTGGGCTGCCTCGTCGAGAATGCATATATCGAACGCAGGGAGTCGCTGTATGTTTTCGGCGCCAGCGCCAACCGCTGTGGCCAGGACCACCTGCGCCTCCGTCAAAATCTCCCGCTCAGCGTTTGCTCGGACCTTCTTCCCTGATTTGGCTAGCGTGCGCTGCTCACGCCTCAGATCCCCGAGCTTCGCCTCAATGTTCTTGGCGGATATATTGTCACCGAGACCCTTGACCTTCCCTTTCTGTAATTCCTCTTGCTTTTTCCAGCCCTGCCTCTTGGCCAGGTCGATTTCCTTCTTTCTGCCCCGGCTGGCGTCAAAGAACACACCAATCTCTCTGTCGATTCTCGCGTCCAACGAGCTCTCCAGAGCCGCGGACGAGATTCTCTCAGGCGCACCGATGCGCACAAAGTCGATGATATTCCCGGCATCTCGCTCATTCGCGGTATTCAGCTTGGCTAGTCGCTCAACCAGGTTATCGACAGCCGCATTTGACGGTGCACACGCGAGAACCCTCTGCCCGGATGCAACTGCACGGCGGATTATCTCGATGACGACCCCAGTCTTGCCTGTACCCGGTGGTCCCTGAATCCACACCACCGGCGCGGTCTTTGTGAGCGCGATGCGCACAGCGAGCTGTTGAGCCGGATCAAAGTCCGCTTGAATCGGTCCCCCCCCACCTTCGGCGACGGGCCGAGTGTCGAGCGGAGGTAGATCATCTGCGGACACGATCCGAGCCGCCTTGGGCGTGGCAACCGCGGGGGCGTCCGCGAAGAAACCAACCACATTATCGTAGGCATCGGTTCTTGGTGAATCGTCCTGAGAAGCAGGACCTGACGCATCCGTAGAATCGTTGGGACATCTCTGCTGCGCAAACAGCGCGCGGACAATATCCATCGCCGGCGGTCCTGTCCTGCTGTTTGGTACGTTTGCGAGCTTCTCGAGGGCAGCGAGTTGTCTCTCGTACGTCACCGCATCTGGAACTCGGACGAGCCGTAAAACTTTGCCCGCGAGTACCTCATCGACAATGACAAACGATCCCTTGGACAGCAGACGACGCTGGTTCACAGAACCGCCGTCAACCACGAGGTTCACCTCGTTGCGCGTCGGCTCAAGCGACTGAATGACCCCCTCCACCTCGTAACCAGCCGGTGACTCTTCATACAAATCTGAATCTGCATCATCGAGGACGCCCGTCACCGCTATAGCTACGCGGTCGCCGACGTTTATTGCCGAGGGCGGCAGCGCGCCACCGGCAGCCGGGCGAAAGTTGAGTAGCCGGGTACCGGCACCCTCCGGACCCGGAGCGGCGCCGACGAGCATCAGGCCCTCCATCAGTGCGCCCGCGCGCCCCACGGATGTGCCTTCAGGCGTATTTTCCGCGCCTGGTAGAACGACTGGACATGACGGGTACTCGGACTGCTCCTGAAGAAGCAAGTTTGCCGCAGTACACGCCTCCGCTTCCCTCTCCAAGGCGAGCATCTCGCTCGCGTGCTTCACGAAGCGCTCGAGCCGGTCCGCGAGCGCAGACTTCGGCGCCTTTCGCCAGTTACCGTCGTTCTCGTTAGCCACCGAGAACTTCGCCGTGGAGTTTTTCGAGCTCGGCTTCCTCTTCGGCATCCGTCGTTCCGTTCCTTTCCAGGAGCCCTTCGGTGCCGAAGACTTGCGAGGTTCGTCGCCCGCTTTCTGCCCCTTCCCACCCGCTTTCTGCCCCTTCCCATCCTTATCGACGATCGCCCTCTTGGCCGGCTTGGGCTTACGATCGGCGACTTTACCCTTTATGTCCGAATCCTCGTTCCCGAGAACCTTGAGCGCCGCTCTGAACGCCTCCCTATCGCCCTTAGCCATCGCGACCGTCGGCACCATACCTCGACGATAAACAACCTGTGCATGATGGCGAGGCGCTAACCAACGCGCGTGCCTGTTCCCCGGGCGATCCACGCGACAGCGCGAACTTAGGAGCGCGGGCTCACTGATCCACGTGGCGTCGCCAATCATTCCGGATAGACGAGATGACGGCCGCGACCGCCGTGCCCTCGCTGGTGTATCACACGATCACCTTATCGCGTCAGATAACATCGCATCTGCTAACAAATTGAAATATCGAAGCTCGCCAAAAGAACCAGCGCTCGCGCTACACACGGGACGGGTCTTTGTCATGGTGAAAGGACAGAGCCGCACATGTTGCACCCCCGACAAGCCTTGCATCAACCATAGGCTGAACAAGAAGGTGGTGGATGAAGAGGAGAAGCCCAAACCCGCGGGGCGGGTGGTGCTCATGGACCCGAGCAGGATGCCGTTGGAGAATCCGCTGCACGATGCCTCCAAAAACGCGAGGTACACCGACTCAAACGCGGCTTTGCAGAAGGTTGACCTGATGGCGTTGGCAATGCAGAACGCAGACAAGCAGACGGATGAAGATGCTGATTTTGAGGCTCTGGTCAGGGAGAAGATCGAGCAGGGAAAGGTCAAGAGGGGCGGGTCGTGGATGGTAGCGAAATTTCAGCTAGAGAAGGACAAGAGGTTCAAGGTGGTGAAGAGACGCGCAGAGCAATTGTACAAGGACATCACGAGAAAAATGACGAATGAGGAGGAGCCGGAGAAACCGAGTGAATCAGGAGATCGAGAGGAAGAACAACCGGCGAAGCGCGCGAGAGTTGACGCTCCTGCCGAAGAGGACGACGGCGGAGTTACATTCGACCCCGACGACTATGAATAGCTCAAACGCAGTATGATAGATAAGATCACCTCGCCAAAGTTACTTTTACAGTTTCGAAACAACCAAATACACCAGACTCATCACCCTGTCTACGCCGCTATCGTTCAGCTCGCGCGTCAGTCTTCATCCTCGGGGTCGAAGTACCCGTCAAGCATCCATTCCGCCGCCTCTGCACTTTGCGCCGACTCGTTCATCCAACCGTCACCGTCTAGTCCTTTGCGCTGGTACTCCTTGCTCGCCACACCCATCCCTTGCCACTCGGAGGGAACATCCCCACGCTCCCGTTCCCACTCGTCCCACCTGCTATTGTATGACTCCAAGATGTCATCCACCTCTTCGTTTGATGTCTCGAGGATGATGTTCTGAATCGAAATGGGCAGCTCGCTGTACTCGCCATAGTTGTGGATGCGGTATATAAGCTCAGGGTACTCGCTGATCGCTTTGCCCGCGTCGCACGATGGCGCCAGCTCCTGCAATCGAGCTTTTGCGGCATCAACCTCGGCTACCACATCTTCACACAGCAGCAAGCGAGGATGGCGCTCGAGTACCGGCGTGACGTCAGAGCAGTGATCACTCGAGCAAAGTACCGACTGCAGCTCGAGGATGCTCTGCGACGCGCGCACGAAGTTGAGGTTCAACACGTCGGGCTCGCGCTGCAGCATGTTGGGTACGTTCGCATCAGGCAGCAGCGCGCTGAGCTTCTTCGCGTTATTGAAGACCACGTCAGGCTTGGTGAACTGCTCGTCGACGCGCCCTAATTTGACGAGCCAGCGAATGTCGACATCTCTCACCTTGTGCCGCTCGGTCTCGGCCATGTCGTTCCAAGACCTCCAGAACGCGACCATCTCGTTCTCCCAGAGCTCACAGAAACCCAGGTCAGTGTCACACATCTCCTCCAGGTCCTGCGTATCGCTCGTGTCGTCCATGATCGCTCGGGGCACGACCGGTCGTCGGTCGCGCTGACGTGTACCCTTCACGAACGAGCCGGACGATTCCAGGAGCGGCCTCCCGCGGTTGATCAGGGTCATCGCATCGCGGCGAGGAACACATGGCAGACCCGTGAGACGCACAGCGCCTCCCGTGAGAACGCTCCGGACTTGAAGCTGCATCTCGTCTCCGTCACGACACGGGGCTGAGACGCCGGTTCAAGCAGCGGAAATATCTGATATTTGGCACTTGATGTGCCTCGACGCCGGTGGGGACCCAGCGGTGCGTCAGTCGCTTGACTCCAACGATACGCGTTCCTCGACCTCGTTCGTACCCACAGGACGCGCGATCCCGGTCCTTTCGGTACCAACCCGGCCGTCGCGCGTCGTGCTCTGCCGCCAAAGAGCCGGCGTCGCTTCAAATATTATTCGCGGGAAAAACAAATCTTCGGCGGGCATCCGCCAAAAGAGCCGCGGGGCGAAACTTTCACAACTCCTCGTGTCGACGTCACACTCTCAACCCGCGTGAGCGTGATGGCCCCGTTCCGTAAACCGAGGGCGCAGTCATCGGCGGTGTGCCTGCTTCTGGGAGCCGTGGCCGCGGTCCTTGGAATCATCGGCCTGGCAGCGCATCACACACACCAGCAGGCCGCTTCGCACCACGACGTGATCCATCATTTTCACTCGTCCTCGAGTCGCCTTGACGTCGGTAGCGACACGCCGGTGAAGCTCGGGGGCGGTAACCGCGCGGGTCGCGTATCGCAGCATCCGAAGGCTGATAGATTTCGTTCCCACGTTCGCGCGAGGGTCGACGCGCACAAAAACGCGGACGGCGATAACCTCGACGACCTCCGCAGCGCAGATGAGACGATACTATCGTCGATCCCTGTGAAGACGATTCGCGAGGATGCCACATCTCACTCGGTCTCGATCGCTGACCAGTGCGGTGAATCCCACGCCAACACCGAGTATTGGGGCGATGTCGTCGAGGAGGGTACTGTTGGGTTGATCAGAACCCCCGAGGAGTGCTGCAGGAGGTGCGGGGAGACGACGGGTTGCAAC
>Ga0181573_10000647_pt1 | contig 36305 bp, 24 predicted proteins | sample 101ome_25_FD_148643 | JGI IMG/M metagenome (GOLD analysis project Ga0181573, IMG submission 148643) | Coastal salt marsh microbial communities from the Groves Creek Marsh, Skidaway Island, Georgia - 101409BT metaG (spades assembly) | ecosystem: Environmental > Aquatic > Marine > Intertidal zone...
AAACGCGCTCGAGCAGCTGGGCGTCGGCAGCCCGAACGCGAGCGGCGTGACGGTGTCCAGGGGCGCTATTAACGGGCACCACGCGCGGACGCCGCACGCGCAGGTGTATTCAAACTCGAGGTCGTCGGACCATTTCCGGTACGTGTATGACGAGAGCGCCCGACCGTGATCGACCGGCCGATGGGCCGATCGGTCCAAACTCGCTCGCTCGCTCGCTAACTGGCTCACTGGCCCACTCGCGTGCTCGCTCGCGCGTGTGCAGGTACGCGAACATCACGCCGCCGAGCGGCCGGGCCCCGGTCTCGGCGGCGCGCTGCACCCAGCCGACGCCGATGACCGGCTTCACGGTGTACTCGAATCCGGTCAGCGAGGAGACTGGGTACGATGATTTCATGACCCCGTCGCGCGCGGGGACGTACTACAGCGACGACGACGACGACGTTGGGGGTGAGACCGGCAACAGCGAGCACACGGGCAGCCAGGCGACGATCGGCGCCGAGACGGCGCAGAAATTGGCACGAGAGGTCCTGCCGCATCTCGGGTCGTCGGAGATCGCGTACCTCGTGGAGTACAACCAGAACTTGAAGGAGCACGAGTTGCGGCAGAGGGAGACGGAGAAGGCGACGGCGCAACGACGGGGAGACAGAGGGACGGTCCGGGAGACGGTCGACGCGCGCGCGATAAAGGCGGTTGGCAATACAAGGGCAAAAGCGAAGACAAAGACGAGCACGTTTGTGGTGGGCGACGAGGGATCCCACGGCGAGTTTTTGATCGGGGCGGTCGGATCGTCTGCCTACCCGGACGGCATCCCTTCGGTGGAGCGGCGGCGGAATGCGGCGGCGAGGATCGTGGCCAAGTTGAACGAACGGCTGCCGCAAGAGCTCCATATAACGAGTCTCGGCGACGGACTGGCGTAGGTGGGGTGACGAACGGGTGGGGCGCACGGGGAGCGCAGCGACCCGTTCACCCCCACACGAATACTCCTTCAGTCTGTTGGCGTGGATCTGTCACCCCAGTGGCCCGCCGTTGTTGTTGTTGTTGTTGTTCACCCGAGAGTCTGGGCGGCGTGCGTTGAGCGGGTTGTTTTTCCACCGTGACCGACAGTACCCAAGTATGGCCGTGACGCGGCGCGTTCCTGCGATCTTCGATCGCTCGATACACTTCACATTCCTCTCGATTATAAACCTAGATATATAAACCGATTTGCAACGATGAAGTCCATTGCGTCCCTCGCGCTCGCACTCTGCGTCGTCGCTGGCTCGACGCGCGCCCAGGTGGGAATTGAGACTCGACCGAGACGACGCTCGCTTCGCTCTGGGCTGACACCCGGTCGCTCACTCGCGCTCGTTCGTTCGTTCTACGGCAGGCTGACGCGTGCGACCTTCCGGCAGAGACGATCGCGGCGATTGACTTTGCCAAGGTGGCGGCCTCGTGCGAGTACATCGCCGGTGGGTGTTGAACTGACGTGCGCCCGTTCTTCGCGCGTCGCCCTGGCTCGCTCACTCGCGCTACGCGCTACACACTTCGCTCGTTCGCTCGTTCGCTCGTTCGCTCGTTCGCTTGTTGTGCCAGGAGATCAATCGTACGAGTCGTGTGATGCTTGTCTTGGGTCCTTCTTGGGGGACTTTGTCCTCCCGCTCTATCCCTCGCTCGGTCTCGACATTGCCACCTTCCCGAAGTCCCCGTCGCAGCTCGCGGCCGAGCTTGCGGCGGGTAACGACAGCGGTCTGGGTGCCATCCAGCAGGACGGCCCGTGTGGGGAGTACTTCACGGAGTCGTCGTCGGCTGCCGGCGCGGACCTCCAGACCTACGCGTTCAGCATCATCGGGTGGGTATTGAACTCGACCGACGTGCACTCGCTCTTCGCGCGCCCTGGCTCTCTCACTCGCGCGACGCGCTTCGCTCGTTCGCCAGGTGCGACACTCGGGTGCCATGGGGGCCTGAGGTCGTGGCCGCCGTGCAGAGGTTCTATCCGGAGTTCGTGCCTGACGAGGCCTAATTCAAGTGTTCAAATTCAAGTGTTTAACACTGTAATAGTCCAATGAGAGTTCAATGACGACTCCAGAACTCTCGGTGGATCATCATCGTCCTGCTAACAGCCGTCCTGCGCCTCTCCCAACACGATCGTCTCAGTGGACCCACCGAGCGCGTGTGAAGTGCCGTGATACTCCACGGTCAGGTCGTCCACCCCACCACTGACCGGGCCGGTCGCCCATACGACGGCACGACCGCCGTCCAACGGCCAGTCGCCCAGCGGGCGCTTGGCACGGATCGTCGTGACGCCGCCGTCCGTCGACGCCGCCAGCAGCTCTACCTCGGGCAGGGCGGGGTTGACGTACCTGGAAGACCGACCTGTCAGGTCGTACGAGACCGAGAAGGGCTGGTCGTCCGAATAACCGGAGAGAACGACGGTCGAGCCGGCCATCTCCGCGACGTCGCTGGCAGAGAAGCCCCAGCCCATCCAGGTGTCGGGTGCAACATTGGCGCGTAATTCGTACTCGATGACGTCGTTGGACTGGTCGATGGACCAGCGGAGGGTGAGCGGCCCGATCGGAGCGCAGTTGGGCAACGGATTCGTCTGCGCACGTGTCGGGTTAGCGAGCGCCAACGCGGTCAAAACGAAGAGGATCGGGCCCGCGGCAAGCGCGAGGCTCTTGTTCATGACGGTGATGTGGATTTGTGTTTTATAACGCGCTCGAACGGTTTGAAGAAGGATTGAAGACTCCAAGGACGCGAATTCGCCAGCGCACGCAGCATTGCCGCGGTTCAAACACTTTCCTGCTAATTCAGAAACTTCTGGCCCCCGCAGTGCATCCTTCTCACATTCTCTCTAATTATATCTCTCACAATGGTACGTAGTGCATGCATTCGTTTACTCGTGTGTTTCCCGGGCCCTCGGGAGCTGATGCGATGTCCCAAGCCGGTTGTGTGGGTGCCAGTGTGGGACGGTCGAAGTCCACTTCAGTCCAGTCTAGTCCAGTCTAGTCCAGTCTAGTCCAGTCTAGTCCAGTCCATACGCATGCATGCTCAGCCTACCCACCTACCCACCTACCCACCTATCCACCTACCCACCTGCCCACCCGCCCCTCCGCCCCGCTCTCGACAGGCTCCCTCGAAGAAGATGACCTACGCCGTCGTGGCGGTCGCCTCCCTTGCCGTCGTGCCTACGGCGTTCGGCCAGTGCCCCGTCGCGTCGTTCGATTCGTTCGACTTCAGCAATGTGATGGTGCGATCTGACCTCGACCGTCGTGCGTTCGCACGCCCTGACTCTCTCACTCGCGCTACGCTCGTTCGTTCGCCAGTCCGGGTGTGGGTCTCTTGGAAGTGCGGAGGGGTGCGACGCCTGCTTTGCAGCTCTCCTGAGCCCTGCTGTGAGCGTTCTTCAGTACCTTCCCATCGACGAAAACAGTACCTGCGACTCGGTAGGCATTTATCTCGACCGACGTGCGCTCCCCTGACTCTCTCACTCGCGCTGCGCGCTTTGCTCGTTCGCCAGTTCCGGGCCGCGGTGGCAGACACCCTGAGCGGATGCCAGGACGGATTTGCCGGGGCTATTCAGGGCCAGCTCGGTTTCAGGGCCGCAGGGTTACTTGGTGGGTATTAATCTCGACCGACGTGTGGCCCCACGCCCTGACTCACGAACTCACGAACTCACGCTACGCGCTTCGCTCGAAAACGTTCGCCAGGGCTTCGTAACTGCCCGGCCCCCACCCTCGACAACTCACCCCAAGTGACCCAGGTGGCTTCGGCCTACTACCAATCTCAGGGCGTTGACATCTCGAGCCTGTGTGTGTGAATGCCAGAAGAACGCCAGAGGTGGATAGCTTCACTGATTCGTAACACAAGTGTAACTCCGTGAGACTACTTGCTCGCCAGGGCCCCGTCGGCGTGCTGGCTGCGGCTCGACGAACTCACCGAATGGCGCTGCTGCCTCGGCGCCCCACCACGATACCTGCTCGGCCCAAATGCTCTCCTTGTTCTCCTTGTCAGCGGCTTAAGATCGTTTCATCATGCGGAACGCCCATCCTTACACGAGATCAGGCTGGTTCAAGCTCGTCTTCAGCCTGTTCCACCCGCGCCCTCTGGGATCGACCTGCCGGGCGCTCTGTATGATCGTCGTCGTGGGCAACATCACCTGGCGAACGAACGAAGCCCATAGCGCGAGTGAGAGAGTGAGAGAGTGAGAGAGTGAGAGAGTGAGAGAGTGAGTGAGAGTGAGAGTGAGCGTGAGAGAGTCAGGGCGTGCGCGCGCACGTCGGTCGAGTCAATGCAATACTCACATAGTGCGTGTTGACCAAACCCACGGTGAAGTCCGTGTAGCCCGCCATGGCGCCGTGCACTCCCGCCTGGCCCAACACCTTGCAGTATATCCTGGAGAACGAACGAGCGCGTAGCGAGTGAGAGAGTCAGGGCGAGCGCGCGGCGGCCGAGGCCAGTACACTTTCCTGTCAGTCGTTATCGTAGGTATGGACCGAATCATGTAGCTTGGGTCGATGTACTTGACGTCCTTGCCCTTGAACTCTCTCCTGAACAAGTCCCTCAGATGCGTCCCGATGTCCCCCAACACGGGATTGCCCGACAGATCGGTGGCAATGGACCCGTCGAGGATGTCCTGTCCGGCGCCCTCTGCCACGCACACAACGCAATGCCCCTTCCTCTTCAGGATGCTGTCGACAACGAACGCGAGCGTGAGATAGGTGAGAGGCAGAGGGTGGGGTGACGAACGGGGAGATCCGGTTCTTGTTGGGTGAGCGCAGCTCCCCGCCCACGCAACCCCCTCGATGTCAATAACAATACCCACCTGTCGACAAACGCGAGCAATTTCCCCTCCTTGAACTTGATCTCCGGAACCAGACAGACGTCCACGACGCCCGAGGCCATCGACGCGTTCATGGCAATAAACCCTGGTGGCAGTGAACACCGCAGAGTGAGCGAGAGCGCGAGAGCCACCCTGAGTCGGTGGGCAGTGACGAATGGGGAGCTGCGCTCCCCGTTCACCCCACCTGTCCGTCGCCAGCCTTCGACCCAAAACACCAACACGCACCGCTCTGCCTCCCCATGAGCTTGACGACGCTGATGCCTCCGGCACTCCGCGCCTCGACGCGTGCACAGATGAGCGACCGCTGCGCCTCCTCCACGGCGGTGTCAAAGCCAAAGCACTTGTCGATGATCTGAATGTCGTTGTCGATCGACTTGGGCACGCCGACCACGTTGCAAATGACCTTCTGCGACATGCACTCCTGTGCGATCGCGTGCGCAGCGGCGTTGCCCCCGTTCCCACCGATTACGTACAGCTGCGTGACGCCCCAGAGCCGAAGCCGCTCGACAATCTCCGTGATCTTGGCGTTTCCCCTCGACGTGCCCAGGACTGGAAAACAAGAGACAGAGAGAGAGAGAGAGAATGGGTGTGTGAGCGAGGGAGAGATCAAGAGTTGAGTCTGGCCGCCCCGCTGCCCGTCTCCTAATCATATGCTACTCACCTGTGCCTCCTTTCAGCTGGATGCCGTCCACCTCGCGCCTGCCGAGCTTGATGGGCTTCGCGTGTCGGTCCAGGAAGCCGCGCAGGCCGTAGCGAATGCCGAGCACCTGGTCCTCGGGCACCCCGTAGTCCAGGAGCGACGTGACAATGTTGAGCACGACGTCGTTCAGCCCAGGACACAGTCCACCGCACGTGACGATCGCAGCAGTGACGCTCGCCGGGTCGTGGTAGATGAACTCGCGCGGCCCGGACCGGATGGCGTATGGCGGCAGGACGATGCACGTGTCGTTGAGCGGGTCCGACAGGCCCTTGCACTGCGCGCCGCTGCTCTTCTCCGACTCGTACTGCGCTATATCGATCTGCAGCAGATCCTTGTCGCCCACAAATCCGCCGCCGGCGTTGTTGTCGTGACAGAACGGCGAGGGTCGACGGGTGAGGGCGTCTCTGATGTCACTGATTTGCAGGTACTCGAGTCCGTCCTCCCGCACCGCGACTGGCACGTCGACCACCGGGAAGTCATCGTCGTATGCTGGCGTGGCGCGGCGGGCCTGGGCGCGACGGTGTGCGGGCGAACGAAAACGATTCAAGCAGGTGTTCAACCGAAGCGAGCGCGCCCCGGCGTCCATCCGGTCGCTGCAAACGCCCCCGACGGCGTGAGGCGTCTTCCCCATCATCACGTATGTGCGTTTCTGGGAAAAATTTCTCCGCGGAGACCGCCGGGTGCTCCCGTTTGGGCCACGATCACTCATAAGGGTCGGTCCGGGCCGCCCGCGCCGGGACCCGGATGCAAGGCCCGCCCCGGGCCGGGCCGAGGCATTACCTTCACGATGCTGCCGCACTCACTGCTGCGGTAAGCGTACCGCGCCTGCGCCGCCTTGCACCTTGCGCCGCAGGTGTGGTAGTCGCTTCGGCGACGCGTGATAATTTCTTTCGCTGGCACAAGCCGGCCTCCTCCGAAAGTCATGCACGTGCCGTTGTCTATCGTTCGACCGATCGCGCTGTTGTCGTTGTTGTTGGTCCCCGCCAGGCTTCTTCTTCTTCTTCTTCTTCTTGAACGTAATCACATGAATGAATGAATGAAATCGAAACACACGACGGGCCCTGCCCGCCGCCACCCGCCACCCCTTACGTGTCCGTCTTGGCCTTGACCACCCCGAACACCCCCTTGAGCGCCTCGTAGCTCACGAACCGGATCGCGTTCTGCGGCACGACCTTGAGCGTGTTGGCGCTCCACCCCCGGTAGAAGCCCCGCACGCCCTCCTGCGCCCAGATCTTCCTGAGCGCGTCCATCTGCCCCGAATACATCGTCTCGCTCCCCTTCATCTGCATCCGCCTCCGCACCGTGTCCAGCGGATAGCACACCGTCGCGGCGACCGTCCCCGCCGTCGCCCCCATCAGCAGGTTGCTCACAGTGCTCTGCTTGACGTGCCCCCCCTCGTACGCGTACCGCTTCAGCAGATCGTACGACGCAAAGTTCAACGCCGCGTAGGGCGCAATCCCCACCAATGTCGGCAGCAGCCCCTTGTACAGCGACATGACCCCCTCGGTCCGCACCATCGTCACGACCGCGTGTCCCATCCCGTTGTACCCGCTGTTCGGCAGCGCCAGTCGCAGCCGCACCGTGTCCAACGGATGCGTCAGCGCGGTCGCCGTCATTCCCGCACACGCCCCCGCCACCAGCCGCCTCGCCACCGTCAGTTCCCCGTTCTCCCCAGCCACGATCCGCTTGTACTGGTCGTTCGCCGCGAGCTGCGCGGCGGAATACGGAAAGATCCGGATGATGTTGGTCCCGTTTCCTTTCCAGAAGGCGCGGAAACCCTCTTCCCGAATGATCTTCGACGCGGCCTGACCGACGCCCGTGTATGCCGTGGCCGACGTGCCGGACGACGCCACCGCCTGCACCTGGAACAGCAGCTTGATCCGATCCAACGGCGCAGTCGCTGTCCGCGCGATGGCTCCCGCCATGCCCCCGGCGGCAAACATACGAGACCCATCCAGCAGCTTGGCCACCGTGCTCGAGGTCGGCGTCGGCGTTTCAGACGAAGACGACTCTCGGCTGGTGGGCGATGCAGGGCCAAAGTGGGTGAAGGCGGAGAACGAGAATCGCGGGATGGCCGTCGCGAGCTCGCCGTCCTCGTCGCCCATTTGGACTTCACGCCGGCCTCCGTCCGCGTAGGTGATCCCTGCTTCTGCTGCAGGCTCTTCTTCGTTCGCTGGCATCGACTCGATCTTTATTCACGTAGTTGGCAGAAATCGCCCTCGACTCGACCGTTCACGGCACGATCTCCACAATGCGCTTGCTATCGCGTCCTTCAGACTCCAATGCAACGCTAGAAATCAAATACGAGGTGAGCGTGAAGAGGAAAACGGAAACGACTCGGGTGCTGCGGCCGTTCCTCGGCCTTTTTTATTCAGATCTCCGTTCATCGCCATCTCCATCGCCATCGTCATGCTGTCTGTCATTCGTAAGCGTGCTGCGGACTTGGTCCTGAGCAACGCGCGGACCTACTCCGCTCGTGCGGCGCAGATTGTGTTCGGCGACGACGGCAAGATCCTGCCCCACGGGTCGGACACCGTGAAGGACCTCATGGCCGACGCGTCCGTGAAGGCGGGGTGCAACTACACGGTGGAGCTGAACGAGAGGCAGGCGTGCGACGTGGAGCTGCTCAACGTGGGCGGGTTCAACCCGCTCGACGGGTTCATGAACGAGGATGCGTATCAGTCCGTCGTGGACAAGATGCGGCTGCCGAACGGGCTGTTGTTCGGGCTTCCAGTGGTGATGGATACGAACAACGATGCGATCAAGCCGGGGAGCAAGGTGCTGATGACGTACAAGGGCAAGGACATCGCCGTGATGGAGGTCGAGAGCAGGTGGACGCCGGACAAGGTCAAGGAGACGTCGCAGTGCTACGGGTCGACGTCTCTGGAGCATCCGGCCGTGCAGATGGTCGCGTTCGAGAGGGGTCAGCACTATCTGGGAGGGAAGGTGCACGGCCTCGGGCTGCCGGAGCGCGTCTTCCCTTGCGCCACCCCGGCCCAGGTGAGGAAGATGCTCCCGGCCAACACGGACGTGGTCGCCTTCCAGTGCCGTAACCCGATCCACAGGGCGCACTATGAGCTGTTCATCAGGTCGCTGGATGCCCCCAACGTTGCCGACGATGGCGTCGTGCTGGTGCACCCCACCTGCGGGCCGACGCAGGCGGACGACATTCCGGGCATCGTCAGGTACCACACGTACGAGGTGCTGCAGAAGGAGCTGAACAACGATCGCGTCAAGTGGGCATTCTTGCCGTACTCGATGCACATGGCCGGGCCGAGGGAGGCCATCCAGCACATGCTCATCAGGAAGAACTACGGGTGCACGCACTTCATCATCGGGCGTGACATGGCCGGGTGCAAGAGCAGCTTGACCGGAGAGGACTTTTACGGGGCGTACGATGCTCAGAACATGGCGATGGAGCACGCCAAGGAGCTCGGCATGGACACCGTGCCGTCGCTCAACGTGGTCTACACCGAGGAGAAGGGGTACCTCACGGCCGACGTGGCGGAGAAGGAGGGACTCAAGGTCAAGAAACTGTCGGGAACCAAGTTCAGGCAGATGCTGAGGGCCGGCGATGACATTCCCGAGTGGTTCGCCTTCAAGTCGGTCGTCCAGGTGCTCCGCGAGCACCAGAAGGCCCAGGCCTAGAGATTGTTTCATTTTTGATGTACGGTGTGTATAAATACTCTATTCATCCACTCTGGAGACTCCACCAGGCGTAGGCGAGGAACGAGACAATACCGAGCCAGACGACGTTCCGGACGTCGGCCAGGGGACGCAGGTTGACGATGGTCCCGCGGCGGCGCAGGTCGTACAGCCACTGCTCGAGTACCGTTTCGGGAATCTCGTCGCGGGACACGGGCACATCAAGCGTCAGGAGGGTGTTGATGCGCTCGCTGACGGACACCATGACGTCCACCAGACCGGGGATCTCGTTCGAGGTCCTCGGCTTTGACAGCTCGGTGCCCTTGAACGTGGCCCCCCTCCACGTGCTCCTGTCGATCTTGCGCACGGGTCCAGTCTTGCCGTTCCGGTTCCACCCGTATCCGTAGGCGCCGCAGTCCGCGCCGTCCATGTCGAGGCTCGGCCGGTCTCCGCCCCACGTCCTGTCGTCTTCGTACTTGGGCAGCACCTTGTCGAACGAGGCCTGGAGCGTCTTGAGCAGCGAGGGCTTCAGGATCCCGGCAGCGATCGACAGAATCTGGTTCATGGCCACGGTCGTGCTGCCCGGAGTGAACATGGAGAAGAACGCCGGGGCGCGGGCGGCGGTCCCGCCGTAGACACCGCCGCCGAGGGCGCCCTCGGCGCCCTCGTCCCCGAGGTCGCGGGCAAACCGCTTCCAGTTCTCGGCCTGGTCGATGACCCAGGGCAAGATCTCCGCGTACGTCCCGTCCGAGCGCCGAGGCTCCGACGCGTAGTACCGGTTGGCGTCCCGCTCGACATCCTGCAACGTGCCGACCAGCGCCTCGGACCGCTCAAACACCCGGAGCACCTTGACGACGTCCAGCACGGAGGGCTCGCCCCGCGCCGCAACCCTCGACACCGACAGCTCCAAGAACATCGGCACCAGGTCGAGGTAGAAGGGCAGGTGCGACAGCACGTGGTGCTCCCACTCGGCGGGCGTGTACTCGAACGACGTCGCGGCGTCGGTACCGCCTCCCCGTCCCCGCCCCCGCCCGCCGTTTCCAGCGGTCCCGACGCCTCCGACGCTCTTGACCAGGTCGACCAGATCGATACTCAGATAGTTTCCTCCCTTGTGCCCCCCCTTCCTGCCGGCGCCCCGCCCGTCCCCGGCCTGCGCGGCCACCCGCCACGGCTCCAACACGACCATGAAGACCTTCAACAGCGGCTTGATGCTCCGCTGATCCGGCCACGAACTGATCGCACGATGCATCATCCGATACAGCTGCCTCGCGTACGCCTGCGGCCCCACCGACGCCGACGCCCCGAGGGACCGCGGCCCGTGCAGCGGCGACGAGAACGGGGTCGCCGTCGTCGCGTTTGCCGTCCCTTCAACACCCATCCCTTCACCGACACTGCCTCCGATGTGCCCAAACGTCCCAGGAGACCCGCCAGCATGCTCACCGCCGCCCGCCGACCTGCCCTTGATGTCTGCGGGGGCATACAACACGGGACTCGGCGGCAGCCATCCCGTCCCGCCCTGGGCCGGGGAATTCCTGCCATCCGACACCCCCAGCTGATATACCAGCACGTATTTCGTCAGCTCTTCGATCGCCTCGAGCAAGTTCTCGACCGGCGGGTCGTAACTCGCGCCCCAACTCCCACCGGCCCTCCGCAGCCTCGCCCCGCCCCCGCCCTCCCGCAGCCACGGCTCGCACGCATCCTTCAACCAAAACTCGACCAGAATCGAATACATCAGCATCCCCGTCCCCGGCCGGTCCTGATACGAGGACACCAGCGGGTTGGAGAAGTTCGCCGCCATCACCGCCCGGTCGGACAGCCCCTCGTCCTCCCGCGTGTCGATCGGCCGCGGCATGAATTCCTGCAGCAAGTCCCGCAGCAACACCAAATACATGCTCTTGCCGCCATGCGACGACGACGCCGACGCCGACGAGGCCGACGACGACCTCCTCGCCACGCTCCACTTTCTCGCCGACAGCCCCCCCGACGACCCGTCAAACTTCGAGCTCAACGACTTGGTCGCATAGTACGCGAACCAATAGCAGAAATACTGCAACACTGACACATGGACGTGCGTGGTCATCGTTCCCACGTCCCCGATCACCTGCCCGCCGCCGTACTGCGGCCACACTCGGGCCAAGGGATGCCCACAGCTCAACAGCATCTGGCTCATCCCCGGAAGCCGCTGGACCGGAAAGTGATACTTGATCGTCCCATCACAGTCCGCATTGTACATCGCCATGAACAGACGACCCTTTGGAGCAAACAGCTTCCGCAGCGCCACCACGTCCTTCTGTGCCTGCGACGACAGCGACGAGGTATGATACTGCTGGCTCGGATTCGCCGGCGACGAGGTATGGTACTGGTAATACGACGACGACGACGACGACTGCGGCGGCGCGCCCGCGCCCGCGGTCGGACGCGCAGGCCCCGACCCTGGCCCCACGCCGACCTCAAAGACCACACGATTCACCCACCCACCCTGCCCCGAATCCCGCTCATCGAACCCAAACACATTCCCTATCAACGGCGCAAAACACGTCTCAAAGAACCCCCGCAGGTTGTCCTTATTGATCGTCAGGCACTCCTCCACGGCCGCACACGACGCCGCAATCGACGCGCTTGGATCCTTCAGAATCGCGAGCAGACCGTGGTACGTCGACGCATCCCAAGCCTGCTGCCGCTGCCGCTCCTGCTGCTGTTGGTGCTGCTGCTGCTGCGACGAGCGCGTCGAGAGGGAGCGCGAGCCGTGCCCGGAAGACGTCACGGCGCCGGCTCGATTCTGCAGGCTCTCGGGCTGCCCGTCCGGCGTCTGGCTCTGACCGCCCCCGCCACCCATGGGTATTGACAGCCCTGACGTGTTCACCGGCGAGTGAAAGACGGAAGGCATCTGAATTTGTTCGCTTTCGTTGTTCGTTGAGGGAAAAGGGAAACTGGGCATTTCGAAATTCACTTGGGCGGTTCCGTCCATTCTAAACGGCGCTCAGCGCCACTGAGAAGTCAATTGTAACGAGTACGTTCCATCCTGTCCCCGTCTCTGAATCGCGCGGCGCCAGGCGGCGGTCGTCGTCCTGGATTTTGAAATCGACCCTCAAAGGCCTTTACCGAGGCCCAGAGCCCAGAGACACCACGCTCGCGCATCGTTTCGTTGTTGTTCCACTGCCCTCGTCGACCTCCACAAGAGGGGAAAGCGCGCGAACACGCGCCCGTCGTGGTCGTGGTCGTCTTTTCGTTGCGCTCGAATCAGCAGACGGCCCCGACCTCACGCACCCCCACCCCCACCCACCGCTCTCTATCGCAGGGAACAGCGCTCCTGGAGTCTGGCATCGCTTGCAGCGCGGCTGCTTCTCCTGGCCATCGATCGAGTTGTTGGATCGAGTTCAGCGCATCCTCGATGGTCACGACGAACGCAGCAGCAGCAGCAGCAGCCAACGCAGGCTCGACGCCGATGGATCCAAAGCCACCGCCGGTGGCAATGAGCACCGGTGGGACGCCTGCCACGGGCCTCTTCGGGTCGCCGAACACGTCGCTTCCGTCATTGACGCAGGCGACCGGGGGCAAGTCGCAGCGGCAGGACTGTGACCCCATACGGAAGCAGTATACGAGCATGTTTATGCGGATGATGAACGCGTATGTGGTCAATTTCTCGGGGGCGTTGCACCGTCTGGGGGTGGACGTGGTGTCGGTGCTCGGCGTCGTTTCGGGGAAGATGGACGAGATGGAGGCGCGTCAGGAAGCCGATGGGATGAGGGCGCTGTACAAGCAGGTGGAGGGCTGGGAGAAAGAGCTTGGGGCGAGGAAGGGGGCGTGGGAGGCGGCTGGTGGGGCGGACGACGGGGAGGGTGGGGAGAAGGCGGCGAGGGAGACGAGCCGGGTTGCGTTGCGGAATATTGTGGAGCTTGCTGGGGAGATTGAGGCCGGAGTTCGGCCGATGGAGACGGACGAGGTGGAACGGGGACGGGACGGGGACCGGGAGCCGGCTGCCGGGACTCGGTTGGAGATTGCCGAGGCAGAGATGGAGCACGAGATGGCCAGGCTGCGTAGCCCGACCCAGGAGGAGAGGGAGAGGGAGAAGGAGAAGGAGAAGGAGATGGACAGGCCCAAGGATATCATGGAGGCGATCGTCAACGTGGATGGGTCGGCGCGGGGTGACCATGCGACGACCACGGCGTCCAAGGATGCCAGCTCCAGCGCCAAGCCGGAAGTCAAGCCGGAGCTCAAGATGCCCCCTGTGGTGACGAATGGGGATGCGCTGGGTGAAACCATCGTGCTGGACGACGAGGATAACCAGCGGATCGACGTGGACGAGCGGGAGGACGAGACGACGTATGCCAAGTACGTGGCCACCGGCATCCGCGAGCTGCACCCGCTCGCTCGCGAACACCCGGACCCACTCGTGGAGACGGCTTCGCTACGGTCGGTGCCGATGCCTGCGCTGGGATTCAACCACTGTCTGAAGGAGGAGGTGGAGGCGGGCATCATCAGCGATGCCCAGCTGGAGACGGTCATCTACGCCAACATGCGGTTCAACCAGCCGGAGCGTCCCCGCATGGGATTCTTCCTGGGAGATGGGGCCGGCGTGGGCAAAGGAAGGCAGATCGCTGCGCTGTGCAAGCAGCACTGGCACGACGGAGGCCGCCGCATCCTGTGGGTGTCCGTGTCGCAAGACCTGCGGATCGACACAAAGCGAGACCTGAAGGACGTCAACGCGGAGTTCATCCCCGTACATTCTGACGGTTCCCCGGAGCCTGGATGGGACGGAGTGGTGTTTTGCACGTACTCATTCCTCAGGATGAAGCTGCCAAAGCCGGCCAAGAAGCCAAAGAGGAACTTTGGCGCATCGCAAAAGCCGGAGGAGACGGACGAGGTCAAGATGGAACGACTCGAGGCGATTCCGGCGAGCTGCAACCTTGGAAAGCTCATCAAGTGGTTGAGCAAATGCGCAGAGGGCAGTCTCATCGTGCTCGACGAGTCGCACAAGGCCAAGAACCTGCTGCCGGCCACGAGCGGAGGGCAGCCGACCCAGACCGGCCGGGCCATCATGTACCTCCAGGAGCGTCTACCCGATGCCAAGGTTCTGTATTCGTCGGCCACTGGGGCTTCTGAGCCGAAGAATCTGGCATACATGCATCGCCTGGGGATTGGTGGCGTTGGGAACACCAGCAGTCTGGTCGAGATGCTCTCGAAGGCCGACAACGGGACGCTCGAGCTGGCGGCGATGAGTATGAAGTCGGCCGGTGCCTATCTGGGAAGGACCCTGTCGTACGATGGTGCGGAGTTTGATCTGGTCCGCGTCAAGCTGGAGGATTCGTTCGAGATCATGTACAACCGGTGCTCTCCGGTGTGGGCCACGCTCTACAAGATCGGCCAGGCCTTTGGCGAGAAGATGTGGCCGAGCAAGTACTGGGGAGCGAACCAGCGTTTCTTCAAGAGCATGCTGATGGCGGGCAAGGTGCCTGCGATCACCAAGATGGCCAAGGAGGCGCTGCTGGACGGCATGTGCGTGGTCATCGGGCTGCAGAGCACGGGCGAGGCGGCCACCCAGCAAGCCAGGGCCAAGAAGGACGAAGAGGAAATGAACGAGCTGATCTCTGCGCCAAGGATGTCCCTCACCAAATGCGTGTCGATGTTGGTCAAGTACGACGGGCTCGTTGACAGCCTCGAGAAGGACATGACGAAGAACGGGATGCGGTACGATCCGAAGATGGGATACGCGGCCTGCGATCGCATCACGAGGATCATCGAGGTCCACGAGCAGACATACAATCTGGCTCGGAAGATCATGCAGCAGCCGCCCATCTCTTTGATCAAATTGGAGCGTCCTGACGCGGGGTCCCACGTGCCGATCGAGGAGATCCGGGCCAAGCTCGAGGCAAAGATGGCCGAATTTAACCTGCTGGACAGCGACAAGAGGCGGACCAACCTGCAAATGATTGCATCCAAGGACCCAGAGGAAAAGGCTGCGCTCAGGGAGAAGGTGGAGAAGTTGGAGCACGAGTTCACGACCCTCAACAGCGCGGTTGCCGTGCTGCAGGCGGCCGAGTCCGACGCGAGGAACGACGTGGGGGTCTTTGGCCGGCGTTCTTCGATTAACATCCAGGGGATGGATGTCGATAACGCTGCAGCGGTCAGGGAGGTCCCCGTGCCCGTCATGCTGCTCGAGCCCTACGTGCGGCCAGAGCCGACCGCTGAGCTCGGCGCCAACGAAGCAGACGGCGGGCACACCATGGAGGACCTCGAGCAGATCTGCCAGGAGATCACCGAGATGTTCGATTTCATCGCCGAGAGGCTAGACCTTCCGGCCAATCCGCTCGACGACCTGATTCACAACCTCGGCGGCCAGGAAGCGGTGGCCGAGCTCACGGGGAGGAAGGGCGGCATCTTTTTCGACGAGGGCGGCAACGCTGAATACCGCGACAGGAAGGCCGGAGACTCGCAGTTCAAGAAGTGCGACGTGAATCTCTACGAGAAGGACCTCTTCATGCGCGGAGAGAAGCTGGTTGCGATCATCTCAGACGCTTCGTCCACGGGAATCTCCCTCCAAGCCGACAGGCGCGTCAAGAACCTCCGTCGCAGGTGCCACATCACGTTGGAACTGCCGTGGTCTGCGGACAAGGCGATCCAGCAGTTTGGCAGGTCTCATCGAGCCAACCAGATGTCTGCGCCCGTCTACAAGATGGTGGTCACGCCGTGCGGTGGCGAGTACCGATTTGCCTGCGCGGCGTCCAAGCGGCTCGCGTCCCTTGGAGCTCTCCTCAGGGGAGATCGAAACGCCTTGGGCGCTGGATCTGACCTGAAGGCGTTTGATATCGACTCGGAGCTGGGCAAGAAGGCGCTGAGGAAGTTCCTGTTGAGCTTCTGCTCCAAGCAGCTCCCCACGGGCGGCAGGAAGATTGCCGCTCGCGCGCTCCCGGAGGATCTCGCGCTCGACCTGGAAAATGCCGCGCGCTTGTCTCCCACGGAGCAATTCTTGAACTATTTCTTCCATAGGTTCAGGGAGCTGGGGCTGGAGATCAACCCGAACAAGCTGGACGTCACGGTCCCCACCTTCTTGAACCGTCTCCTGGGGTTCACGATTATGGAGCAGGACATCGTGTTCAAGTACTTTGCCGAAGTCATGGAGCACCAGCGGGAGATAATGATCAACGATGGGACCCTGGAGCGCGGCATCCTCAGCATGGACGTGGAGGCCACCCTCAAGGAGACGCACGTGGTGCACGAGAACACGCGCACGCAGTCGAAGATCTACCACCATGTCGTGTCGACGGACAGGGGCAAGTCGTGGAATCACGTTAAAGATCGACTGGCTGATACGCTGCGCGCGTTCGGAAGCATCGCTGCGGTGGCGGAGTTCTCCGGGTTCTACATCAGGAAGAACGCCGTCTCGGGCAAGGACGTCATGTACACCTTGAACGGCGAGAAGGTCCCCATGATCAAGCTGGTCACGGTGAATCCTAATGACAAGGCCGCCCAGTACAAGACCGGCGAAACCACCCAGTACCTCAATTCGTTCACCATCTTCCCGAACTCGGAGTTCCCGAAGACGGGGAAACTGGAGGAGGAGATGAGCAATCATCGCCGGGCCACCATCGTGGAGGCGGCGGATATTTGGACCAAGTGGTACGATTACATGGACACCGGCTGCAGGCACGGCGATACCTGCGCTTTCCGCATGGATCACGGGGAGTGCGCCATGACGAGGCGCACCGACCTCCACCTGCTGACAGGCGGCCTCCTTGAGTTCTTCACGCGCCTCCACGACCTGACTCAGGTCAGCAACTTCATCGGTCGCACATACAAAGCACGCAGCAGAGACGGTAAAGAAGAGACGAAGAGGCACCCCCTCGAGATTGTGCGCGTGGTGACGGACACCGGCGACCCGGTCGTCGGCTACAAGGCCGTCTCCAGGGCGGAGATGGAGTACTTCAAGCACCAACTTCTGCTTCCACCGGGACACCCTGACGATATCGTGGCTCAAAAGAAGGGATCCGCACACATCGGACAGGCCGAAGAGAGGAAGAGGAAGGAGCAGGAGCGGGCCCAGAGGAACTTGGAAAAGCAGAGGCTGCAAAAGCAGCAGAAGCACGGGTACGAGCACATCGCAGCTGGAGCACCCCGCGTGCCACCACTCCCGGCGGCCGGTGCGACCGGTGCGACTGGAGCCACCCCCGCGACTGGCCCGCCGGCGACCACGTCCGGGGCCGCCACAGCGCAGCCTGATTTCATACTATCTGAATCGTACGAGGGACTCAAGGCGGGATATACTTACAAGCGGGGGTCGAAGGGGATGGGATACTACCGCAACGGAACTGCCGAGTGATCATGGCAGTTTCGGCTCTTTTTGCCCACAACGCACGAATAATGATGTCGCACTTTATTGCGACGAACGAACACGAATTCAACCAGTCTTCTTGTTACCCGTAAAAACCATGGCTACTACTCGGTCTTCACGCGCTTGGCGTCTGGAGCGCCGTCGGCGCCCAGCGTTCCATTCGACGTCGCAGCAGTCACAATGCACGCGATATCGTCGGAATCGAGAACGCTTATGCAAACGAGGGACCCGTCTGGCACACCAAGCCGGCGCGCAGTCACGGCGTCGACCCGTGCAACCTCGAGGTACCGCCATTCCTGCAGGGTATCGTCCCAGTACTTTTCGAATTTCTCTCCCGACACCGCGCACGCCGTCTGATGGTCGTCAGCCGGAACGCTCGACAGCTCGTCGGGCAGCTGGGATGGATGATCAGTTTGCCATGCCTCGAGCGTCGCCTCGGTATTTCCCTCGATGAGCACGTCCCCGCTGCCCGTCACGGTCCCGTACCAGGTTTCGAGGTCCAAATACCACATTCTGCTCGCGTCTGTCTGATTCTCCCTGATTTTGCGCTTCAAAAACTTGTTGTCCAGGAACTTGGACTGCTGCGCGGCCGTCGCTGCCTTCAGCCTGTCGACGGCGCCCTGGTTGTCCGGGTTCTTGACCATCTCGTTCGTCAGCGGCCCTCTCGGCGGCTCTATACTCGTCATATTTGCCTGGACGCCTACCAGAGACGCCAAGTCACCCGCATTCGCCAGCAGCGCGAGAATCTCGGGCTGCTGTTCCGGCGGCTGGAGCCGCACGTCGGGCTGTGGCGGGCCCTGGGCCAGCCGAGGGTCCCGGGTCATCTTCGTCTTGTTTGCATTCATTTGAGAGTTGGTTTGGACGTCGGTCGTGTTATTGTGGATGCCGGCGCCGTTCGTCTGCTTCGAGAGCCTCGGGTCCACAGGCTGCGAGGTCCTCTGTTGCTGCACAGGTGGCCGTGACGCGTGCATGGAGGCATCGAGCATATCCATCGCCTCGTCAGAGAAAAACTTGCTCTTGCGCCACAGGCCCACGAGCCGCCGGAGCTTCTCGTGGAGGCCCGGGGCTCCAACGACCCAGGCGTGGTCAAAGATGACCGGCAGCACCTCAGAAAAGCCACTGTTCCACGGCTCTCGAACGTTCTTCACTATGCTATCGATGATATATAGCATGGGGATCTGCAACTCGGCCCCGCCACGCATCGACCTGTCTGCAAGCAGCTGACAGCCGATCGGGATGGCGTCGGGACACTCGAGCTTGATCTGCTTGGCCAGGGCCGTGATACCGTCTATCTGCTGCTTCACAGCCGAATCAATCGCATGCAGGTACACATTGAAGCGACCGAGAAGTGGGTTTTGCGTATTCGTCGCCATGAACAAAACGAGGGTGGCTTGGTTCCTGATTTAGCAGCAGATGCCCCTTCGCGGAAATTTTAGTCGACCCACTCAGTCGGCAGGCGGGCAGGCAGTAGCCCGGCGCACTGAATCGAACGGATCTTAACGACGGCCCTCTCGCCTGAATCGAGCCCCCACGCCTGCAGAACCGCGAGAATGAAAGAGGCAATTCTGATGTTCGAGAAGGCGCCGTGCGAATCGAACGGAGCGTGCGTCCGGCCGTTTGCCGCTTCCGAACACGAGGCGGCGTTCTCTATCGAGCGTGTGTATGAGCGAAACCTATGCGAAATTTGTGACTGGTTGCAGACGAACTTCCTCACTCACTCGTTCGTATTACCTCTTCTGATGAGGCAGGCCTTGATGCGTTCGTCGTACTGTCGGTCGTCGGGCTGCCCGCCAAAGTCGGGCCGGAGTCCGCTGTAGTCGATGTCGGTGCCGAGCGGCGTGAGGTACTTGCCCACCGTCAGCACGAGCCCCGACCCGTCGGAGAGCTCGTACACGCTCTGGATGAGCCCCTTCCCATAGGTCGGAGCCCCCACCAAAGGCGCCCGACAGTTGTCCTGGAGGGCCCCGGCCACAATCTCGCTCGCACTGGCCGTTCCCCCGTCCACGAGGACCAGGAGCTTGGCGTCCGTCAGGGGCATGCCGTCGGCTCTCACGACGCTCTCCGTCTGCCTGGCTCTGATGTTGGACCGAACGATGATGTCGTCCTTGGACAGGAACACTTTGGCCACCTCGATGCCTTCGCTGACAAGGCCGCCCCGGTTGCCCCGCAGGTCGAGGACGATCGTCTCGGCCCCCTTGGCGTCGACCAGGTTCGACACGGCCGCCGACACGTCCCGCTGCGCCCTCGCATTGAAGCTAGACAGCTTGATGTACGCGGTCTTCTTCTTCGCGTCGTACTTGGTGCTGACCGGCGAGGGCGTGGGCACCACGGCCGGGCGCTGCAGGTCGAGCTGCTCCTCGCCGCCGTCCAGGTGCCGGACCCGGAGCTGGATGGGCGGCTTCTTGACCACTTTGCTGATGCCCAGCCATTCGTTGTCGATCCCGATCGGGAAGTCGCCATTGCCGTCGCCGTCGGTGTCCTCCGCTCCGTCGTTCGCCTGGAACAGCGAGGCCACCTCGAACGGGCTCTTCTGCCCCAGTTCTCGTCCGGCTATCTCCAGAATCAAGTCTCCCTGTCGGACCCCTGCGTAGTCCGCCGGAGAGTCCCGGATGAGACCGATCACCCACGCGCCGTCCCCCTCCTGAAACTCGGGCACCAGCCCCGTCTTCTCCTCCAGGTCGGACTTGGTCCCGAGGTTGAGCCCGACCCCGCTGATATCGTACTTGGACAAGGCAGAAAACTCGCTCGGCGATAAGAACCTCGAGTACGGGTCCTTGAGGCGCAGCACCATCTCCCGGATGGCCGAGTGGGCCACAGACGGGTCCCGAATGTTCCTCGCCATGACCCCGTCCCGCACCCGCTTCCACTCTTCCGCATCGAACGCTCGCCGCCTCGAGTCGTCAAAATTCCGCGCGATCACGTCGTACACTTCGTCAATGAGCTCCCGGATCTCCGCTTCGGTCTTTGCCGCCTGTGCTTCGTCCCCGCCCCCCGACTTTGGGACCACCGCACTCGTCACCGTCGTCGCCAGCGTGTCGGCCTTCGTCTCGATCGTCCGCACGATGCCCAGCAGTTTATCCTCCACCTCTGTCGCCAGCTCGAACGTTTCAGCGGCTGTGGGGGTGGTCACGCCCAGTCCGTCCGGTCCACCGTAGCCCAACTGGGTGGCAGTGGATGGAAACGAGAAGGACAGGAGCGACGCAAGCACGACCGCCAGAGACGACAGGATCGTCCTGTAGCCGATGTTGTTCTTCGCGACGTCGTACTGAGGAGGCAACGATCGCAAGGCCGGCAACGGCGGGACCTGGGCGTCCCGGAATCCCTGACGGTCCCGGATTCGTTCTCGTTTTTTCCCTCGCACGTGCCGTGACGACGCCAATATCGGTTTGACGTGCTGCATTATGGTCGTGCTTGGTACTGGCGCCATCGGCGGCGTGGTCGTCGGGGATCGAGGAGGGAACGAATTTGGTTTGCTCTGGGTATGTTCGCGTTGCGATGGGCAGCCAGCAAGGAAGGTTCGGACTTCGCCGCGGAGCGCACCCGCGATGATCGCGTCTCGCGGGCACGCACGGGGATCGTCGTCGTCGCTGCCCCCGCGGCCGCCGCCGCCGCCGCGTCGTCCCCTCCGTCCGACCGCCGTCGCGGTCAGCGTTCAGCGACGACGTCTCCCCTCCAGGTCTGCACACCCCCTTCTTGAACCAATGTATACATCACAATGAATGAAAAAATCAGTTGGGAAATAAAACGTCCTGTCGGCTCGACCCCTGAATCATATCATGCGGGGTCGAAGCGGACGAGCGGCACTCGGCATCGCGCCGAGTATTCTGTGCACGTGCCAATGAAATGCATGCAGAGCCGTCAAATCAATCGTCAGCTCACGTTCGATTTCACGGGCTTGCTCTTCCTGTTGCGGCCACCCTTCTTGACCTCTGGGCCGTTCTCGTCGCTCGATCCCGAGCTTCGCTTCATGCCCCGGCTCCGGTTGCTCCGGTGGCTCACATCGCTTCCGCTCATTGCACGGACACTCGCGGGGGGCTTGTAGTCCTTGTCATCCTTGTCCTCCTTGTCCCCCGCGGCCCTCTTGCGAGCGTGACGACCCTGCGCTGGTCCACCGGCCGCCCTGCCCAGGCGCGTCAACTGGATGGCCGTTGCCGAGTCCGGATTGTTGTACACGACATTCTTCGCCGCCAACTTCATGGCACCGACGGGCGGCCTGCCTGGAGGGACCACGAGGTCACCAAACCCGGCCGTCTGGAGGGCGTTCATTGCCGCCTGGAAGGCGTGCTGCATGTGCGCTTTTGGCGGTTGCAGATGCTGCTGGGCAGAGCTCGCCGTCGGTGGCGGCGCGAGCTGGGCAGGGTTCTGGCTCATTCCGATGGACGTATTCTTATCGTTGCTGCCTTCTCCGGACCCCTTCTTATCATTGGATCCGTTGGCCGTCTTTTCGTTGGAGAGGTTCTTGTCATTGCTGCCAATCTTATCGTTGGAGCCCTCTCCGGACTTGCCATTGTTGGCCGTCCCGTTGGCGGTCCCGGTCCCGTTGGTGCATACTGTACCGTTACCGTTTCCATCTCCGTTCCCGTTGCCCCCCACACCTTTCCCGTTGCCCGCAGTGGGATGGACGCTATCGTTGCCAGAGCTTCCCCCCTCGCCGCTCGCATTCTTCTCCTCGGCCTTGACATTGACCTGAAGCCGCTCACGCTCACGCTCGTCGAGAACCTTGGCCACGCCCGGTGCCAGCGCGTTGGCATTCGCCGTTCCCCCGCCGTTCCCGCCCAGCGAGTGCCACATGTTCGACACGCCGTTCGGATCGCTGTACTGACTGGCCCACCCAGTCGTGCTGGGCACCTGCAACACCGGATTGGGGTTGTTCAGGAACTTGGCCAGCTGCTCAGAGCCGTTCATCCCGGTGTCCATGAGGTCGACCTTGTCGTCGCTCATGTCGTTCTCCTCGTTGTCTTCCTCCCGACTGCACGCACTCCTGTCCCCGTCCTCCCCGTGATACGAGTTGGCCGCAAAGCCAACCACACCCGGCTCGCTCGTGCCCGTCTTCTCCGCGCCAGTCTTCTTGCTCGCGATATTCTTCTTGCTGCCGAGGTTCCCGTTGTTCCCCGCCCCGTTTGCCCCGTTGGTCCCGTTCGTCGTCCCGTTGGACCCGTTCACCAGCCGACACTGGCCACCCTCTTGGCTTCCGCTCCCCCCGCTCGTCCGCACGACACTATCATAGTTCGCCAACGTCGCGTGAATGTTGGCCTGGAACTGCTGCGGGTTGCACATGCCACGCAGCAGCTCGGGACTCATCCCGAAGAACGGGAACGTCGCCGGCGGATCCGACGCCAGCTTCTGCTCAATCTCTTGCCCCGCCGCGCGAAGCACGGCAGAGGCAGCAGCGGCCGCCGCCGCCGCTGCCGCCGCCGCAACCGCCGCCACGGTGATATCCATGTCGTGAGGCTGATGCAGGTGTTGATGCTGGTGTTGATGCTGCTCCGACGGCGTCATCACGGTCGGCGCCGTATGCGTCACCATCGACCCAACCAGCTTCTTCCGCGGCGGCGGCACGTCGATATCCAGCGGCACCTCATGCGTCCCAAACGCCAACGGCAACCCGGCTTCCATCAGCTTCTTCTGTTTCTCCAGCTTGATAAAGAACTTCTGCGCATGCGATCGAATCTGCACAGACGTCTTGGTCTGAACGGCACGCTCGATCAGACGCCACTGCCGTCCGTGCTGGCGCAACGCCTCGAGAAAGCGGGCATGCTCATCCTGAGACCAGCGCTCCCTCGACTTGGAGAGCGTATATGGTTTACGAGACTTCTTCTCCGCCCCCGCATCTGACATCATCATGCTACTGCGGGTCGTGGGCAGGTAGGTGGGCACGAGTGGCGCGAGTGCGTGAGTGCTGCCCTGCATCGGCCAGGTCAGCGCAAGAATGCCCGCCTCCGAACACACGAAACACGAAACGCGCAATGCGCGTGCGCAACAGCCAGATCACAACACGAAACACGCACCCCCCCCGGAACGAAAAGCAACGCCGCACGTATTCCGCAGCAATCCGATGCCAAATGTCAAATTCTCAGGGATAAACAACTCAAAGCCCGTGGCCGCAGCAGGACAGCTCTGTATCAAAAAGGCAGGCACTGTGTATGAATGAAATGTCTAGAAAGAATGAAGGTCAATGCACGTTCGTGTGTGCGTCTGAATCTGAAGCGGCTGATATCTGTATCGCGTCGGGGCGACGCATACGACGAGGACGAATGTGGGCCGTCCATTCAGACGCGTCCTCTTCCATTCAGTCTCCGCGCTGCGCCTTCTCCAGCCCCTCCCGCACCCGTTCCGTAATTTCCTTCCACGCGCACTCCGGATCCCGCCGGCATTTCTCCACCAGGTCGCCCAGAACGAGCCCCTCTCCCACGCGCACGCGCACAGAGTTCCCAGTCCCCGGCACCCTTCCCCCCTTGCCCAGCACCCCCGTCATCCCCGTATGCCAGAACGGCAACACCACAGGCACCCTCCCGCTCAGTATGTAGCTGTCACACACCAGCTTCCCCACCCCCCACCGCAGCTCCCCGAGAGAACTCCCGTTGTTGAAATGGATCCGGCCCTCTGGAAACACGTGCACCCACTCCCCCCTCGCCACCGCCCTCGCGACCACCCCCATCACGGGCTGATACAGTCCCTTTCCCCGCTCTACCGGCAGGGTCTTCCCGCTCCTGAAGAACTGCCCGAGCAGGTAGTTCTTGTAGCACATTTCCCGGGCACAGATGCTCCAGCGGGTCTTGTTGTGCAGGTGTTCCGTGGAGAAGAAAGAGAGCGGAAGCATGGCGCAGAAGAGGAACGGGTCGTCGAGGGTGGACGCGTGGTTGGAGACGGTGATGAGGCCCGGGGAGGCGGGGGTGGACGTGGCGTCGACGGCGTCCAGGAGGGTAGGGAGGTTGTCAAAGGTGGTCGAGTTGAGCACGTTGAGCGTGAATTTGCCGGCGAGGGAGACGATGGAGAGGGTGAGGGAGCGGGCGAGCGACGACCCGGGCGGGGACAGGTAGAGAAGGGCATCGTCCCCGTCTGAGGATCCGTGGGGGGGAGACGAAGCGGACGTGTGCGGATCGTCGCGCCCGGCGGACGCGGATGCGGACATGGCGTGTCGTCCACCGTCTACCGTCTACCGTCTACCGTCCGCCGTCCGTTCGGGTGCGTGGCGGAGCGAGCGTGATGAACGCTTCGTTCTTGGAAAATTTCGCACAAACCGTTCGAAATGCTTTCTGTTGCGCCGAGGCTGGCATCGTTCCGGTCTGCCGTTCTGTCGACGACTCGTACTGCGACGGTGCGATATCCCTCCGTGCGATATCCCGTCCGCGCACTGACGACGATGGCTTCGAGTGGTGGGTGCCTTGCTCCCGTTGCCTGGTGCCGTGACTGCGCGGAAACGACTCACCCGCTCGCTCGCTCGCGCTCTTGCGCTCTCTGTAGTCAACGCCGCCGCCCCCTCGCCGCCGTCGTACCACGTACTCCAGTACAAGTACGTGCCTGACATCTTGGACAGGCGCGATCCCTTCCGCGCCGAGCATCTTCAGGGTGCCAAGGATATGGCCGCGCAGCGGAAGATTGTCATGGCTGGTGCGCTCACTGATCCCGTCGACGGGGCTGTATTCGTGTTTCGCGATGTGACGAAGGAGGAGATTGAGGCGTTTGTACGTGTCGACTTGTTCTCTGTTGCCTGTTGTCTGATCTCACGCTCGACGCTCGACGCTCGACGCTCACTCGCGCTGCTCTGCGTTTTGCTCGTTCCCAGGTTCGGAAAGATCCGTATGTTCGTGTTGAGCTCGACCGACGCTGCTATCAAGCTCGAGGCCCCCTCCCTCCCTCCCTCCCTCACTCGCGGTTGCTCGTTTGCCCCCAGGTTGTCAACGGCCTCGTGCCCGAGTATGCGATCAGGCCCTACATGGTGGTCGCGGATTCCCTCGACTCTCTCAATTAAATACGTCTTCATACGTAACGACATTGTATCCTTTTAGTTTTTCTTTCTCTCGCGCCGCCGGTTCTGCTGGCGCCGCCGGCGCCTGGCGTCGTCTTCGTCGTCGTCACTGTCGTCGTGTTGGGGCTTCCCCTTTCCATTCGCCATCGCCATCGCCAACGCCGTCTTCGTCCCTTTCTCTGTGACGACGTCTTCAATACGACGACGACCTCCCTCAACCTCCTCCCGTTCCTCCCGTTCCTCCCGTTCCTCCCGTTCCTTCCGCTTCTCCCGCACCAACTGCGCCCGCCTTCTCTTCTCCTCCACCTGCCTCTGGATCTCGTCCGTCATCTTCGTATACTCCTCCTCCCGCAACCGCTTCCGCTCATCCAGCTCTTTTCCCATCGCGTCCACCTTCTCCCCCAGCGTCTTGTCGTTGTGCCGATCCGCCAGTGCCCCGCTCGCCACGACCGCGGCTGCATACGCACGCAACACCTCCTCGCGGGAACTTTCGTCAGATAGCGCGGCATAGGATGCTTTAATCGCCTCGAACGCGTTTCGTGCCTGGGCTTTCAGCGACTCGTCGTGGACTTTGTCGGGGTGGACGAGGCGGGAGCGCGCACGGTACGCTTTCGTGATTTCTGACTGGGAGACTCGCCAATGTGGGCGGTGGAGGGCGTCGATGGTGGGGGCTGGGAGGCCGAGGATGGTGAAATGGGCGAGTTGGGAGCATTGGGAGAATTGGGCAGGCTGGCTGATGGCAGCGAGACCGGCCTGGTTGGTGGCAGCGTCGAGGATGGTCCGGACCAGGGAGGCGGGGGACAGGGAAGGGGTATCGGAGGAAGAGGCCATCGCGCGGGCGTGGGTGGGTGTCTCTGGTCTCTCGTCTTCTCGTCTTCTCGTCTTCTCGTCTTCTCGTCTTCTCGTAAGGAAGACCGGTACGACGACGACGAGAAGCCGCGCAGAAAAAAAGAATTCTCCGAAACTGGCACACGACTTGTCTCTCTGTACGCTCTACGATACGACGCATGTCGGCTGTATTCGCACGATGTCCGTGTCGAGCGTTGGTCGTGGTCGGTCGCGGGCCGGCGCGGAGACCGGCCTCGCGCTCGCTCTCGACCTCGCCCGCTCGACAAGCGATCCTCCGACACGGAAACCACCAGGTGGTGTCTTTGCGCCAGCCGTTTCACGTTTTTCACGTTGACGTTGACGTTGGCGTCTCCAGACGGGGTGTCGGGGCTCCAAAGTCGACGTCTCGAGACGACGACGAGTTGAGTGCTGCGCCGTGGGAGGTGCTGGGCGTCGAGCCGGATTCGTCCGAGAAGGCGATCAAGGCGGCGCACCGGCGGCTTGTTCTGGAGCATCACCCGGATCGGGTGCTGGGAGAATCGGGTGGGAAGGCGGGCGCCGAGACGCAAAAGGTCCAGCGGCGGTTTATGCGGATTCAGGAGGCGTACGAGATGTTGATGGGGCGCAGGCACGTGCACATGGGGTCGTCGCAAGAGCAGGATGGGTGGAATTTCCACGACTTTTTCTGGTCGTTCAATTATCATCGGCGGAAGAAGGAAGGGGCGAGGAAGCAGCCGAGGCCGGCGGCGGGGAGCTGGAGGGGGCAGATGGAGAACCTGAAGCGGCGGGCGGCGGCGAGGAAGTGGAAGAAGGCGAGGCAGGGGAGGCAGGGGAGGCAGGGGAGGCAGGGAAGGAGGGAGAGCGAGGATGGATGGTTTGGGAATATAATGAATATGAAGGCCGGCGGGGAGTCTGGTGGGGCGGATACCCAAGAGAGCAGCAAGGCTGTCAGTGACCAGCTGGAAGGGTTGCGGCGGAAGGCGAGCCTGAAGAAGGCAATTTTGAGTGATGATGACGAGTGATGAGAAGGGACATTTCGTGTATTGTATCGTGTATTGATTACTTGATTGCTTCTTGTCAGTATCGGGATCTCTCGTGATCTTGCCAGTCCCGGCGCCTCATCGGCCCCAGCCGCGCGTCCCGTACGGTTTCGAGGTCGTAGATGATGCCTCCGAGCTCGCTTATGAGATCCGGGGCGCCCATGGCACGGTGGTGTTTCTCGAAGGCGCGCCGATTGGCCATTCTCGTGACGGTGCAACCGGCGTCAGCCGCGAGGACGAGGAGGACATCTTCGTCGCTCGCGTCGACTACTTCTTTAGGTATATCTCGACCTGCAGGTCTCCGCGACGTTTCTTCCATTTCCACCTTCCAACTGGAATCTGACCACAGCGTGGGGTAGTTCCAAGCAATGAACGTTGCGATGCAGCCGGTGAGCACGTCGCCCTGCCCGCCGGCGCGGCGATTGCTCCCTGGTTCGGCGCACTTCAGGGCGTAACGAGCCTCGAGAGTACCTCCCTCGAAAAAACGTCTTTGGCTGAAATCATAAGGCCGCGTATCGTCGCGGCTGTAGATGTCGGGTATCGTGATCCCCTTCCTGACGATGGTCGCTCCGCCGTCTCGGATTACTCCGTCTCGATAGAATGTTCCGTCCATGAGCCGTCGCCATTCCGCCCCGTTCGGTGTGAGCACCACGTTGTTGAGGTCCAGCTCGTCCCACAGATCCTCGAAGTGGCCGAGCATATGGAGCCCGTCGGCGTCCAGGACGACGGGAACCCCCCGCGCGTTGAACTGGAGCAAGATCTCCCTGGCCTGCGCCAAGACCTTAGGGTCCCTGCCCAGGCCAGGTCCGACGATGACGCAGGTACCGGGAACCTTGAACTTGTTCAGCCACGGTTCGAACTTTTTCATCACCGTGGACACGGCCGACTTTTCGCTCAAGTACGGGTGGACGATGAGCTCCGGGGAATACGCTTTGATGACCGGCCCGGCTCTCTCCGTGCAAAACACATGCGCGAGATCGGCGCCCATCTTCAGCGCAGCATACGCGGCAAAGTAGGGAGCGCCAGTGTATCTAGAGGGGTTGGAGAGCGCGAGACATGCCGGAGATGGCGAGGGACGGTGAGGGACGGTGAGCGGTGCGTAAGTGTTGTCATCACACGTACTCTTCGCAGCCGCCGATGACAACGATCTTGCCCATGTTGCCTTTGTAGTCCTTCTGATTGAGTGACTTGATCATGCGCGCTGCTCTTTCCTGGAATTCAGACGTCGGCTGGGCGTCGCCGACGGAGTCGCTGGCCATGACTGCCGTGCGTGCTCTCGAGGGGGACAGCAAGGCTGACGACTTGTACAAGGACCTCGACGCCAGCCGCAAGCTCAGCATTGCAAGTGCAGGTACTTTGTCGTCAACGAGACATCGGTGGCGGCTCGGAAACGATAAAACGAGGGAGAAAATGATGTTTCGTTTTTTGTCACGTGACCTTAAGCTGGACTCTCGTCGTTGGCCCACCCACCCGACTCGCCATTGCCGCCATCATCACGCTTCCTCTCGCCGGCCCCGTCCTGCAACGCGAACCACCACTTCAAGAAGCGGGCACCGACCCGCTGCGAGGCGTTCAGCCCGATGTCCACCGGCATCTGCAACGCCCTCGCTCGCTCGTCGGGCGTCAGCGTCTGGACTTCGCGCACGAGCCAGTCGAAGGCGTTGAGCAGCTCTTCGATCGATTCGCACGATGAACCGATGGTATGGGGACCCCCGGGCGTTCCTGTCGCTCGGTCGGCGCCGAGCGTGCCATAGCCCTCGGCGCTCGACGTCTTTCGTAAAGCCGTCGCCAGCCGACTCAGGCCCTCCAAGTGCTCTCGGTCGTCGTCCGTCGATAGACTCAGTCCCGTCAGTTCGTTGATAAAAGACGACGATGTCGTGGACGACGACGTCGTCGTCCTGACGACCTCGGCGATGGCACCGTCAAACAACACGCGCCACAGCGCGTCCGCCCCCCGGCCCAGCTCGTTGACGACGATGTTGCGCACAAACGTCCCCTTGGAGGACAAAATCAGCGCAAGCGCGTCTCCTCGAGGTGCGGGTGCGTCCTTCGGGGCGTCGCGATCCCGCTGGGGCGTCGACCGGGTCGCCTGCGTGAAGAGCGACTCAAGCCGCTTGAAGTTCAACTTGCCCCGCTTGTCGTAGATCAGCGACATCAGCGTCTCCTGCAGCTCGGGCGTCGTGTCCGTGAGCAACCGCCTGGCCACCCACGGGTAGGCGGCGCTCAGTACTTTATAATCCGGCTGGCTCACCAGGGCGATGCCCTCTAATACCGACAGCGACCGCACGAGCAGCGTGTAGTAGGACGGGAGCTGGAACTTGTACTGGTACATGGTCCTTCCGAGGTTCCCCGACAGATCCCCGAACGACAGGTTGTTCACGCCCCCTTCGAGGGCTTTGGCGAAGACGCCGGTGAGCGCGGGGACAATCTGCGCCCTGTCCGAGTCTTCGGGCAGCATTCCGAGCGTGATGAAGTCCTCGGCGAGTGCCTGGTACTCTCGGTTGACGAGATGCAGCGTTGCCCTGATCAAACCTTGCCGAATCCGCTCGTCGACCTCGCCCATCATCCCAAAATCTAGATAGGCGAGGCGCCCGTCTTTCGTCCGCAGCAGGTTTCCAGGGTGCGGGTCCGCGTGATAGAACCCGTACTCCAGCAGCTGCTCCAGAGAGCACCGAACTCCAACCTCCACCAGCCGTACCTCGTCCGACAGGTCGGCTCCCGGCGGCGTATCGGCATTCGTATCGGCATTCGTCCCCTTGGTGAGGAGCCGCACGCCGTCGATCCACTCCATGACGAGGACCTTTCCCGTCGTCAGCTCGGGGTACATACCGGGAACGTAGACGCCATCGAGATGACTATACAGCTCTTTGAACTTGATCCCGTTCCGGCACTCTCGCCGGTAGTCCAGTTCCTTGAACAGACTCGCCGCCCATTCGTCGATCAGCAGCGGGAGGTTTGTGTTGAGCTTGCCGAACCGCCTGACCTCCTTTGCCAGCCGCCGCAGCACCAAGACGTCCAGTGAGATCGACGTCGCCACCCCCGGACGCTGCACCTTGATCGCCACCGTCTCGTTCGTGTCCGCCAGCACCCCCTTGTACACCTGTCCGAGCGACGCCGCCGCCACAGGCTCCGCTGAGATCGACCGGAACACACTCTGATACGGTCTGCCGTACTCTTCTTCGATAACTCGAAGCGCCTCCTCCGTAGCAAAGGGCGGAAGCCTGTCCTGCAGCTTTTCCAGCTCGGTCAGCATCTCGGGGGAGAGCACGTCGGGCCTGCTCGACACTGCCTGCCCGATTTTGACGTACGCCGGTCCCAGACGCGTGAGAATCTCGTTCAGTCTGCCAGCGCGCGCTTTCACGGCCCGAATATCCTTCTTTCTCGCGTCGGAAGACAGCAGTCCGCCCGCGACCCAGACGCCGAGCGACGCCCCCACCTCGGCCAGGCGCGTCGTCACCGTCACCGGCCGCGTCCGCCAGTACGCGACGTTCTTCTCGTGTGTGTAGCCCCCCGTGACAATGTCGCTGATCTCCTCGTCGTAGTCTGGAATCGGGCCGAGGGCGGCGACCGACGTGGACAGCGGTCGCCGTAGCCACCGCCGAAGGACCTGTGGGCCCTTGCGAGTCGTCGCCGTCGCCATCACCACCTCTGCGTTCGTATGTGCCCGGAATAGCCGCGGGTGATGGGAGCAGAGGCACCGAGACGTGCAGAAGGGCTCCAATCTAATCGACATGTTGAGAGCTCATGCTGCCTCGTCTTCTCGCTCCTGCCCTCGATCGATCGGTCGCCGTTGTGCGCCACACCGGGTTGAGACCGATTGATACGTTTCTAGAATGGCGATCGACTTCGAGTGGCGACGACCCGTTGTTGGGGTTGCCCAAATTCATTACCATGTCGTGGGTCGGAGATCCCGATGGGGGGACCTCGCACCTGGTCCGACACCCAGACCCAAGACGAGCCGGCGCGTACTCTCTATTTATCAATACCATCGGGCGTCCTCGCGCGAACGCCGAACCCCGAACCCCGAACGCCGAACGCCGAACGTCTCCCCCGCCCTCGCTCGAAAGCCCCAGGCGGCGCCGTCCTCCAGACAGAACGACAAACAACGAACGACCATCTCATGGCGGCCGTCCTCGAAAGTCTGGAGCGGATGTTGGACGTGTACCGGGAGAAATGTCTCACGCAGAGTGCGGAGATCGACCGACTGAAACAGGCCATGGAGGACACGATGATCCCGTCGGTGCGGGCCCCCGTCGCGGCCAAGACGCCCCTGTCGTCACAGTCCACAACGGTCGCGCACGCTCCCACCAGCGCTCTGGATACAGCGCTGCCGTTCTGTTCACACGCGTCGCGACTGTATATCGACGAGATCGCCGAGGAGCTCGAGGCGGTCCTGGAGAAGAACGAGCAGCTCGAGCGGGCGGTGGCAAGGCTGCAGCGTCGGCTCGACGTCGAGGAAGAGTGGCGCGAGGCCGCCATGGAGTTCATGGAGATTGATACACGGATCCACAAGATCGTGGGCGTCGACGGCTGCGGCGGCGGGAAGAGGAAGAAAAAACTCAAGGGGTCGCTGTCGGCGGCGAGCGCGTCTCTCCGGGAGGCGCTCATCAAGACGCGCTGTCTCGAGAAGTCCCTTCGCAAAGCCCTGTAATCATAATACCCTTCCTTCTCCCGGTCATTACAGGATCAGCAGCTTGCCCGTTTGCGCGTGGTTCAATCGGATGGTGCCGACGATTTGCGCGAGGAGAATGCTGTTCAGGCATAGCTGGGAGAGCGCCGTGGCCATGATGATGGGGTCTTTGACGAGCGCGAGCGTGGTGTACACCCGACACCCGTTGCCGATGACAGAGAGGAGCGTGGAACCGAAGCTCAACTCGCCCGAGTTGCCCCGCCGCCAGTTGAGCACGACCTGCGGTATCCGCCCCAAGACGGCCAATATGACAATCACGAGACTCTGTAACCACCGCAATATTCCGTCCGTGCATATGGGGGAAAAGAGGAACGCCGCGCCGCCCGTCAGACCGACGACAATCACGAGTTTGACGGCAGGGTTGACCTCCTCGTTGTAGAAGAAAATGAGTCCCACCAGGATGGCGTGCTGGAAGGCATTCGTAAGGGTCTCTCCCCATGTACTCAGTGGGTAGGCGAACTGCACGTTGTACGCGATGGTGATGAGGAAGGCAGCGAGCTCGCTCGCAAACGACAGGAGCGAGATGCCGGCCACGCTCTTGTTCTTGGTGATCCGCATGATCTGTGGCACAGACCGGACGCATGAGCCCGCTATGACTACCCAGCCGACGACCTGTGCCGGGAGGTGCGTGAGCTGCGGTGCCGCCGTTGCCGCTGCGAGCGAGCACACCGGTGTCGTCGGTGTCGTCGGTGTCGCAGACGCGCAGGCGAGTCCCGGGTTCGTACGGTCTCGAACGGGCACGCGAGCGTATCGCGCGTGTCGTATGTACAGAGGTCGTACGTACGGCGCGGAGAGGAACCGTAGGCGTGTCGGGAGAGCGCAGCGTGTCGCGACCCGCGACAAGCGCATTCGCCGCATGTCGAGTGATGGGTGGGACACACACACGACAAACACACGCGCGGTGGGAGAGCTCGTGGACGGATGGATCGTATTTTACAGTATCAGTGCGTGTACAAACAGCGCAGTATCATTGCAGCTGGGTTGGGACGGGACCTCCGGCCCGTCGAGAAGCGGCCAGGTCGACGTCGAGCGCTTTCAACACGCACGGGTCGGTCTCGAGCTCCTGGAGGACGCTCGCGTCGCCGCCAACCAGACCGGGTGCGACGGGAATACTCGAGTGGAAATTCCGCCGCCCTCCCGGCGACATCGCGCACGGCATGCTCGGCGTGATGCCGGTCAGGTTGATGTCCGTCCCGGCCGGCGTCAGGTACTTGGCCACGGTCACAAACAGCCCGCTGCCGTCCGCCAGCTCAAACACGCTTTGGATGCGTGCCTTTCCGAAGGTTTTGGAGTCGCCGATGACGGCAGCGCGCTTGTTGTCTTTCAGCGCACCGGCCAGGATCTCAGACGCAGACGCGCTCTGCGAGTTGACCAGGACGGTCAGCGGCGCCTCGGACAAGGCGTGCGCGTCGCCCTCGAGCTTGACGTCTTGAAGGTTGCCGTGGCCAGCGGTCCCGCGGCCCGATACCGAGAAGATCGTCGGGTGGGCGCTCGAGTCGAGGAAGAGTCCAGCCACGTCCAGGGCAGACGTCACCAGGCCGCCAGGGTTGTTGCGCAAGTCCAAAATGTATCCTGCGGCGAACGGGCGAAGCGCGTAGCGCGAGTGAGAGAGACAGTGCGCGCGCACGACGGTCGAGGTCAACACGAACCCTCGGACCCCTCCATGGCCAGCTGGTTGATGGCCTTGGACATGTCCGCGGACAACGCCTTGCTGAACTGGAGCGCTCTGATGTACCCGACCGTGCGGTCGTCGTCGGTGTGTAAGGCCGTGGCAAACACCTGGCGAACGAGCGAAGCGCGTAGCGCGAGTGAGAGAGTCAGGGCGAGCGGGCGCGCGTCGGTCGATTTCGATACCCACCGGCGACATGGACACCCGCTGCCGCTTGAGCCTATACTTCTTCCTCTCCAATCGCGCATCCTCCGTGGGCCTGCCGCTCATGCCGACCTCCCCCGGGACCTGGCGGGCAATCTCCAGCTCGACGTTCGTGCCTTGCTTGCCCCGCAGCGCCTTTCCCACGTCTTCGGAACTCTCCAGCACGGCCCCGTTCACCCGGACGATCTCGTCGCCGCTCTGGATGCCCGCGAGGGCCGCCGGTCCGCCCTGGATCGGACTCAAGACGAGGTGCTTGCCCGAGACAGGATCCGAGGCGATGAGCAAGCCCACGCCCTGCACCTCGGAGTTGATCGAGTCCGTCAGGAACTCTTGGTAGGTGTTCGCCGGCATCCATCGTGTATACACGTCTCCGAGGTCGGAGACGAGGTCCTTCAGCTGCCGCTGGCCCTCCTCGACACTCTCGGAGGTCGCGACCGATCGGAGTCGCACGGCCAACTCGTTGTCCCAGTCGACGTGGTTGAAGCTCGGATCGACGTACGTCGTGCGAATCAGATTCCAAGCCTCGATCATCACCCTTTGCGTGTCCTGGAGCTCTGGAGTTTGCGCGAGCGGCGCCCGGACCAGGCGCTCGCGGGCTTCCGCGTCGCCGGTTCCGAACGGTTCGAGGAAGAACAGCGTGGCAGCCAGTGACACGGCCACAGCGCCACGTTTCGCCTTCTCTAACAGATCATTGTTCGTTGCATGCACGGAGATGGGCGAGATGGGCGAAACCCGTCGGCGAGAGGGCCAACGACGGGTTTTCTGGACAAGGGTTTCACGTCCACGTGGGTGCGCCCTCGTCGTCGTCTGCATGTTGATGCGCGCTGGTGTATGGTGTATGGTACAAGGTATACATGCGGATGCTACTGAAAGGGGATTGCCGAATACATTCTGCAACGACCGTTCCGGAACCCGAGAGATTTCTCTCGACCTCAAACCTCCTCCCGGATGATGGGCCTGCCCTGGGGGTCCAACGGCACGGGGCGCTCCTCCATGTATCTGCGCAGCAGGTTTGCGCACTCGGCGAACCCGCGGCGCGAGGCGTCCTGCAGGCAGTTCCTGCCGAACTTGACGTAGTACAAGTCCACGTCGTACTTCTCGACCAGGTGCCTGATCGTGTGGGGTTTGTTGCACATGGTCGCCCACTGCAGCGGCGTCCACCCCTCCTTGTTGAGACCATTGGGGTCAACTCCATACTTCTCCACGATGTAGTCGATCACGTCGTTGTGACCTCCCTCGGCGGCCCGGGAGAGCGTGCCGATGTCGACCCGCCCGTTGAACTCCTTGACGAGAATCTCCATTACGTCGATGTGCGAGCACCTGGCAGCCTCGTCCATCGCAGAGACAAAGTCCGCGGGGCCGCTCAGACCGGCCAGCTTGCGGATGACGCCGTGGTCCACGTTCATTCCACACGCCCACTTCAGATCAGCATAGGCCTCCCTCCAGTCGCGCTCCATGACCTTCACCTTTGCCGGATTCTTGGCCCTCTGGAGCACTGCCGTGCTGCCCAACGACTTCGTGTACACCTTCACCGGGACGTAAGACAGCGCCCCGTAGCCCCGGTAGAGCTCGTATTTCGCCTGCATCGAAAGCGGGCTGCTGATATCCATCGGGAACACGTACTCCCCCTCGACCCTCGTGTGTGCCCTGAAGAATGGCATAGCCTCCATGATCACACGGCGCATCTCCTCAACGCTCATGTACAGCCACTCTTGCAGGACAAAGTCCTCCTCCTGGAAGCCCCAAAGCCGCTGGAAGTACACCTCTTTCAGGTCCACGTCAGACAGCAGACCACCGTAGCAGCGCATCTCCAGCACACACTGCAGGTCATGCAGCTTCCACGGGTTCAGATGGGCGAGCACCTTGTCGCGAATGAGCTTGCAGAAGATGGCGTCCTCGCCCGCGTGGCTGGCGACGAGCGTCGCGAGCGTCGAGCTCGTCGCGGCCGTGCTGGCCGTGGCGGTCGTAGATGCCGTAGCGGTCGTCGAGATAGTGTTGACGACGTCGAGGGCCGGGGACGAGGACGGGGTGCCGTCGTCGACCCTTGGTTCGAGAGCCGGGGCTTGGAGGGCAGGTGCTGCTGTCGTAGGAAGGACCTTCCTCGCGCTTCCAGCAGCGTCCACGGTCCCAGTCTTGGCCTTGCGCGCTTTCTTAGGGCCTTTCTTAGGTCCTTTCGAGCCTCTCGGAGCGTCGGTGGCCTGAATGCGCCCGGCCGGGGCCTTTTTCGCGTTGGAAGAACGAGTCGAGGGCATCGAATTCTTTCTTGTTCGCGTATGTCCTTCAATTCGAGCGTCGCTGGCAACTGAGTGCGGTTTCCAATGACGAAAGCCAACGTCTTGTGCCGCAAGGCACGAACGAGTTTTCGAAATTCAAAAGTGGACTGCCCGACCACGCGTCCCGAGCCATGGCCCA
>Ga0181573_10000648_pt1 | contig 36283 bp, 31 predicted proteins | sample 101ome_25_FD_148643 | JGI IMG/M metagenome (GOLD analysis project Ga0181573, IMG submission 148643) | Coastal salt marsh microbial communities from the Groves Creek Marsh, Skidaway Island, Georgia - 101409BT metaG (spades assembly) | ecosystem: Environmental > Aquatic > Marine > Intertidal zone...
CCGCAGGCACACCGTGCAGCAATGCCCACAAGGCCCCGCATCGGACGCCCAAGTTGGATTTCTAGGGCTTGATAGTCGGCCTCAGTGGGAAGTTCCCAACTCACTGGGTATCACCTTGTCCAGTGTTTTCTGTCGGTGACGGCAAGAGGCTGGAGTCTTGCTCTATCGTTTCCTCTTCCATCATTGTCCGAGTGGTTGCGGCTACTAGGTAGCTCGCGAACAACGCATCACGCCAATTCGTGTTCGCCACTTGGATGTCTTCTGAAATAACCACTTCTTGGTCGTCATCGACTTCTGGCAGGTCATCTAGGACTAAATAGGTGATGTCTCCGGGGTAGACAAACATCAGGCGCGAGCGAGCCTGAGTCTCCACAAACACCCTGTCATTCCAGCGCTGCAGCTGATCTTCAAGCAGCATGACCTGTTCATCCGTGGCTAGCAGTTCGGCCTCTAACTCAGCAATTTGCTGGCGTTGTTCGGCCAACACCTGCAGTGACGGCGATAACACTACGACTCCGGTCACAATCAGCGCCAGAATCGTGGCGGTGAATCCTGAGGCTTGAAGCGAAATGGTGAGCGAGCGCGCACGACGTTTCTTCGTCTGAGGTTTCTTATCCGCGCCAGCCACCTCGCCAGTGTAGAACTGGCGAGGTGGGCGAGGCTTGGCGCCTCGCGGACGAATCACTACGCGCTAAAGCGTGGGTATGCGCTTGCGCCTGCGTAACGGGCCTGAGGGCCAAGTTCCTCTTCGATACGCAGCAACTGGTTGTACTTCGCCACACGCTCGCTTCGCGCGGGCGCACCAGTCTTGATCTGACCACAGTTGGTGGCAACGGCGATGTCAGCGATGGTGGTGTCTTCGGTTTCACCAGAGCGGTGGCTGAGCACAGCGGTGTAACCGCTGCGCTGAGCGAGACTCACAGCGTCTAGAGTCTCAGACAGCGAACCAATCTGGTTGACCTTCACCAGCAGCGAGTTTGCAGCGCCACGCTTGATTCCATCGGCCAGGCGTGCAGGGTTGGTGACGAACAAGTCGTCTCCCACAAGCTGAACCTTGGAACCAATTGCCTGGGTCAGGGCAATCCAGCCATCCCAGTCGTTTTCATCCAGGGGGTCTTCGATGGTGACCAGTGGGTAGTCCGCGACGAGCTGGGCGTAGTAGTTGACCATGTCTTCGGCAGACTTCTTCTGGCCCTCAAACGAATACGCGCCGTTTTCGAACAACTCGGTGGCGGCGACGTCGAGGCCCAGTGCCATGTCTTTTCCTGGGGTGAAGCCTGCACGCTCAATACCGCGCAACAAGAAATCGAGTGCGTCGCGGTTGCTCGGAAGCTCTGGGGCGAATCCGCCCTCGTCACCGAGACCAGTAGCCAATCCCGCAGTCTTCAGCTCCGACTTCAGCGCGTGGTACGCCTCTGCTCCCATGCGAACGGCTTCTGCCATAGTGGCGGCGCCAATCGGAAGAATCATGAATTCTTGGATGTCCACAGCGGTGTCTGCGTGTGCTCCACCGTTGATGACGTTCATCATCGGAACAGGCAAGACGTGGGCGTTTGGTCCTCCGAGGTACTGATACAGCGGAAGGTCAGCCGAATCTGCGCTTGCCTTAGCCACTGCCAATGACACACCGAGAATCGCATTTGCACCGAGGTTTGACTTGTTGTCAGTGCCGTCGGTGGAGATCAAGACCTCATCGATGTTGCGCTGTTCGCTGGCTTCCATGCCCTCAATGGCAGGGCCAAGGACATCAATCACGCTTTGGACAGCGCGCTGAACACCCTTTCCGAGGTAGCGGTCTTTGTCACCGTCACGAAGCTCATATGCCTCGTATTGACCAGTCGATGCTCCGGAGGGAACAGCGGCACGGCCGATGGTGCCATCCTCCAGAAGAACCTCAACCTCGACGGTGGGGTTTCCACGGGAGTCCAAAATTTCGCGAGCGGTTAACGCTTCGATGAGTGCCACGGGCAATCTCCTTGATTGTGAGCCAACGTGCAAAAAGCTCTTTAATCCTACGCGCGCTTTCGCGACGCAAAGTTAACGGCTAGCCAACTCTCGCCACTGAAGCGAATTCGCTTCAGGAACATCACCATCAACGTGAGCAACGGCGTGGAAGCCTTCTGTTTCGAGTCGCTCAAAAATTGCTTTCATGTTGCGCGTTGCGACAACCAGGCGGACTGATTTCCCCTCGGCAATCAGCGACCTCTTGAGCTCAAGCAACGCGCCGACTTTGGTCTCCGGCGAATAAATCAGCGCAACGCGAGATGAATCGTCGCTGGTCGATGCGTCCAACACATCCATCAGGCGTTCGAAGCCCAGTGAGAAACCAAACGCGGGCATGTCTTTGCCGAGGAAGCGGCCCACCATTCCGTCGTAGCGGCCACCGCCGCCAAGGGACACCCCAAGCTCGGGGTGCTCAAGCTCCACAATCGACCCCGTGTAGTAGCCCATACCGCGCACCAGAGTGGGATCAAAGACAACCTTGTCTGCTCCGAGCAGGCTTTGAAGATCACTGGCCCACTCCACAAGTGAGGCAGCAACTTCCTCATCGCCCATCAAGGAAGCGATTACTGCCGCATCAAGGGCGATATCTCCTGATTCGACCGCGGAGAGCACTTCGCCAATGACTCCGAGGTCGACACCGCCTGGGTGTCTTTCTTCGAGCTCATCGAGGACTCCCTGGCGGCCAATCTTGTCCAGCTTGTCGAGAGTGACAAGCACCGACATCTGAGCATCGTCTGCCACGCCGGCGCGGGTTAACATAGCCTGGAGCAGGCGGCGGTCATTGACGCGGAAGCGATAGTTGGACACGCCCAGGGCACCAAGCGCATCAGAGGTCGCAAGCAGTACTTCGCGCTCTGCGAGCGCGCCCCACTCCCCCACAATGTCGATGTCGCACTGGACAAACTGACGGAAGCGCCCTTTTTGCGGACGCTCCGCGCGCCAGACCGGACCAATGTGGAGGGCGCGAAACACGGGAGGTAGGTCTTGGTGGTGACTTGCTACATACCGAGCCAGAGGAACGGTGAGGTCAAAGCGCAGCCCTAAGTCGCTGAGTTCATCACTCGACGAGGCGCCTGAGATGTCTTCTGGAGAGAGTCCGCGCTTGAGGATTTGGAAGCTTAGTTTTTCGTTGTCCCCGCCCAGCCCCGAGTGGAGGGTGGCGTGGTCTTCCATGACGGGTGTTTCGATGGATTCAAACCCGTGGCGACGATACGTCTGAGCGATGGTCTCGGAAACAAGGTCACGGTGGCGCTTGTCACCGGGGAGGAAATCACGCATACCCCGGGGTGGGTTGACCTGTTGAACCATTGCTCCAGTCTCTCACCTGTCAGTGACTGAGTGGGGTCTACCCCGCCTGGCCAGTCTCAGTTTCGCGCACGGTCTTCTCAAAAGCCTTGGTCGCTTCGCGAAGTGCCCGGTCACTATCGAGCCCCAATTCGCCAGCTCGCTTCACCAGTGCCAGAAGCTCATGTCCCAATTGCTCTTCGCTGTCGAAGCTTGCTGAGCTCGAGACGTCTGGGTGCTGATTAATTCTGGCTGCGCGCTCAATCACAGCCTTTGTCCGAGCAATCCCCTGGAGGCTCGAGGGGACACCGTCGAGAACACTGCTGCGGTCTTTTTTCTCTTCAGCTTTCAGCTTTTGCCAATTCGCTTTGATTTCGTCGACGCTGTCCACACTGACATCACCAAACACGTGGGGGTGTCGTCGTCGCATTTTTTCGTTCGCAACCCGCGCGACGTCGTCGATGTCGAAGGGATCAGCGGGGTCCATCCGCGCAATGTCGGCGTGAAAGAGCAGCTGGTAGAGCACGTCGCCAATTTCTTCGCGCATTTCGACGCGGTCACCCGATTCGATCGCATCAACGAGTTCGTGAGCCTCTTCGATGAGGTATTTCACGAGTGATTCGTGGGTTTGTTCTCGGTCCCATTCACACCCGTTTTCACCCCGCAGGATGGCCATTGTCTCGATCAACTGCTCGAGGTGGGGGTATGTGCTCACGCGTTTAGTGTCTCAGACGAGGCCGGGGCGGGATACAGCGCCTCAATGACCCCTTCGACCCACGCCACCAGTGCATGGTCGCTATGCCCTTCCGGAAGGGGAATGAGGACAACCCGGGCAGGCGCGAGGTAGTTACCTTTGGGATACATCCGCTGCAGGCGCACTTGAAGCGAATCAGGAAGCGGTGGTCCTACAACCCGAAGCTTGGAACCCATGACGAGCACTTCTGAAAGTCCCGCCAATTGGGCCTTGCGGCGAAGCCTGGTGACTAATACAAGAGTCTGGACCGGAAGCGGTGGTTCGCCATAGCGGTCGTCGAGTTCTGCAACCACGTCATCGACGAGGCCGTCTTCCACCGCGGGCCCGGCGGCGTGGGAGAGCTTTTGGTAGGCCTCAAGCCTCAAGCGGTCGCTATCGATGTAGTCCTCGGGGATACGCGCATCGACGGGTAGCTCGAGACGGAGCTCGGTTTGTTCGGGGTTTACATCGCCTCGGAAAGTGCCAATCGCTTCAGCCATCATGCGCAAATACAAGTCGAAACCCACTCCGGCAATATGTCCAGCCTGCTCAGCACCCAGGAGGTTTCCAGCTCCTCGAAGCTCGAGGTCCTTCATCGCAATTTGCATACCACCACCAAGGTCACTGTGGGCGGCAAGAGTCGAGAGGCGCTCATGGGCATGATCGCTCAGGTTCGCTTCGGGGTCGAATAAGAAGTAGGCGTAGGCGCGCTCTCGACCGCGGCCCACCCGTCCCCGAAGCTGGTGAAGCTGGGCCAGCCCGAAGCGCTCCGCCCTCTCAACGATCAGCGTGTTGGCGTTAGTCACATCGATACCGGTTTCGATGATGGTGGTGGAGACCAATACATCGAAGTGGCCTTCCCAAAACTCGACCATCACCTGCTCCAACTCGCCCTCTCCCATTTGTCCATGGGCGACGGCGATACGTGCTTCGGGAACCAATTCGGCCAGACGGTTGGCTACCTGGTGAATTCCTTGAACGCGGTTAGAGACATAAAACACTTGCCCCTCTCGCAACAACTCGCGCCTGATCGCCGCAACAATTTGCTGGTCCGAGCGCTCCCCCACGAACGTCAAAATCGGATGCCGGTTTTCTGGCGGCGTCTGCAGCGTCGACATTTCACGAATTCCCGTCACCGCCATTTCGAGGGTTCGGGGAATCGGTGTCGCACTCATGGACAGCACATCGACGTTGGCGCGAATTTTCTTCAGCTTGTCTTTGTGCTCCACGCCAAAGCGCTGCTCCTCATCGACCACGATCAAGCCGATGTCATGAAACTTCACCTGGTCGGAGAGGAGTCGGTGAGTTCCAATGACGACGTCGATTGTTCCCTCCGCAAGACCCTGGATCACTTTCTTTGCTTCTGCTGCCGTGGAAAAGCGCGAGAGGCTTGCCAGGCGCACCGGGAAGGGCGCGTAGCGCTCTTGGAAGGTTTCCATGTGTTGCCGCACCAACAAGGTGGTGGGGGCAAGCACGGCGACCTGCTTATTGTCTTGGACGGCTTTAAACGCTGCTCTTACTGCGATCTCTGTTTTTCCAAAGCCCACGTCACCGGCAATGAGGCGGTCCATTGGGATGGGGCGCTCCATATCGGCTTTCACTTCGTCGATCGTGGAGAGCTGGTCAGGGGTTTCGACGAAAGCAAACGCGTCTTCGAGCTCGCGCTGCAAGTCATTGTCTGGCGAAAACGCATATCCAGGCTGGCTCATCCTGGCCGAGTAGAGCTTGACCAAATCAACGGCGATGTCGCGTACTGCTTTTCTGGCCTTTGATTTCGCAGCTGACCATTCTTGGCCACCCATTTTGGAGAGCGCCGGCGCTTCTCCACCCACGTAGAGGCTTAAGAGATCGAGCTGGTCTGTGGGAACAAAAAGCTTGTCGGGGGCACCGCCTCGTTTACTCGGCGCGTATTCGAGAACAACGAACTCTCGTTCAGACTTCTTCGCGTCTCGACCACCCGTGGATACCTCTCGACGAACCACTTCAACGAAGCGCCCAATGCCGTGGGTGTCGTGCACCACGAAGTCACCGGGGGTGAGCTCGAGGGGGTTAACCCCTCCGCGTCTCTTCGAGGCCAGGGTTTTTTGCGCCCTCGGAGACGCGGTTGATGCGCGACCAAAAAACTCTCGCTCGCCCACCACGGTGAGGTTTAACCCATCGATCACGAATCCGTCAGTGAGGCCTGCTTGGACGATGGTCACGACGTCGGAGCGAAACTCTGTGTGACCAGACTCCAGCTCAACGGCTGGGATATCGGCTGCGGCGAGGACGTCAATGGCACGCTGAACCAAACCGTGTCCCTGGGCGCACACCACCACAGTCTGACCCGCATCAACGCGATCCCTCACAAAGGAAATCGCGTGATCGCCGCCCGGGGTTTCTAGCTCAATCGCGGAGGCGCCGATGCGTTTATTACTCGATGCTCCAGAATCGAGCGCGGCAAGTGACAACCAAGGTCTTGGACCTGCGTTTTCAATGAGCTGCTCGGGCGAATAGAACTCTCCGGTGTGGAAGTCGATGGGACGCTCGCTTGCGCCCGCTGCGGCGGTTTCCCAAGCCGCCTCAAGAAATTCCCGGTTGGTCTCGATCAGGTTTCTGGCCCTGGTGCGCACGCGCTCGGGTTGAACCTCAACAATCAGGGTTGAGTCGGGGAAAAAGTCGGTGATCGGACCCATTTGGTCGACCAGGACGGGTTGAAGTGACTCCATCCCGTCAACCGGGATTCCCTGGGAAATCTTTTCCAACATCCCCTGAACACCGGGGTATTCGTGTAGGAGCTCTGTGGCCTTCGCGCGAACAGAGTCGGTGAGCAGTAATTCCCTGGCGGGTGGAATGTCAACCTGGTCCACTGATTCAAGCGAGCGTTGATCAGCGACACTGAAATAGGTCAAGTCATCTACTTCGTCACCGAAGAAGTCAGCGCGCACAGGGTGATCACTCAGTGCCGGGAACACATCGACGATTCCCCCTCGTACCGCGAACTCACCGCGACGAGTAACCAGGTCAACTCGTTGGTAGGCCAGGGAGACCAGCGTTTCGATGAGCTGCTCGAGACTGTGCCCGCGACCGCCTTTAGTCAGCTGCGCCCATTCGACGGCAGCCAGTTGGTGGTTGACCGGTTGAATCAACGATCTCACCGACGCCACCACCACGAGGGGTGAGCCCGGTGGGAGGTTTCCAAGTTCACGGATGACGGAGAGGCGTCTGGCAACAGTCTCCGGATGAGGGCTCAGTCGCTCATGGGGAAGGGTCTCCCAGGCGGGTAAATCCCAGACATGAACAGACGGGTCGACCAATGTGCGAAGCGCATCGCGCACCTGGTCGGCTTCTCGACTGCTGGGGGTAAGGACAAGAACCACGGGAGGTGCGTCATCTGCAGCCACTGCCGCGGCAATCATGGGCACGTGCAGTGGAGCGGGCGCGACGACGGGGGTAATCCCCGAACCGGGAGAGAGAACGTCTGCGAATGCAGGGTGGCCCAAAAGCATGCGGGAGAGGGGCTGAAGGCTCACTCAGGGCAGTCTAGATGCCCCACCTGGGCGGGAGGGCGCCGTTACTGAGGGGCGTGGAAGCGCTGCTGCGCCTCGAGCAGTCCATGAGCCACCAACGCTTCGACAGCGTCAATCGCATTACTCTGCATGAGTTCCACTTCTGAGCGCTCACTCGAGCCAAATGGCTTCAACACATACGCCGCAGCATCCATTCGACCGGGAGGACGACCGATTCCCATGCGGATGCGGTGGAACTCTGGCGTTCCGAGTGCTTTTTGAATATCGCGTAAGCCGTTATGACCCCCATGCCCGCCACCTTTTTTCAGGCGGAGTGTGCCAAGGGGCAGATCCAATTCGTCGTGAAGGACCACCACGCGTTCCGCGGGCACTTTGAAATACTTCGCCAACGCGCTAACGGGCCCACCAGAGGTGTTCATGTATCCCGAGGTGACGGCCAACACGATTGGCTGGCCAGGAATCCTGGCAGTTACTCCCCACGACTTTTGTTTGGAGAGCGAGAGTCCGCGCTCCTGAGCCCATAAACGAATAACCGCCTCCCCGACGTTGTGTCGGGTCTGGCGGTATTCGTCACCGGGGTTACCTAATCCGACGACCAGCCAGTCGCCTCCATCAGAAGAAGGCTTAGTGCCAGCTGGCCGCAGGAACAGGAATTACTCCTCGGTTGAAGCTTCGGCAGGAGCCTCGGCTGCAGCTGCTTCGCCACCCTCGGCAGCGCCCTCTGCGCCTTCGGCGGAGGCTTCCTCGACCGCTGCCACACGAGGCAGCACAATCGCGAGGATGAGAGTTTCTGGGTCGGACAGCAAAGTCGAACCTTCAGGCAACTTTAGGTCGCTGGCGTGGATCTGTGCACCTTCTTCGAGGCCCTCCACCGACACGGTGATGGACTCTGGAATGTGGGTTGCTTCTGCCTCCACCGATACAGAGGTGTGGTCGAGCTGGACCATGGTTCCGGAGAAAGACTCGCCTTCAACGTGGATAGCCACGTCCACGGTGACCTTTTCACCCTTGCGCACGACGACGAGATCGACGTGTTCGATGATCTGGCGTACCGGGTCGCGCTGAACGTCCTTCACCAGCACGAGCTTCGAGTCAGAACCAATGCTCAACTCAAGCAGAGCGTTGGCGCGGCGGGTAGCCAGCATGAGCTCGTGTGCGGGGAGAGATACGTGGGTGGGCTCTTCGCCGTGACCGTAGATCACACCGGGAACCTTGCCGGCGGCGCGAAGCTTGCGAGCTGCGCCCTTACCGAAATCGCTACGGGCATCTGCTGCCATCGTGAGGTTATCTGCCATGGTTGTGCTTCCTTTTTACCTATCGGGCCACGGCCCGTTGACTGTTCTCGAACTCGAACGCCGAAGCGTGAGGAGAGACCGTGTGCCTCGCCTACCGCGTCGATTACGGAGCATTCGCTCCCTCGCCGAAGTGCGCGGCCAAGCATACCGGACGGGTACGCTACTAAGCGAGCCGGGTTAACCCGGTAACTCCCGGAAGGTTTCACTTTTCTTATGTCTCAGGCAAATATCGGTGTTATTGGCTTGGCGGTAATGGGCTCTAATCTGGCCCGCAACTTGGCAAGCCGTGAAGGCAACACGGTCGCGATCTACAACCGAAGCCCGGAAAAGACCAGGGAACTAGCAAGCAACCACCCAGAAGCCGGCTTTATCGCCACGGAGTCGATGCAGGCCTTTGCCGACTCATTGACCAAGCCCCGCACCGCGATCATCATGGTCCAGGCAGGTGCGGCCACCGACGCCGTCATTGACCAACTCACTGAAGTGTTTGAGCCAGGCGACATCATCGTTGATGGTGGAAACGCCCAATTTGCGGACACTATTCGTCGCGAAAACGACCTCGCGGCGAAGGGCTTCAACTTTGTCGGCGCAGGAATCTCCGGTGGTGAAGAAGGGGCACTCAATGGCCCCTCGATCATGCCCGGTGGCTCCGTTGAGGCCTGGAACACCCTCGGCCCAATCTTGAGGTCAATCGCAGCCGTTGCCGAAGGTGAAGCATGTGTCACCCACGTGGGAAGCGATGGCGCGGGACACTTCGTGAAGATGATCCACAACGGCATCGAATACGCCGACATGCAGCTGATCGCCGAGGCATACGACCTACTGCGCAACGTCGCAGGTTTAGAGCCACAAGCAATCTCAGACATTTTCCGCAAGTGGAATGAAGGCCAGCTTGAGAGCTACCTCATTGACATCACCGCTGAAGTTCTTGCCCAGGTAGACGCCGAAACCGGAAAGCCCCTGGTCGACGTCATTGTTGACCAGGCTGGTTCCAAGGGAACTGGCGTCTGGACGGTTCAGACATCAGTGGGTCTCGGTGTCCCCGTCACCGGTATTGCCGAAGCTGTATTTGCTCGCGCAATCTCCTCCTCCGCAATTCAGCGCCAGGCCGCAGCCCACTTGCCGGGCCCTGACAGTGCCGGAGGAATCGATGATGTCGATGGATTTGTCGATGCCGTGGGTCAAGCCCTCTACGCCTCGAAGATTGTCGCCTACTCTCAGGGCTTTGATGCCATTGCTCAGGGCGGCGTGGAATACAACTGGTCGATTGACCGCGCTGAAGTTGCCCGTATTTGGCGTGCGGGCTGCATCATTCGCGCCCAGTTCTTAAACCGCATCACCGAGGCCTACCGAGCACAGCCAGACTTGCCACTGCTGATTAGCGCTCCGTACTTCACCGAAGCACTCGTGTCGGCCCAAACCGCCTGGCGCGATGTGATTCACCGTGCAGTAGATGCTGGAGTCCCTGTTCCCGCATTCGCGTCGTCGCTTGCCTACTACGACCAGATTCGACGTGACCGCCTGCCCGCAAGCGTGATCCAGGGCCAGCGTGACTTCTTTGGTGCTCACACCTACCGTCGCGTGGACAAGCAAGGTGTCTTCCACACGCTGTGGTCGGGTGACCGCAGCGAAGTACAGACCGACTAGTTCGAAGACTTCGCTCTACTGAGGACAAACCAGAGCGAGCCAAGCGCAGCCGACACTATGGCTGCCAGCAGTGACTGCCACGGCAACGTGACAATCAAGAGTGCACACAGCACAAGCCCAAGTGCTGGAACTACCCGCCATACGATTCGCTCGGATGCGGGTTGCCTCAATGCGCTGGCATGGCCAATCGCGTAATAGGTCAAGACCCCCGCGCTGGAGAGTCCCACGAGCCACAACGGGTTGGTAACGATCACCAAGGTGATGGCCAACACTGCGATGACTACCTCAGAAACCACCGGTCCCCCGGTCTTGCGTGAGATTGTGGCCAACGTCTTAGGCAGGTCGGAATTTCTGGCCATAGCGAGGCTTGTTCGACTAAGCCCCGCGAGGATTGCCAGGAGTGAGCCCAGTGATGCAACTGAGGCGAGAGCAACCACCAACCACGGGGTGGAGCCTGCTAAGACCACAAGCGGTGAGGTCGAGGTTGATGCGCTTTGTTGAAGATGGGGCATGACCGCCGTGGCCACCACGAAGTAAATAACAAATACGACCCACAGAGCGCCAATGATCGCTTTTGGAAGCACACGCGCGGGGTTGACCACTTCTTCCCCGAGGGTTGCCATACGGGCGTAACCGGCAAACGCGAAGAAGATCAGACCCGCAGCACTCACCACCCCGATCAGGGATCCGTCTGCCCCGAGGGTGATGGGTTCCGCCCAAATCTGGCGGGGCAAGGCCAGCCAGAGAAGGCCTAGCGCAACGACCACGGACATGACGATGCTCACTCGTGCAGCAAGTCGAATACCGCTCATGATCAGTGCACTCATCACTGAAATGGCGGCCACCGCGATTAGTTTTGCGAAGTCTGGGGCGAGGTAACTCGCCGCCACATAGGCAATGGCCGCCGCCGATCCAATCTTGCCGGTGAGGAACAACCATCCGGCCATAAAGCCTGGATAGTGGCCAAGGTAGTGGCGGCCGTAGGAATAGATTCCACCCGATACAGGCATCTGAATGGCTAGTTGAAGGGTGGAGAGCCCATTGAGCGTTGCGACTACCCCGGCAAGGACGAGGGACACCAGAAGCCATGACCCTGCGCGCTCATAGGCAGGAGCCCAGACATAGAAAACCCCGGCGCCGAGCATGGCAGACATGCCAATTGCCATTGAGCCGACCAAGCCCAGTTGTCGCTTCAAGGTGGTCACAGCAACACCCTAAAGGTCCCAGTTGAACCACCTAAGGCGAGAAATTGAGCCGTTCGAATCTTCCTGCCAGGATCGTGTCGTGGCCCAGATTGAAAAGATTGACTTCAAAAAAACGCGCAAAGACTTTTTTAGTGCGAAGCCGGACTTCAATCTCATCACCCTGCCCTCTGTCAAGTATTTGATGATCGATGGTGCGGGCGCGCCAGAATCAGAGCAGTTCACTTCGGCTATCGAGCTTCTCTACCCCCTTGCCTACACCCTGAAATTTCAACAAAAAGCACTCGGGGCAGATTTCGCTGTGCCGCCACTCGAGGGCGTTTGGTGGGCGGATGACCACTCGGCGTACCCGGACAATCGCCGTGATGAGTGGAAGTGGACTCTCATGATCATGATGCCCGACGCTCTCACAGGCTCCGACCTCGAGTGGGCACAATCAGAGGTGCTCCGCAAAAAAGGGCTGGATTCATCAGCTGTCAGGTTAGAAGTGTTCGAGGAGGGACTTTGCGCCCAAGTCCTGCACATTGGGCCTTATGCAGATGAAGCTCCAGTCTTAGAGCGCCTTCACTCCACGTTCATGCCCGAGCACAACCTCACCTTCAACGGCTATCACCACGAGGTGTATCTCAGCGATGCCCGCAGAGTCGATGCCACAAAACTAAAGACGATTCTTCGTCAACCCGTTAAGCGAACGAACGCAAAACCTTAGCGAAAGTTTAGGCCTGACCGTCAAACATCGAGGTCACCGAACCATCATCAAAGACTTCTCGAATGGCTCGGCCAAGAAGCGGCGCGATGGGAAGAACCGTCAAACGGTCCCAGCGCTTGTGGTCGGGAAGCGGAAGGGTGTCCGTCACGACCACCTGGTCGATTGAAGGATCCTGCAGTACTTCCGTGGCAGGGTCAGAGAACACCGCGTGGGTGGCCGCGACCACAACACCCTTGGCGCCGTTTTTCTTCAGTGCCTCGGCTGCCTTTTGAATTGTGCGGCCAGTGTCGATGAGGTCGTCAACCAGGAGACAGACTCGGCCTTCCACCTCACCCACAATCTCGTGAACTGAGACCTGGTTTGGCACTCTGGGGTCACGGCGTTTATGGATAATCGCCAGTGGAGCACCCAACTTGTCACTCCAAATGTCCGCCACGCGAACACGACCCATGTCGGGGCTCACCACGGTGAGGTCGTCGCTACTCAAGCTCTTCTGGAAGTGCTCAAGGAGCACGGGCATGGCGAAGAGGTGGTCAACGGGTCCGTCAAAGAAGCCCTGAATCTGCGACGCGTGGAGATCGATGCTCATGATGCGATCAGCACCTGCTGCTTTGTATAGATCAGCTACAAGCCTTGCCGAGATGGGTTCGCGGCCGCGACCCTTCTTGTCTTGCCGGGCGTAAGGGTAGAACGGCGCCACCACGGTGATGCGCTTGGCACTTGCGCGCTTGAGCGCATCGACCATGATCAACTGCTCCATCAACCACTCGTTGATCGGGTGGGTGTGAGATTGGATCACAAAAGCATCGGCTCCTCGAACGCTTTCGCCGAACCTGGCGTAGATCTCACCGTTGGCGAATGTGCGAGCCTCGGTCTCCAACAGCTCGCTGTCGAGCTCTTTGGCCACGTCCTGTGCGAGTTGGGGGTGGGCCCTTCCCGACACCAGAATGAGGTTCTTCTTGTTTGCTGTCACCAGGGCCATAGCGTCCTTGCCTTACTTCCCGTTTTCGGTCGTCGCTGCTGAGGCGGCCGCCTCAGCAGAAGAGGTTCCTGGGCGGTTTTTTTCCACCCAGCCGTCAATATTTCTCACGCTTGCTGCCGTAACGGCGAGTGCACCTGCGGGGACCGATCGGCGCACCACAGTTCCAGCAGCGGTGTAAGCGCCTTGGCCAATTTCAACCGGAGCGACGAAGACGTTGTCTGAACCGGTGCGCGCGTGTGCCCCGACAACGGTGCGATGTTTGTTCACGCCGTCGTAGTTGGCGGTGATGGTTCCGGCACCGATATTGGCACCGTCGCCGATTTCTGCATCGCCGATGTAGCTCAGGTGAGGAACTTTGGCACCGCGCCCAATCGTGGAGTTCTTGGTCTCAACGAAGGTGCCCACTTTGCCGTCTTCGAGGATGACGGTGCCGGGTCGAAGATACGAAAACGGTCCGACCTGAGCATTTTCGTGAATCTCAGCGTCGTTAGCCACGGTGCGCACCACAGTTGCCCCTGCAGCAACGTCGGTGTCGGTCAGTGTCGAATCGGGGCCAATCGTTGCCCCTTCGCCGATGACGCATGCGCCCTGGAGTTGAACCCCCGGCAAGATAGTGACGTCTTTGGAGAGTTGAACAGAAAGGTCGATCCACACAGAGTGTGGGTCTGGAATGCTGACACCGTCTCGCTGCCATCCGCGGATAATCATGTCGTTCAAGCGGCGCTGGGTAGCAGAAAGCTGAATACGATCGTTGATTCCCTCCAGTAACCAGGCGTCTTCCACCACGACTGCGTCAACTACTCCCCCCGCTGATACCTGGTGAGAAATGACATCGGTGAGGTACTTCTCGGCTTGAGCGTTCGTGGTACCAAGCTCAGGAAGGGCAGCCGCGAGAGCCGCACGGCTAAACACGTAAGTCCCAGAGTTAATCTCGGCGAGCGCTTTCACATCGTCGCTCGCGTCTGCTTCTTCCACAATCGCGGTGACGTGACCTGATTCGTCTCGGACGATTCGTCCATAGCCCGTGGGGTCATCGGCAATCGTGCTGAGGATGGTGACAGCCGCATGGGATTCCCGGTGATAGGCCAATACCGCCTGAAGTGTTTCAGAGTCGAGCAGAGGCACATCGGCACTCAAGACAACAACTTCTTCACACTGCTCGGGGATTTCAGCCAAAGCCACCTCGACAGCTCGACCCGTACCCGGGATGTCGTCTTGATCAACGCAGACCGCAACGTCACTGTGCGCTTCGACGGCCTCGCGGATGCGCTCTGCTTCGTGACGGACCACCACGACAAGTTGTTCTGGGTCGAGAGCTTCGGCGGTGGCTAAGACATGTCCGATGAGGGGAACGCCGGCAAGCGGATGCAACACCTTGGGAGTAGCCGATTTCATTCGGGTTCCCTGCCCAGCGGCCAGCACAACAGCGGCCAGCGGAGAGGGGCTCATGCCTCTACTTTATTGCCCCTGCAGGCATTCCGGGGCGGGCATGCCCGGAGAGAGTTAAAAATTGGCTCCGCCCCCAGGATTCGAACCTAGACCTAACAGCTCCAAAGGCTGTCGTGCTGCCGTTACACCAAGGCGGATTGCGTCATGCGCCCATACAGTCTGCCAGACCCGATAATAGGGGGATGCCAGAACGCTTTGACGACGTCGACCGAATTGTCCAAGCGTGGCGCTCAGAACGCTCCGATGTGGACTTCAAGCCTTTGGAGGTTCTCTCCCGGGTCACCCGCATTTCCAAACACCTCGAGCGCCTGCGCCGTGCGGTCTTCAGCGTTCACGGTTTAGACGTGTGGGAATTTGATGTGTTGGCCACACTGCGCCGAGCCGGCAAGCCCTACCAACTCACACCGACCGCTCTCATGGCGCAAACCCTCGTCACAAGCGGCGCCATGACCAACCGAATCAATCGCCTTGAGGCGCGAGGGCTTGTGAGCAGACGGCCGGATTCTGACGATGGCCGACGCGTCGTGGTGGCGTTGGCGGAGCCTGGCAAGAAACTGGTCGACCGCGCGTTGGATGATCTCTTAGCCGCAGAACAACGAGCCCTCGAGCCGCTCAACTCAGCCCAGCGGCAAGAACTGGTGGGCCTGTTGCGCTCGCTCAGCCTCCACATTGAATCCCCTGAATAGGTGAGCATGGAATACTCGTGGGGGCCGTATGGCCCCTATCTCACCAACACGAATGGATCATTGTGAGCACCAGACCTCGGTGGACGACAGCATCGCTGTGGATTTCTATCCAGGCCGTGGTGTGGATTGCGCTTGACCAGGCCAGCAAATGGTGGGCTGAGTCGACCTTGAACTTTGGCGAGTACCAGCCGCTATGGGGAGATCTCTTCGGCCTTCGCCTGGTTTATAACCCCGGTGCAGCTTTTGGCCTCGCCGCAGAGCACACCTGGGTGTTGAGTATTGTTGCGGCGATCGCCGTGGCGGGTCTGACCTGGTTTAGCCTTCGTCCCCATCACTGGTCATGGGCCTTAGGCCTTGGTGCCCTCCTCGGTGGTGCAGTGAGCCACTTATTTGATCGACTCTTCCGCGAGCCTGGCTTTGCTACCGGACACATCGTCGACTTCCTCGACTACGCAGGGTTCTTTGTGGGAAACGTTGCCGATATTGCCTTGGTCGGCGGCGCAGGCGTGCTTATTCTGGCGAGCCTGTTTGCCCCGCAGGACCTTGCTGAAGATGAGCAGACCGTGGAGTCGACTGAGTCGAAATAGCGCGAAGGCCAAAGCCTTTAAGCGCAGCTTCGATCTCCGCAGCGTGCTTAGCAGAACGCGCAAGGCCAATCACACTGGGGCCGGAACCAGACACCATTGCTGTTAGTGCTCCCGCGGCAGTGACCTGATCTAACGTGTTCCCGAGTTGGGGCATCAGCGACAGGGCTGCCGGTTCAAGGTCGTTATGCAGCAGAGGTGCGAGAGCTTCGGCATCACCTCGGCGCCACGCGTCAAGGAAGTCCTCGTCAAGAGCGTCTGGAACCTTGATTTGCTCGGCTCGGAGTCGATCAAGCTCGGCATACACCTTTGGGGTGGAGAGGTGGCCATCTGACATTACGACCACAAGGTGAAGGGGCTGCTCGACGTCGATGGATTGCAATACATCACCTCGACCCCGACCAATTGCTTGGCCACCCACCATCGAGAAGGGCACATCTGAGCCCAGCGCCCGGGTGATGTCAAATAGTTCGTGCAGGGGCACGTCTGTTTCCCACAGTGTGGTCGCCGCGAGGATGGTGGCCGCGGCATCGGCGGAGCCGCCTGCCATACCCCCTGCAATAGGAATGGTCTTATCAATCTCAATGGACACGTTGGCATCCAGGTGATGGTGTGCGCGAAGCAGTTCAATCGCGCGCCACGAAATGTTTGAATCATCGAGCGGAACCATCGACGCATCAAAGCCTGCGCGGCATTCGATGCTCATCGTCGCTGATTCGGTGAGCGTCACCGTGTCCCACACATCCACCGCTTGAAATGCGGTGAGGAGCGGATGAAACCCCGTGATATCCGGCGAACCCACGTGCAGTACAAGGTTGATTTTCGCGGGGGCTGATGCGCTCACACGTCGTGAAGGCATCGAGGTAGTCACGGCTTAAGCCTAAACAGGTGGCTGCCGATTACTGGGTACCCGGCACGATTTCTGGCGAAATAGTTCGGTAGACCACGAGCCCCACTGCTTCAACGCTTGCTTGGACCATCACCACGAGTGGTAAGAATCCCCAATATTCAGGGTCAAGCGCCAATGTGATCGGCACCATCACCACTCCCCCGCGACCAGCAGCGGCAATCAAAATTGCCCGCCTCCGCTCAGCAGTTACTCCCACTAACCCAGCAATCAAAAGGCTAATCGGAGCAATTACCACCAGGAAGGCGATTGCGAGGGGAACAATCCAGGCAAGTTGTTCGAGCCGCTCTACGTGAGAAGAACCAACCGACCAGGCGGTAAGGAAGAAGGCAATACTCATCCACAACACACTGGAGTTACTGAGGCGTTGGCGAACCTGGTCAAGTCGAGGCATCTTCCCGACAAATTGGAAGAGTGCGGCGATCAACACAGGAAGGGCGATCACCCAGACGATTGGCATAAAGGTGTCGGGGAGGTCGCTCCAGTGAAATTGGCCGCCACTGAGGACAATCGCAAGAGGTGGCACGACCACCAACTGCCCGGCGAGGAGAAGCGGAGTGATGCCGAGGACACTTTCTACATCACCACCTGCCCTGCGAATAACCGGGATGCTCAAAGCAACTCCCGGTGCAAGTAAGGCCAGTAATAGTCCGACCTGTAAATCAGGAGTTCGCCACTGAATGCGGGAGAGTACGAAAGCTAGAGCGGGTACAACCACGAGGTTCAACACGATGAGTGCTCGCCACACGCGGCCAGAACCCACGACCCGGCCAAATGACAAGAGGGGTAGCCCGAGCGCGACGTGGAATATCGCTATGGCGTGGGCGATGAACAACGCCGTGGTGGGAATCGCGATGGGCCAGAGGGAGGTAAGCCCCAGGCCCGCCATGAATCCAACAGCGATCCAGACAGGTGAGCGCAGAGACAACATCGCTATTTCTTCCAGGCGTGGGCCAACGCCACAAAGTCGTTAAGCGACCAAGTTTCACACCTGCTATCGGGGCGAAGCCCTACCGATTCCATCAACGCACTTGCCTCGGCCACGGACCCCAAAACTCCTGACAGAGACTGCCTGGCCATTTTGCGCCTGGTGTGGAATCCCGCATCAACGAGGTCAAACACCTTCCTGCGCAAAATCTCATCTCCGGGAGGAGTCGTGGCATGCATTCCCACTAAGACGGAGTCCACGCGGGGCTCTGGCCAAAACACCCGCCGTGAAATAGTGGATTCGACAGACCAATTGCCAAACCACGCAACCTTCACGCTGGGTGCTCCGTAGTGTTCGGTTCCCGGTCCCGCGGCAAGACGCCATCCGACCTCTGCTTGGACCATGACCAGAACACGCTCAAAAGCTGGGTGTAGCTCGAGCAGATGGATCAAGACGGGAACTGACACGTTGTAGGGAAGGTTCGCAACCAGCGCGGTGATGTCTGCATCGAGTGCGTCGACGGTGAGCGCGTCTGCCTCAATGACCCGAAATTGCGCTCCTGGGATTCGTGCTGCCACGGTCTGGGGCAACAAGCTGGCCATCCGCGAGTCAATTTCAATCGCGGTGACCTTGTGCCCGGCCTCCAACATTCCAAGAGTTAGTGAGCCAAAACCTGGCCCCACCTCCAACACATGTGTGTGCTCACCCAGGCCCGCCTGGGACACAATTTTTCGCACCGTATTGGGGTCAATGACAAAGTTTTGGCCGCGGGCTTTACTCGGATGCAAATCAAGGGCACTCGCGAGCGCCCGAATATCGGGAGCCAATAAGAGCGCGCTACTAGGAGGCATGAAAACGCGAGGGCTCGAGAGTGCTCCACGGCTCACCGGTGACCGGGTTGGTGCGCACGCTGGGTGGGTGATCATCCCAGCGCCCGTACACGTCATAGGTGTTATCGGTGAGCTGTGCCGCCAACACCTCTTCATCTGATTCCAACAATGTGGCCATAAACCGCAAAGTGTGAGGAATCAAATAGGGGCTGTTGGGTTTGCCCCGATGCGGAGCAGGAGTCAAAAAGGGCGTATCCGTCTCGATGAGAATGTGGGAGCGGTTCATCACTGCAAGGCCGGCCTGGATGCCCTTCGCGTTTTTGAAGGTCACGTTCCCCGCAAAGCTCGCGTACCAACCGTGTTCATTCAAAATCTCAGCCATTTCAGCGTCGCCGCTGAAGCAGTGGAAGACCGTGCGCTCGGGTGCCCCTTCGGCAAGCAGAATGTCAATGACATCACTGTGCGCATCGCGATCGTGAATTTGGAGTGCCTTGTTGTTCTTCTTCGCGATGCGGATGTGTTCGATGAAGCTTCGACGCTGCGGGGCAAGGAGCGGACCTTCGGTGCGGAAGTAATCCAAACCGGTTTCCCCTACTGCCACCACGCGGGGACGCTTCGCCAAGTCGTCGATGACGTGGAGTGCATCATCTAGCGTTCCCTTTTGGTGAAGCTCGGGCGCTTCATTAGGGTGAATTGCCACTGCAGCGAGCACGCGTGGTTCAATGGCCGCAACATCAGCCGCCCACAGTGACGTCGGTACATCAATACTTGCCTGGACGACACCTTGGACTCCCACAGCGCCGGCACGATCCAAATGTTCGCGATAGTCGAGAGGGTTTTCGCCATCGGCAATTTCAAGGTGAGCGTGGTTATCAAACACTGGCACAACAAGTTCTTTGGGAGAGGCGGGATACTCGAGCTTCCGATCGCCCGGCTCCATTGACCCGCGCGTGCGCAGGTGGCTGGGTATTTCTTTCGACTTCTTGTCCGCCACGCTATTCCGTCTCAATCCTGGGGAACAACGGTTCCAATTCGCCCAGGCGGTGTCCTGCGGGGAGTAGCCCAGCGTGTCTTGCTTCTGCCAGGTCTTGCGTCTCTAGCGCCCCATGGCTTTGCTCCATGCCCAGGGCTCGCCACAGCTTCTCAGTCGCTTGCGGAATGACAGGCGAGAGCAACACAGCAAGGGCGCGCAAGCCATCTGCGGCGGTGTACAACACTGCGGCTAGACGCTCACGCTTGGCCTCGTCCTTGGCAAGAACCCAGGGCTCTTGCTCGGTGAGGTAGCCATTTAGCTCCTCCACGATCTGCCACACCGACTGGATGGCTTCGTGAATCATGAACTTGTCCATTGCCGCGTGGGCTTTAGTCGCCGACTGGCTCATAACCTGGCGAATGTGCTGGTCTGCCGCGTCAAGAGCTGCCTCATTTGCTTCTGGCACCGCGCCGTCGAAGTAACGGGTAATCATGGCAATCACGCGGGAGGCGAGGTTCCCAAAGCCGTTGGCAAGTTCTGCTTCGTAACGAGCAGAGAGGTCTTCCCAGCTAAACGATCCATCCGAGCCGAAGGTGATGGCGCGCATGAAGTAGTAGCGAAATGCGTCAGAACCAAACACCTCAGTGATCTGGGCAGGCGCAATACCGGTGAGCTTTGACTTCGACATCTTTTCGCCACCCACCAGAAGCCACCCGTGAGCGAAGACTCGTGCGGGCGGGGTCAAGCCAGCGGCCATCAGCATCGCCGGCCAAATCACGGCGTGGAATCGGGCGATATCTTTTCCGACCAGCTGAACTGCAGGCCAGCGCTGTGTAAATTCCTCGTCATCTACACCCCAGCCCGTGGCAGTGATGTAGTTGAGCAGCGCGTCAAACCATACGTAGGTGACCTGGTCTGGGTCGAAGGGCAGCTCGATACCCCATTCCAAGTTGGCGCGTGAAATGGAGAGGTCTTCGAGTCCGCGGCTGACGAAGGCGACGATTTCGTTTCGCACGCTTTCGGGCTGAATAAAGTCTGCTTGGGTCTTGTACAGCTCCAGGAGCTGGTCTTGGAACTTAGAGAGGCTAAAGAAGTAGTTGGTTTCGCTTAGGACCTCGACAGGGCGGCCGTGGATGTGGCACACCTTTTGGCCGTTGAATTCTTCAGCACCGTCGGCCAAGTCTGATGGCTGCTTATATTCCTCACAGCCCACACAGTAGAAACCTTCGTATTCGCCCTTGTAAATAAAGCCCTTGTCATAGAGGAGGGTGAGGAATTTCTTGACACCCTCTTCGTGGCGCGGCTCGGTGGTGCGGATGAAATCGTCGTTTGCAATGTTGAGTGTTTCCAACAACGGACGCCATGCGCTCTCCACCAACTTGTCTGCCCACTCTTGGGGCTCAACACCGTTGGCGACCGCAGTGCGGAGGATTTTCTGGCCGTGTTCGTCGGTTCCGGTGAGGAACCAGGTGTTCTTGCCGGTTTGGCGGTTCCATCTGGCTAATACGTCGGCTGCGACCTCGGTGTAGGCGTGGCCAATGTGGGGTACGTCATTGACGTAGAAAATTGGCGTCGCAATAAAGAAAGAAGACGAAGAGGTCATAGCGTTCAATCCTACGCATCCCCACCCAGTAGCGCCGAATAGAGCTCCCGCTTGGAATAGCCGGTTTCTTTGGCAATTTCTCGCGCCACATCGCTTGCCCGCTCACCCGCGGCAACCCGCTGGCGAGCATCAGCCACGGCCTGGTCAAAGCTCACTTCTTGGCCGTGAAATCCTTCAACAACGAGGGTAATTTCACCCTTAGTGCCCTCTGAATAGTGTTGGGCAAGAACAGAGAGAGTGTCTGTGCGCACCTCCTCAAACATTTTCGTGAGCTCCCTCGCCACACAGGCCATGCGGTCAGCGCCAAACACCGTACTCATCACCTGGAGGGTGTCCGCGAGCCGGTGGGGAGACTCAAAAAAGACCATGGTGCGCTTTTCGGTAGCCAGCGCAGACAGCGCTCCAGACTTCCCCTTCTTGGGGATAAACCCTTCGAAGCTGAAGCGATCGGTGGGCAATCCACTTGCCGACAGTGCCGAAATCACGGCGCTGGGGCCTGGCAGCGGGCTTACGGCAATACCTCGTCGGTGTGCTTCTCGGACGAGAGCGAAACCAGGATCAGAGATGCCTGGCATTCCCGCGTCACTGACGAGAACGACGTTTGACGAGGCGGCCACAGCCAAGACTTTGTCGATTTGCTCGCTTTCGTTGTGTTCGTGTAGCGGGAGGAAATCTGCGCCGGTGGTGACGCCCAATGCCCCAATGAGCTTCTTAGTCGTTCTGGTGTCCTCGGCCACGATCAACGCTGCAGACGCGAGAGTCTCCACAAGCCGTGGCGTGTGGTCGCCGAGGTTTCCAATGGGAGTGGCGGCGACAATCAGCATGTGTTTATTGTTCCAGCGCCGCTAAGCGCTGGCTAATCGAGCAACTACCTACCAGTTGCCATCCATCGGGTGAGTTCCCACCCTCTTACCCGCATCCATTGCGGCAATTTCTGCCATATCTGTCGCGTCTAGCGCGAAGTCGAAGACATCAAAGTTTTCTACCAGGCGTTCTTTTCGAACGGTCTTCGGGAAGACGATCACACCTTCTTGGAGGTGCCAGCGAATGACGACCTGGGCGACCGATTTCCCGTGCTTTGTGGCGATGTCGACTAAACCTGGGCATTGCTCTTCGAGCGAATACTTTCCTTGACCCAGCGGACCCCACGCTTCGGTCAGGATTCCGCGTGGTTCTTGGAATGCCCGGAGGTCTCGCTGTTGGAAGGCGGGGTGAAGCTCCACCTGGTTCACCACCGGCATCGTCGACGAATGGGCGGCGAGGCGCTCTAGGTGCTCTGGTTCAAAGTTGGACACTCCAATGGAGCGCACCAGCCCCTCGGAGTGGAGTTGTTCCATTGCCAGCCACGACTCAAGGTAGAGGTCCTTGGCGGGGGCTGGCCAGTGGATCAAATACAAGTCGACGTAATCAAGCCCTAACCTCTCCAGGCTGCCTTCGAGTGCGGCGCGGGGTTCGGTTGCTCCCTGGTCTGCATTCCACAACTTTGTGGTGATGTAGAGATCTTTTCGATCAAGCCCTGATTGGGCGATCGCTGTTCCTACGCCCTCTTCGTTGTCATAGACCTTGGCCGTGTCGATGTGGCGGTACCCCACCTCAAAGGCGTCGAGCACGACCCGGGTGGCGTCGTCTGGCTCCATCCGAAACACACCCAGGCCCAGTTGGGGGATGTCATATCCGCTGGAGAGGGATAGGGAAGGTACGCCGTTGCTACTCATGATCTCCATTGTTCAGGCTTCGAGCCCTAGTGTCGAGGGCCATAAATACAGAGGAGGGAGGGGATGAACCCCTCCCTCCTGTGTACTGGAATTACTTGGACGACTGTGCGTTGACCTCGTAGGAGGTGTTGGTGGACTCGAAGAAGTTCACCAACTGCAGGGTGTCGTTTGCCGTTGCCATCCACTTGGCAGGGTTTGCCACGTTGTACTCGGTTTCGAATCCGAGCTCTTCGAGGCGACGGTCTGCCAGGTACTTCACGTACTGGTTGATGTAGTTGGCGTTGAGACCGAGGATGCCGTTTGGCAGCAGGTCGTGGTTGTACGCCGACTCCATCTCGACAGCGTCGAGAATCATCTGACGAATCTCGGCGGCAAACTCTGGAGTCTGCAGGTCGGGGTTTTCTTCCAGCACGGTCAGAATCAAGTTGATTCCAAACTTCAAGTGCAGCGACTCGTCACGGACAATCCAGTCCACGAGCGATCCGAAGTTACGCAAGAGGTTGCGCTGGCGGAAGCTCAGGGCGACCATGAAGCCCGAGTAGAACCAAATGCCCTCGAGGATGATGTTGTAGGCCACGAGGTTGCGGATGAAGTCTTGCTTACCCTCGGTGGTGGTCACATCGAGCGTGTCTTCGGTCATGCGCTTGATGAACTTGACCTCAAACTCTTCCTTGCGAGCCATCGACGGAACGTCGACGTGGCTGTTGTAGGCCTGGTCGCGGTCAATCGGGAAGGTTTCGAGTACGTACTCGAAGCTCATGCAGTGGTTAGCTTCTTCCCACATCTGCTTAGCGAGGTAGAGGTGCGCCTCGGGAGCGTTGACGTAGGGGTACACACCGAATGCGAGCGCCTTGTTCACCAGCAGTTCGCTGGGGTTGAAGTAGCTCATCAAGAAGGTGATGGCGTGACGTTCTTCGTCAGTCATCTTCTTGAAGTCAGCGATGTCTTCACCCAACTGAATTTCGTTGGGGAACCAGGTGTTTGCAACAGCCTGGTCGTAGAGGTCCATAGCCCAGCGGTAAGTCACCGGCTTGAGCAGCAAACCTTCTTGGATTCCGGTTCCGAGAATTCCCATGATGCCTTTCCTTTGTGTGGTGTCTTAAGTGGTTATTACTGGCAGCTGTCGCACTGCAACAGGTCCATTGGGTCAACGGGGACGATGTAGTCCTCAGTGGTGGGTTCGTTGTTCATCGCTCACCCCCTACTGAGCCGATCCGAAGCCGAATCCCTTTTTCGCAGGTGCGCCTGCGGAAACGGGTTCTGCTGATCCAGTTGATGCTGCGCCGAAGCCCTTCTTAGGAGCTGCGCCGTCACCGCTGGAGTTGATGGCTTCGGCCTTGTTGACCTTGACCGTCGACTGCTCGGCAGTGTGACGTGGCTTCATGTGCAGGTAGTACGTGGTCTTCACGCCGCGCTTCCAGGCGCCTGTGTAAATCGACATCAAGTCGTCGATGTCACGGGTTTCCAGATACATGTTGCGGCTGATCGCCTGGTCGATCCACTTCTGAGCACGCGCTGCTACTTCGAGGAACGAATAGGGCGAGAGCTGGAAGCTGGTCTTGTAGATGTCCTTGAGGTCCTGAGGGATCTCAGGAATTCCCTGGATGTCACCCTGGCTGCGCAGGATGGCTTCACGGGTGGACTCCCACAGGCCACGCTCGCGAAGAGCGTTGACAAGGTTGCGGTTGACCTCGAGGAACTTACCCGAGCTGGTGGCACGGCTAAAGATCTGCGAGAACTGTGGGTCAAGGCCAGGAGTGGTTCCTGCCACAAGGCCAATCGACGCGGTGGGTGCAATCGCCATGAGGGTTGCGTTGCGCATTCCACCCTTGACCTTCTCGCGCAGTGCATCCCAGTCCAGACGAGACTTGCGAGTGACCTCGATTTCGATGCCACGGTCGGCCTCAGCGAGGTCAACGGTGTCCAGTGGCACCATTCCCTGCGACCAGCGCGAGCCCTCGAAGTTGGCGTAGGAGCCGCGCTCCTTGGCGAGGTTTGCCGACTCGTCAATTGCTGCATAGGAGACGTGCTCGAGGATTTCATCGATGAGGTCGTAGGCCTCTTCGGACTCGTAGCTCAGGCCCATGCGCTCAATCACGTCGGTGAAGCCCATGACGCCAAGGCCCACGGCACGGTTCTGCTCGTTGGAGAAGTCAGCTTCTTGAACGCTGGAGCGAGTGATGTCGATCAGGTTGTCGAGCTGACGAACAGCCACGCGGGCGCTTTCGTCAACGAGATCCCAATCCATCTTTCCGTCGACCAGGTGGGTCGAGAGGTTGATCGACGCGAGGTTACAGACCGACACGTTGTCAACATCCTGCGGCAAGCAAATCTCGGTGCAGAGGTTCGAGAGGTGAATCGTGCCGGTGTTGTTGTTGATGGCACGGTTGTTGATGGTGTCCTTCCAGGTCAGCCATGGGTGGCTGGTTCCCTGGAGCGAGACAAGGATTGCCTTGAACTGTTCGCGGGCACCGATCTTCTTGAACATCTTGATCTCGCCCGATTCGGCCATCTTCACGTACTCGTTGTAGCGAGTGGAGAAAGCTTGACCGTAGAGCTCGTTGAGGTCGGACACCTCGAGTGGGTCGAAGAGGTACCAGGGCTCATCGTTTTGAACACGCTTCATGAACTCATCCGAGATCCACACAGCGGTGTTGGCGGTGCGAGTACGGCGGTAGGGATCACCAGAGTTCTGACGAAGGTCAAGGAACTCAGGGAAGTCCAGGTGCCAGTTCTCCATGTAGAAGCAGAGCGCTCCGAACTTCTTGCCGCCACGGCTCACGGCGCGAAGCACCGAGTCGATGGTGTGCATGAAAGGAATCGGACCGGTCGAAGTGGTGTTGTTCGAGCGGATGGGAGATCCCTGTGCGCGAAGCTTGGTCACCGAGAGTCCGATTCCACCGGTTCCCTTGGTCAACCACATGACGTCGCGGGTGGTCTTTGCGATGTGCTCGATGTCGTCTTGCATTTCCATAACGAAGCAGTTGGCCAGCTGGGGGTAGCTAGTTCCACCGTTGACGAGGGTCGAACCTGCGGCGAGGTATTCGAGCTTCGACATCTTCTCGTAGAAGCGCAGGGCCTGGGTGGTGGGGTCTGCCTCGTTGAGGGTGAGACCCATGGCGATACGCATCCAGAAGTACTGGGGGACCTCGAGGGGGTCGCCGTTACGGCCTTTGATTCCGTAGCGGTTGTTCAAGGTGACCACGCCGATGTACTTCAGCAGGTCATCGCGCGATGGCTCGAGGGCTGCCGCGAGGCGCTCGAGGTCGAACATTTCGGTCAGACGTGAGTCGAGGAGACCTTCTTCTACACCGCGCGTGATGTTCGCCGCGAAGTGCTCCTTGTGGAGCTTGCCCAGTTCAGCCTCGTCGCTGTAGTCACCGAGTACACGCTTGTAGATGGTCTTCAGAAGCAGGCGCGCTGCCACCACGTCGAATGCAGGGTCATCCTTGACGTTCTGCAGTGCGACCTGGATCACAGCTTCGTCGAGCTGCTGGGTGGTAATTCCATCGAACAGGGTCAACTCCAGCTCGCTGGCGATCTGGGTCACCCAAGCGATGGAGTCATCGAGGCCTTCGGCGGCCTTCTCGATGGCGAGGTTGATCTTGTTGGCGTCGTAGGACTCGCGAGAGCCGTCGCGCTTCACCACTGAAATTGTCGACACTGTGTCTCCTCTTTTGCGTCTTGTGTGTTGTCGTCTGTGTGCGCCGGGGCGCGAGGTCTAGGGACGCCTCAAAACCTCGATTTCGCCCTAGAAATGACTCCCGGGGACCCTCGCAGATCGAAGAGGCTTGACCACTATATCTATGGCCCCTGGCAACTTGGGAACCCTAGATATTGTGGGCGTGTCCTCCACACCTGTGGACAACTTTCACGGTTTTTCCACAGGTTTGGGGACAGTTTCTACCGGCCTAAAACCCACGATTTCACTGACCTCTGACATCTGTGAAGCAGGCGTAGGCTGGCAAGGCTGTGAACAGATATCGCGACTTGTTAACAACTCCGGGAGTGGCCCGGATTATTGCTGCGCAGCTCACTGCCAGGCTCCCCTCAGGAATGATCTCTCTGGCGTATCTCATTCACGTCGAGCGCATCTTCGACTCCTACGGACAAGCCGGTCTCGTCCTGGCTGCCACCTCGCTGGGCCAGGCAATCGCTGGCCCCCTCACCAGCCGGTGGATGGGCAAGTGGGGTATGCGCCCGGTAATTGGGGCAACAATCGTGTTGTCACTTGTCAGCATGGCCGCCATCGCCTTTGTCCCTATGGCCCTGAGCGGGTACGTACTCTTCGGTCTCCTCGGAGGACTCGCCACCCCACCCATCCAGCCGGCGGTGCGCACGATTTACCCCAAGATGGTCAACTCCAGGCAGCTCACTCCCCTGTTTTCACTCGACGCCTCTGCTCAAGAAATCATTTGGATTGCTGGGCCTGTTGTCACCACGTTCCTCGCCATTCAAGTTGCCCCTCAGGTTGCCATTTCAGCCGCGGCAGTGATGTTGATCCTGGGAGGCCTCTGGTTCCTCGCATCCCCCGAAGTGGGCAGCGTGCGCATTCCGCCTAGTAGACGACGATTGGGAACAGTGCTCGCCAAAGGACCTGTCCTTTTATCCACGGTGGTGGGCTTTTTGCTGATTGGCTCTGCCGCAGCTGTTGAGGTTGCGGTCGTATCAGTCTTTGGCGAAGAAGGCTCCGAAGCAGGGATCCTGTTGGCGATGTGGGCCATTGCCTCACTCATTGGAGGCCTCTCTTTTGGAGGGCTTCCGATTGGACCGTGGGCCATGGCTGTTCGCATGGCGGTGGTTGCACTCGGCATGGCTTTGGCAATTGCCAGCACTAACTTCTGGTGGCTGCTCCTCACATTGGCCATTTCTGGCGCCGGTATCGCTCCCGCGCTGGCGGTGATGTTCGCCATTGTGTCTGCGAGTGTGAAATTTTCTGAAACCGCGGAAGCCTACGGCTGGGTCGGAAGCGGCCAGCTCATTGGGGCAGCGCTTGGTTCTGCCGTCGCTGGATTCACCATTGACGCCTTTGGATCCCCTGGCGGGTTTATTGCCGCGTTCGCTTTCGCAGCGCTTGGCACGGTTGTCGCGGCCGTGTTCACGCGCGCCCACCCCGACCTTCGCGACCGAGACGCAAGCCCCATCCCCGATACCGAACCCGTCACTATCCAGCACGGCGGCTCGTCGGTAGGTTAGGGATCATGGCGATTCTCACCCTCCCCAGGCTTCACTGGGGTAACCCCGACTCGGCGAAGAAGGCACTTCTCGTGCACGGCCTTGGCTCATCCGCCCAGACCACCTGGCGACTCGGAGAAGCATTGGCCGAGGCAGGCTGGTCAGCCACCGCTATTGATCTGCGTGGTCACGGGTATGCGCCGCGAGGCTCGACCTATCGTTTTGAGGATTTTGCCGGCGACATTGAGCACACCACCCCAGTCGGAACTGGGTCGTGGGATGTCGTCATTGGACACTCCATTGGAGCCGCAGCAGCATTGCTCGCATCCGTTTCCTCTCCGCAGTGGGCCAAGAAGCTCGTCCTTCTCGACCCCGCCCTGTTACTCAGCGACGAGCGGGCAGAAATGGTGCGATCAGGTCAGATGCACGGTCACGACCACCTCACCGAGGACGAAGTCAGACGAGATTTCCCGCACTGGCACCCACTCGATGTGGAGCTTCGCGTGTGGTCACACCGCACGGCAAGCCGATTCGCCCTCGAGCACGCGGTACTCGACAACCCTGGGTGGAACGTCGTGGACCACGCAAAAGCAGTGTCCACCCCCACACTCATAATCGCTTCAGACCCCGCTGTGGACTCGATGTTTACGGGCGATCACGCAGACGACATCCTGGCGTCCAACCTCGCCATCTCGATGACCGTTATTCACGGCGCTGGGCACAGTGTCCACCGCGATAAGCCAGAAGAGACAATTTCTGCGCTGTTGTCGTTTGTGAACTAATTCACTTCTTCACAAGCCGAATCGGCGCCGTGGCAGGGCTTGGATTATTGATGAGCCGAACGAGTTCTTTCGCAAGCTTCGGCCTAATCACGTGGTCCACGCCGTCCACTCGGGTCGTGGCGACTCCGCGTAGGCGCTCCACCACTCTTATTCCCGCAGGGGCAAGGAATGGATCGAGGGTCCCATATATAAGGTCAATCGGGCAGTGCACTTGAGCGAGATCGGTGATGGTGGTTTGCGATTCAATGCACTTTTCAAGCGACAGCGAAAAAGCTCGCCAATTGTCTTCTGTGACTTCCACCAGGTTTCGAATAGGCGAGATTTTTTCCAAGGCTTGAGCCGCGGTCTTGGTGAAGTAAGGGTTATCGCGCATGAAGTCATAGAGCTTCAAATACGCGTCCATTTGAACGCGGTCGACCGAATCCACCATCGCCTCCGAGGGCACATAGACCGGCGGTGACACCAAGACCAGGTGAGAGACCCACTTGGGAAACCGTGCCGCGAGGCGGATTGCGATGAGGGCGCCGAGTGAATGCCCGACCAGAGTGATGGGTCGCCGCACACGAAGTCTCTTCAGCGACGTGATGATGGCGTCAACGTGTTCGTCGATGGTGAACTGCGCACTATCGGGCGCAGGAGAGAGGCCAAAGCCCAGCAAATCCAAGGCGATCACCTCGTGGGTCTCGCTCAAATCAGGAATCACAAATTCATAGGCGACGGCAGACGACGCTATTCCATGGAGCAACACCACAGGGGAACCAGAATTGCCGTGAAGGGAGGCGTGAAGGGGAGGCTTTCTCCACACCGGCAACCAATTCCAGAACATGCCCTCAGTATGCCTTTTCCTCACCGTTCGCACTGGGTATGGCCCGTATAGTTTGGGCCATGAGACTTCGTCGCCTAACCCCCGCCCTTCTCGTTGCCGCAGTGCTCGCTGTAGGCGGGTGCTCCACCTCGGTCACCTCGATGATGAGCGAGGGCGGCGGAGATTTTGTGGAATCTGCGCCGAGCATCGCATACGACGAAGGCGTATCGATGGATATGGCCACCGAACAGATGGCCATGGATTCTGGCGCGCGCGACATTGGCGCGGTAGATCGAAGCCAAATCATTACTGGAGACGTGTACCTCACCGTTGACTCCCCCTCCGACTCGGCCAACGAGGTGCAAGCGCTGGTGGAAGCCGCCGGTGGCCGTGTTGATTCCCGCAGTGAATACACCAACTGGGACACCGAACTTCCCAGCGCTTACCTCTGGGTGCGCATTCCCGTTGATGTACTCGACGACACCCTGGCCGCCATCGAAGCTCTAGGCACGGTTGAGAGTAAGTCAGTCAACAACCAGGACGTCACCCTCCAAGCAATTGACCTAGATGCGCGCATTTCCGTACTGGAAGAAAGCATTCTCAAACTTCAGGACCTTCAGGCCCAGGCGGCAACAACGGCCGAACTCATTGAGGTGGAAGCAGCATTGTCGCAGCGGCAGGCAGACCTCGACTCACTGAAGTCGCAGCAAAACTACCTCTCCGACCAGGTCCAATTCGCCTCCATTGGGGTAGATCTGCGCTCCCCCGACGTTGCTCCAGAGCGCGACCCCGGTTCCTTCCTGGACGGAATCATCTCCGGCTGGAACGCGATGCTCGCATTCTTCGCGGGAACCATCGTGTTCTTCGGCTTCATCGTGCCGTGGACTGCTCTCCTTCTTGGAGTGGGTCTGGTGGTGTGGCTCGTTGTCTGGGCCACTAAGCGTGCCAAAAAGTAGACACCAGCTTGTCGTCGAAGAGTTGGCTGCCAGGGTTTATTGCCCTCGGCATTGTCTGGGGATCATCATTCCTCTTCATTGAATGGTCGCTTGGATCATTTAGCGCCATTGGGGTGGCTTTTCTCCGAGGTGCCCTGGGAGCATTAAGCCTGTTGGTGATGGTGGCCATCATGAGAGTGCCTCTACCCACAAAGGCCATCGAATGGATGCACTTAGCGGTGGTGGCAACGCTGCTCAACGCAGCACCTGGCTTCTTATTTGCATTTGGTCAGCAATACGTCACCAGCGTGATGGCTGGCATTTTGAACGCCACCACGCCGCTCATGACGCTGCTCGTGATGTGGCTGGTTTTTCGTGCCGAGAAAATTACAGCCAACCAAGTACTAGGCATCCTCCTTGGTTTCGGCGGCGTTGCCCTTGTCAGCGGCGTGATTCATGGGCTTGGAGAGAACAAGCTCATTGGTGTGCTCGCTCTGCTCTCCGCCACGCTGTGCTACGGGTTGAGCTTCCCCTACGCCAGGCGCTTTGTCACCCCTCTTCCGTACTCCAACGCCTCACTCGCAGCTGCTCAGGTGACATCGTCTGCGGTGATCCTTCTCCCCTTTGCGCTCTTTGGCGGAATTGTTGCAGCACCCGTTACCACCCAAGCGTTAGTAGGCGTGGGACTCTTGGGATTCCTCGGCACCGGATTTGCCTACATCTGGAACTACCGCAACATGAAGCTGGCCGGATCGGCAATCGCCTCATCAGTGACGTACATCACTCCCGTGGTCGCAGCAGTCCTCGGTGTTTTGTTTTTGCGCGAGCACCTCAGCTGGGACCAGGTCGCAGGTGGCTTGCTCGTGCTAGTGAGTGCAGCACTGATTCAGGGGCGAATTACAGTGATTCCCGCTTCGCGCCCTCAGAGGCAATCACGCTAAAACACACCGGTGCGCGGAATCCCGCATCAACAAACGCCGCCTCCACGCGCTCAATCAGCGAATCTGCCTGAGCTGATTCGACCAACGCAATAGCGGCTCCGCCAAAGCCTCCACCAGTCATACGGGCACCTACCGCACCGGCCGATAGAGCAGTGTCCACGGCAAGATCGAGCTCTGGGCACGAGATGTCAAAGTCGTCCCTCATCGACACATGAGATGCCACCAGCAAATCGCCGATGGCACGGGGGCCGTCAGCTTTTAAGACAGAGACTGTGTCGAGGACCCGGGCGTTTTCGGTGATGATATGGCGAGCGCGACGATACGTCTCATCATCCATCTCACCTCGCTTCGCCTCGAGCTGCTCAAGGGTGGCATCTCTGAGAGCATCAACACCCAGTACGTCGGCCGCTTTTTCACAGGATGCGCGACGGGCCGAATATCCACCGTTGGCGTGAGAGTGCTTCACCTGAGTGTCCATCACCACAATCGTGAGCCCATCCGACTGAAGGTCGAAAGGAATCGCATCTGTGGCCAAAGACCTGCAATCCAGAAAGAGTGCGTGACCATCCTTGGCCATCAATGACACAGACTGGTCCATGATTCCTGTCGGTGCTCCAACGGCAATGTTTTCTGCACGCTGACAGATCCGAGCAAGTTCTTGGTCTGTGGTCGAAAAGTCCCACACGTCTCGTAGAGCAACGGCAACTGCGCACTCAATCGCGGCCGATGACGAAAGCCCCGCACCCAGTGGCACATCAGAATCGATAACCAGGTCGAGTCCGCTCACCCCCGATAAGTCGAAGCCTGCTTCGCCCAATGCCCACGCCACGCCAAGCGGATACGCGGACCACCCATTTAGAGCATCTGAACTTAATTCATCAAGCGAGACTTCAACCGCGGTATCGGATTGCTTACTGAGCACCCGAATAATTCGGTCGTTTCGACGCCCAACCGCCACGGCAGTTCGCTGCTCGATTCCGAAGGGGAGCACAAAACCGTCGTTGTAGTCGGTGTGTTCGCCGATGAGGTTTACTCGGCCAGGAGCTGACCAGACTCCCTCAACGCTGATCCCTGAATCCGCCGCTAACCCGACAGTGCGATCCGCGAGAGACCTGGTACTCATTGGTTGCCTCTCTCCAGCGCCTCTCGGAACTTCGCAGCTTGATCCTCGGGGCTGACGTCGGCGATAAACGCGCCCATCGCCGCTTCGGAACCGGCAAGGTACTTCAGTTTGTCTGCAGCCCGCCTCGGCGAAGTAATTTGCACCATGAGCCGAATCTCATCTCGTCCTGCCGATTTAGGGGCTTGGTGCCAGGCCGCTATATAGGGAGTAGGGGTGTCATAAAGGTTGTCAAAAGCCTTAATGAGCTCCAAATAAAACGTCGAGAGCTCTTCGCGCTCCGAATCCGTGAGCCCTGCAATGTCGGGCACGTGGCGGTGGGGAAGAATATGCAATTCGAGAGGCCAACGAGCCGCGAAGGGAACAAACGCGGTGAAGTTATCCGACTGCTTGACCACCCGCGGCCCCGCTTGCTCAAAGCTCAAGAGCTCGTCGAAGAATCGCGGACCAACTTTCTCCACCGAATCCAATAGCCGTGACGTGCGGGGGGTGACAAACGGATACGCATAAATCTGCCCGTGGGGATGGCCCAGAGTCACACCGATTTCTTCCCCACGGTTTTCAAACACAAACACCTGCTCAACACCGGGCAGCACCATGAGCTCCTTGGTGCGATTAGCCCACGCTTCCATGACGGTTCGCGCGCGCTCAACACTGAGCGAGCCGAAGGAACCATCATGTGCGGGAGAAAAACACACAACCTAACAACGGCCCACGGAAGGCAGTTCCCTCCCAAACCCGATTGCGTTCAGGTCATCTGAATCCACCTCTGCAGAAAACTCACTCAGCGGCCCAAAAGAAGGAGAACGATTTTCGAACACGACGACGTCGTAGTTATCAGGAACTTCGCTGGGGTTCGTCGGTGATTGTGGTGCGAGGGGATCAGCATCCACCGGGGGTAGCATCACACGGTTCTGCCTCGCTGCAGCAATTGATACCCATTCGCCAGTCAGCGGATCTTGACGCATCCGCGCGGTGTCCGGCCGGGGATCCAATTCACGCGAGTCCTTCTTCCGCTGGTCGGCGAGAGTCGAGGACTGATCGTCAACGTAAATGATGTCTCGGCCGTCAGCGAGGTGGTCACGGTGAATGCGATGGGTCACGCAGACCATTCTCTCTCATCGTTAGGCTTACAAAATGACCGCTTCGATCGCCGATGCTGGCAATCTGCAATTAGCTCACTCTGGAGCGAGAGGTGTGGTCACTGCCGAAATAGATCTCGTTGGGGCGGCACTTGATGCCCTGTCTGTGGGCGGTATTGAGCTGATTCAACAGTGGGATAGATCACAGATACGGCCGTATTCATCTGGCCTCGTGTTAGCGCCTTGGCCTAACAGAATTCGAGACGGCAAATGGTCTGACGGCGAGAGCCACTTCGCTCTCGACATTTCAGAACCTCTGCGTAACAACGCAATCCATGGACTAGTAGCGGAGAAAGTTTTTCGTCTGGCCGAGAGCAGTGAATCTTCGGCCAAGCTCACTGCCGAAATATCCTCGGTGTCTGGTTACCCCTTTTCCCTCGAGCTCTCAGTGACTTATTCGCTCAGCGAGAGGGGAATCACCTGTGAGATGACCTTGAAGAACACTGGGAAGACCGCGGCACCAGTGGCCCTCGGTGCTCACCCTTACATCACTGTCGGGGATGCTCCGATTCGATCTCTCTCCATTGAGGCCCCCGTGGTCTCTCACCTCATTACCGATACCCAAATGATTCCTGTGGCAGAAGAAGCCATCGAGGGTAGCGATGTAGACATCAGCTCCCGAGTTTCACTTAAGAATCTCGACTTAGACACGGGCTTCCGCTTAGGGGGCGAAGCTCCCTACACAACGACCCTTGCGGCGCCCGATGGCAAAAGAGTCTCTCTCTGGCAAAGCACAGAATTGGGTTGGTTACAGGTTTTTGTGACCGACGAATTCCCCGGCCCAGACGGCCCCACCTCAGCAGTGGCAGTTGAGCCAATGACGGCTCCCGCCAACGCGTTTAACTCAGGCACCAATCTGAAGTGGTTAGAACCCGGTGAGAGTTGGGGCGGCCGCTGGGGAATTTCGCTCAGCGACTGAGCCAATCGCGTTCAAAGCTCAACAGTTATAAGGTGAGCGCTAACAAAGTTGTTCGAGTCGCTCGCGTCGACGCCCAATTTCGAGGAGAACCTCATGTCCGCAGGTCAACAAATTTGGTTCATCACCGGCAGCCAGTCTCTCTATGGCGACGAAACCCTGCGCCAGGTCGATGTTCAATCCCAAGCGGTCATGAACCAGCTCGGCTCCACCCTCGGCGGCCCCGCAACACTCGAGTGGAAACCTGTGGTGAAGACACCCGAGGAAATCCGCGCCGTGATCATGGCAGCAAATGCCGACGACAACTGCATCGGAGTTATCACCTGGATGCACACCTTCTCTCCGGCCAAGATGTGGATCAACGGCTTGGCGGCACTGCAGAAGCCGATGCTGCACCTGCACACCCAGGCCAACCAGTCGCTCCCGTGGGCGACCATTGACATGGACTTCATGAACTTGAACCAGGCCGCACACGGTGACCGCGAATACGCGCACATCCTCAGCCGCATGGACGTCCAGCGAAAGATCGTCGTGGGCCACCCCGAAGACGCAGATGTGGTGAGTCGCGTTCGCGACTGGTCTTACGCCTGTGCCGGATGGGCCAAGGCCCAATCATTGAAGGTCGCACGCTTTGGTGACAACATGCGATTTGTTGCCGTGACTGACGGTGACAAAGTCTCGGCCCAAACTCAGTTTGGAATGTCAATCGAGAGCCTTGGCGTGAACGTGCTCGCCGATGCCGTCGCTGAAGTCTCGGACGAGGCTGCGGAGAAGCTGTGCGCCGAGTACGAAAACCTGTACGACGTCCAAAACGAGTTGAAGGCCGGCGGCGACCGTCACGAGTCACTCGTCTATGGCGCGAAGATTGAAATCGCGCTTCGGGGAATTTTGGAAGCTGGAGGCTTCAGCGCCTTCACATCCAACTTCGAAGACCTCGGAACCCTTCGCCAACTCCCCGGTCTTGCCGTTCAGCGCTTGATGGCCGACGGCTATGGCTTCGCGGGTGAGGGTGACTGGAAAACAGCCGCCATGGTGGCCATCACCAAGGCGATGGCCCCTGCTGATGGCGCTACTTCCTTCATGGAGGACTACACCTACCACTTCGGTCCTGGCACCCCCAAGGTTCTGGGAGCACACATGCTGGAGGTATGCCCAAGCCTCACGAAGTCGAAGCCACGCATCGAAATTCACCCGTTGGGTATTGGCGGAAAAGAAGACCCTGTCCGCATGGTCTTCACCGCTGACCCCGCACCTGGTCGTGTGTTGTGCCTGGTTGACCTTGGTCACCGCTTCCGCATCATCGTGAATGAAGTCACTGTGGTCGAGCCAACCGAAGATCTGCCAAACCTCCCCGTGGCTCGTGCCGTCTGGGAGCCGAAGCCCTCACTGTCCACCTCAGCCGAGGCCTGGATGTGCGCAGGCGGAAG
>Ga0181573_10000649_pt1 | contig 36161 bp, 19 predicted proteins | sample 101ome_25_FD_148643 | JGI IMG/M metagenome (GOLD analysis project Ga0181573, IMG submission 148643) | Coastal salt marsh microbial communities from the Groves Creek Marsh, Skidaway Island, Georgia - 101409BT metaG (spades assembly) | ecosystem: Environmental > Aquatic > Marine > Intertidal zone...
TGGTGCACCAACACCCACGCGCAGACGCTGATCGGGTACGGGCGGATGTTCACCATCTTCCTGGAGTACGACCGGCAGCTGGTGCGGTGCGCCGACGGCGGGCAGGTTGGGCTGGACTGGCTGGTGAAGGCGCGGTTCACGCCGCCCGCGCGTCCGCCGTCCACGCCCGAGGAGGCGGCGAACCGCGCGGTCGTCCCTCACAACATCCCCGCGGCCTGCGACCTCCCCGACGACGCCCCCGTGTTCATCATGCTGCACGGGATCAACGGGGGATCCCACGAGGGCCCAACGAAATGGGCTGTGGCCACGGGCGCGGTGCGCGGGTGGCGGTGCGTGGCGCTCAACCTCCGGGGATGCAACGGGGTGCCGTTATCGTCCGCGAAGGTGTACTGCGCCGCGTCCGCCGAGGACGTCCGAGCCGCGGTCGACGCCGCCAGACGCAGGTACCCGTCCGCGCCCATCCTCCTGGCGGGGTATTCCCTCGGAACCTACGTCATAGGGACCTACCTGGCGGAGGAGAACAGCCACGGCCGGGACCCGGTTGCGGGCGCGGTTTTGGTATCCTGTCCTCTCGACCCGCACAGCTCACACGCGGGTCTGAACAGAGACGCCGGCCTGGTGTACAACGGCGCCATCACCGCGGAGTTGCGGAGGTACTACAGGAAACACGTCGACGTCGTCGGTCACGTGGGAGGCGCGGGTTTCAGCGCTAAACTCATACGCGACTTTGAGAGGGAGCTCATAGTCGCGACGCACGGGTTCGACTCGGTGGAGGAGTACTATCACTACTTCGCGCCGCAGCGCATAATACCCAGCATCCGGACCCCGACGCTGTACGTCGTGGCGAAGGACGATCCGTTCCTGGGGGAGACGGAGCAGTGCGAGGCGGCGATCCGCGGGAGCTCGCACGTGGCGCTCGCTCACGTGCGCAAGGGCGGGCACGTCGCTTTTTTGGAGAAGGGCGTCGGCGTGTTCGGGCCGTGCTGGACGGACAGGGTGCTGGGGGAGTTTCTGGCCTCGACGCTGGCGCCGAGGAGCGCGGCGGCGAGGGCGGTGGACCGATCGCTGAAGCCGCTGAGCGAGCGGAACGAGCAGCGCATCAGCAGGGAGGTGTTCAACGGGCGCTGGAGGGAAAACGGCGGAGAGGACCGGCGTGCAATCGGCGCGGCGAACGGCGGCGAGGACGACGCGCTGCAGTCGCACGTGGACCCCAAACGGGGATTGCGCATCCGGTCGAGGCTGTGAGCCATCGTCGGGTTAGGTTCATGTATTAACGTCAAGGTAGTTCACGTAGCGATGAGAAGCCACCGGGCGCTGACGGTTTTTCCAGCTTGCAGCACAGAAAACTTCGCTCCGAGATGGATCATTCACCGGCAGACCGGTCAGCTCGGCCACGTTGTTTTCTGCGAGGGTTGGCGAAGGGATTCGCGGGGCAGTTCGAGGGGCGCTGCCGGAGGGACGCGCGCGGTCTCGCTCGCGAACGACGGGTCCGCGGCGCGTCGCACGAATTCCTAGGGGAGCTGGCGAAAGAACCGGCGCGGAAAACCCGCAATCGGACTCGGCGCGCGAAGGTGCGGAGACGCATTGTCGCGGTTGGGGCGCCTGCGAAAAAGGGGAGAACCGCAGCCGCCTGCGCGCGGACGTGCGAGCGGTTACTCGCTTCCGATCGGGCGGATACGCGGGCGGGGGCGACGTCATGACCGCCACGCCCGCGCGCGACAGCGACTCGGAGATGGAGGAGATGCCCCTCAGGGAGCGCATGGCTAAGTTCGACGAGGAACTAGCCGAACATCGCGGCTTAGTCGAGCGTCTGGCGTCCGGCCCGCCCAAGGTGATCGCGCCGCTCACCGTCGCTGAGGCTTTCGATTTGCTCGATGCGGCCAAGGCCAAGGACCAGGTGAGGCACCTCCCGACGCCGGATCCCGATCCGAGACCCACTTCCGAAGCCCGCGGCACGCGCAACGCGACGAAGATTCGGAACAGCACCGCACGCTCCGGGGAGAAGGCGCGCGCGACGCTCGCGACGCGCGCGACCCCGGCACGGCGCAGGCTCTCATCCCCTGCCGCACCGATGTTTATTTTTTTCCATCCCGCTCCCGTGTGTTTTACTTTCAACCCGTCCCCATCCGCTGACCGCGCGATCCCACCCGCGAACCCGAGCCCACCAGAAACAAAAGAAGGCGCACCAGGCCGAGGACAAGGCCAAGGAGAAGGAGATGCCCGCGTGGTGGAGGCTCAACGAGGATTACTTCAGGGAGCTGCGGCAGAGGGACTTGGCTCGCGTCGCGCCGCGAAACGGATGGCTCGCCGACGCCGACCCGGACCTGGTAGTTCCCCCGCGCGGACGCCCCGCCGGCCGCGAGGGCGGCCCGGACGAGGCGACGTGGTGGAGGGACGTTCCGGTTAATCCGGTCGGCGTCGGTGTCGACCCTCCGAGCGTTCCAAACGCAGCCCCGGGCGTTCCAAACGCAGCACCGCCGTCGATTGAAAAAGTCACGACGCAGCCGGGGGGCCAGTCGGTCGCGGCGCCTCCCACGCCGCCGTTCGCGCCGTACGTCGCGCCGAAACCCTCCGGTCCCTCCGTCGGGCACGACCTCCTCGACGCGGAGCTCCGCGCGGACGAGCTCGCGGCGTTGGCGCGCGGCGTGCTGCTATTCTCCGAGCGGCGCGAGGAGGACGTCCGCTCCCTCGCGAAGGAATTTTGCGGATCGAGGGACGAGCGGCACGTGGAGGATTGGCTCGCGGGCGTCGGCAAGTGCAAGCGACGCGAGGAGCGCGACGACGTGTGCAAAGGGGTGGCGAGGTGGCTGAGGCACCGCGCGGCGACCGCGCAGATCGACGCGGCGAAGGAGAGACGCGACGCGGCTGAGCCGCTGGACGTCTCGGGTGGCGAGGCTCGGTCGAAGGAGAGGCCCGACGGGGGCGCCGGCGACGGCGCACCGGCGTCGCCGTACCAGCCCCCGCCGCCCACCGTCGTCGCCGTCATCAAGACTAACGACGACGGCACGGTGTACGTGGGCGGCGAGGAGCCCGCGAAGGCTGCGGCGGCGGCGGCGGCGGCGGCTGCTGCGGCGGGCGGCGGGGTCAATCCGGGGGTCAATCCGGGGGTCAACGCGACGGGCGGGTTCGGCGGCGTCATCACGGGCGCGGCGGCGGTGGCCGCGCGCGCCCTAGGACTCGGTGGACGGACCGCGTCGACATCTATGTCCGCGTCGACGACGACGGGGGCGAACGGGGGGTCGCTCTCCGGAGGGTCGCCCTCGGCGCTTCCCTCATCCGCCGCGAACGCCGCGTCCGACCCGTCCGACGCAGCCAATCAGAGAGCGGAACCCGCGACGGAGGAGGAGCGGGCGGAGGCTGAGCACAGGCGGCTGGTTCGGCGCGCGTTCGGGCACCAGGGTTCGCTTCCGCACCTTCACGGCCCGTGCCAGACGGACGAGGCGATGCTGCCGCACACCGCGATGCTGTTGGACAGGTGCTTCTGGCTGGCGTCGTCGGTGTCGAAGCTGCCGAAGGCTCCGCCGCCGACGCCGTGGATCTCGCCCTCGCCGCCGAAGCTCCGCGAGGTGGTGTCCTCCAGGGCGTCTCAAGGTGCGGGTGATAAGAAGGGGGGCGAGGGGGGGCGTAACGGCAGGGGTAACGGCAGGGGCGACGCGAGCGGCGGCCGGTGCGCCGTGTGCGTGGTTCAGAAAAAAGGCCGGTGCGGCACCGACACGGCGCCGCGGAACTGCCTCCGTCGCGCGGGCGCCGGCAGGTTCAAGCGCGACGACGACGACGACGAAGAGGAGGAGGAGCCCGACCCGTTCGACGCCTCGCCGGAGGTGAAGGCGGAGCAGCACCGGCCGACGAAGGCAGCCGAGGAAAAAGTCGACGCGCCCGTTCCCAAACCCAGACCCAAGTGGCAGACGCCGCCCGCCGCCTCCACCGCGGCGATCGCGGTGATGCGAAAGGAGGAGCGAAGACGGCGAAGGGAGGAGGCGAAGGCGCGGCGCGAGGCGCGCGTCGGCATGGCCAGCCGATCCGAATCGACAAAGTCGGACGATTCATCCGACGCGTCGTCGTCTGACGATTCATCCGACGACGACGACGACGCGAGATCCGCCCAATCCGAACTGGACGCGCTCACCAGGGCTCTGGACTCCCGCCCCGAGCTTCGAGCCGCCGCGCCGTGCGACGAGGTCGAATCCGAGACGCTCGCGCTGCAGTACGAGCTCCTGTGGCAGCAGCAGGCGAACCGCGCGGTGCTCTCCGCGGTGCTCAAACGGGTCGCCGTTAAATGCGAAGAGGAGGGTGCCGATTTCGCGCGTCTCGAGGGCTACGTCGCCGAGGCGGCGCAGATGATGTCGAAGGTTCGCGAGGTGCGCAGGATGCTGAAGCGGGAGAAGAGGGAAGCGGACCAGCGCGCGGCGCTGGAACGGGCCGCCGCCGCCGCCGCCGCGTCCTCTCGCGTCGGCGCGCAGCGCAGGGACGCAGACGGTAACGTCATCGCTCCCGTCATGGGCGCGCTGGACGGCTTACCCCCCGACGTCGTGGCCGCGGCGCTGGGCAGGGCGGAGGAGGAGGCGAGGGCGCGCACGGCGCGAGAGCGCGAGAGGAGGGAGGCGACTGAGAACGCGGCGCTCGCGGCCAAACTCGCGAAGAGCGCGGCCGAGTCGTATCGACCGCCGCCGCCGATGACGGGACGGTTCGCGCCCGCGAATCCGAACCCCGCGCTCGTCCACGCGGCGCAAACCGGCGGTAACGCCCCGGCCGCGTCGGTTTCGGCGCGATCCGCGACGCCGGAGACTTCCGTCGGCGTCGGCGGACGCGGTACCGACGCCCTCGCGGAAAAAACAACCGCCCACTCGACGCCCCCCGCCGCGTCGGCGGCGCCCGCGCTGTTGGTGGACACGGTGCACGCCGCCGCCGAGGCTGGCGCGGCTCATCGACCGGGGGAGTGCGCGGTTTGCGCGGGGACCGCCGACGCGGCGTACGCGCGCGAGACGATGCGGTGCGCGCGATGCGCGCTGCCGGTTCACCCCCGGTGCTACGGCGTGCCCGGCGCCGCGTCCTCGTCCTCGGAGGGGTGGATGTGCTGGTGCTGCAAGGACGCCGTGGCGAAGGGTAAGGCGAACACCCCGGCTGTGCTCGCCGCCGCGCGCGTCGCGCCGCCGGGGTCGATCAGGCCGTCGAGCCAGGAGAAGATGGCGATGTACCGCGGCGTTTCGTGCATCCTGTGCCCCGTGCAGCTCGGCGCGTTTAAGCAGACGGACGACGGGCGTTGGTGCCACGTCGTGTGCGCGCAGTGGCAGCCCGAGGTTTGCGTGGACGACGCGGACGAGATGCGGTGCTTCAAGGGCATCGCGCAGATCCCGAAGGAGCGCGCGACGCAGCCCTGCGTCGCGTGCGGGCAGAGGGCTGGGGTCACGATGCGTTGCAGCTACGGCCACTGCCAAGCCACGTTTCACCCGCTGTGCGCCAGGCAGGCGCGCTTCCACGTCCGCGCCAGCGACGGGTCCAAGCCGCAGTTTCGCGCGTACTGCGACAAGCACTCGCCGACGCAGCGCGAGCGAGACGACGCCAGGGGGGTCCCGCCCGCGGTGGTGCCCCCGCCCCCCGAGCTCGGACCCGTGACGGTGACGTCGCTTCCTACGCTACCCACCTCGCTACCCACCTCCACGTCGCCACCGGTGACGTCGTTCGGACATGCGGCGGGTCCCCGCGGCGGGTCTCCTTCGCCCGGGCCGAACGGCGAGGAGGGATCCGCGATTCGGCGCCTTCGAAGCGACCTTCAGCGCGCGAGAGCCGCGGGGTTGGGCCCCGGCGGCGCGCGAGGCGGCGAGAAGCGCAAGGGAGGTCCGGCCGCCGCCGGCGCAAAAGGCGGGGCCGCAAAAGGCGGGGGTCCGGCGCGGGGCGCGGGGGGCGGGTTCGACGACTCGGGGACCGCTTCCGACGCCGAGCCCGGCGCGTCCGTCGGTCCCAGCGGCGTGGTGCCGACGGCGCCGAAGCGCGCGCGCACGGGGTCGGCGAAGCAGCTCAAGTCGGCGGCGGCGGCGGCGGCGGCGGCGAGGGCGGGGGCTGGGTCGGAAGGAGGGCCGCCCGGTCATCGGCGCGAGGGCGAGGGCGAGCTTGGAAAGTCCGCGACGATTCATACGACGCAGCCGGCGACGCAGCCAAAGAAGCGGGGTCGGCCGAGGAAGACGCAACCCGACGGCGCCGGCAAGGACGCGGGCAAGGAGCCGGGTGCGGGGGGCAAGGAGCCGGGCGCGGGGGGCGCGAACTGAACCGGCACGAACGTCTCTGGTATCTAATATCGTAACATCACGCACGTGAGATTGACACGACGTCGGCTACGCGTCGCTCGGCTAATCTTACCGGCTTATCTCCGCATCTGATCACCCGCCCGCGACGCCGAGAAAGTTCCCCCGGGAGATCGGGTCCTCCGGATCGGGATAGTCGCCGGCGCCGAGCTTCTTCACCGATTCGTCGAGCCGCTTCACCGCCACGAGCCTGCTGGTTTTCTTCCCGTCGCGCCTCACCCACATCAGCGCGTGGTACCCCGCGTGCTCTCTCCCCACGTCTAGTTTCGGGGACACGAGCTCGTACCCGCATTCGCCCCGGCCCCTCTCGTTCGCGTCGCCGGACTTGAGCTCGAACTTTGACGCGCCCATGGGCGGCCTCTTGAGCGTGATCTTGGTCTCGTAGACGATCTCGGCCAAGGACGGGACGTCCTTGGCGCCCAAGGTCTTCCCGGGCTCGTCCGGATCGGTCAGCTGCGCGATGACGCCGAGGTCCGCGTCGGCCTCCCATTTTCCGATTTGATAGTGCGCGATGCAATCGGACTGCACGTGACGCACGACGTATCGCGTCCCGCGGTTTTCGCCGTCGGGGACGGACTTGACGGTGATGGCGACGGAGGGCCCCGCGACGGCGACGGCGGCTTCGGAGACATTGCCCGCGGGGGAGGATGCGCCGCAGCCCATGTCGCTTCGGTGTCGGCGCGCGTGTCCAAATGCGCTTTCCAAAAGAAGATGTGGAGTCGGTTGCGGAGAAAGCTTTGCGAGAAGCCGTTCATCATTTCGCGCCTCCTCTCGCCTCCGTCTGGCCCCTCTCCCTCGCGAGGGGCCGCCAAAAACCTGGGACGTGAACCCTACCTGACGAGTTAGCAGAAATGTACGACATTTAGCATTAACACTGTACGTGCTTCAGTTGGAAGAATTTTGGGATTTGGCGCGCTGAAGTACACACACACGCAGGCAGCAGGCTGGCAGGTGGTCGAAACATGTCGAAACCACCAGACAAAAAAAACCACGACACCGCGTCGCCGGACTCTCCCACTAATTATCCGAGGCGGGTGCCGAGGCCACGCCAGAGCGCGCCAGTCGGGTACCGCGACCGAAATGGCGTCACTAACCGCCCGCGCGACGCTCCACGCATCCGCGCGAGCCTCCGCGTCGCCCAGATCCGGAGGCTCCGGGACCGCGCGCAACGCGGGACCCCACGGCCTCCGCGGGTCTCGTCGCCGTCACCGCCACGACGCCACCGCCGCCCCCGGCGCGAGCGCCTCCGCCGTCGACCTCGCCGCGGAGCTCCGCGCCGATTTCCCCATCCTCGAGCAGAACATCCCGGAGACCGGCAAGCGCCTCGTGTACCTGGACAGCGCGGCGAGCTCGCAAAAGCCCAGCGCGGTCATCGACGCGCACCGCGACTACTACATGATGATCAACGCCAACGTGCACCGCGGGGTCCACTACCTCTCGGGCAAGGCCACGGACGCGTACGAGGAGGCGAGGGTCAAGGTTGCGAAGTTCGTGAACGCAAAGTCCGATCGCGAGATCGTCTTCACGCGCAACGCGTCGGAGGCCATCAACCTGGTGGCGTACACCTGGGGGATGGCGAACCTCGGGCCCGGCGACGAGGTCGTGGTGAGCGTGCTGGAGCATCACTCCAACCTGGTGCCGTGGCAGCTCGTGTGCGAGAAGACCGGCGCGACGCTCAGGCACGTGGGGCTCAAGAGTGATAACAGCGGCATCGACGTGGACGAGCTCGCGGCGGTCATGGGCGAAGGGAGGGTCAAGCTCGTGGCCACCGCTCACGTGTCCAACGTGCTGGGATGCGAGCTCGACGTTCCCGCGGTGGCGGAGCTCGCGAAAAAACACGGCGCGAAGGTGCTCCTGGACGCGTGCCAGTCCGTGCCTCACATGCCCGTGGACGTTCAGACCCTGGGCGTGGACTGGATCGTCGCGTCCGGGCACAAGATGTGCGGCCCCACCGGCATCGGTTTCCTGTGGGGCACGGCGGAGGCGCTGGAGTCCATGCCGCCGTGGATGGGCGGCGGGGAGATGATCCAGGACGTGTACATGGACAGGTCCACGTACGCGCCTCCACCCGCGAGGTTTGAGGCGGGAACCCCCGCGATCGGCGAGGCAATCGCGCTGGGGCGAGCCTGCGATTACCTCACCGAGGTCGGGATGGACCGGGTGCACGCGTTTGAGAAGGAGATTGGCGGGATCCTCTACGACGAGTTGTCCGCCGTGAACGACGTGACCATCTACGGACCCACCCCGGCGCAGGGCAGGGCGTCGCTGGCGGCATTCAACGTGGCGGGGCTGCACGCCAACGACGTGTGCACACTGCTGGATCAGGCGGGCGTCGCCACGCGGTCGGGGCATCACTGCACGCAGCCGCTGCACCGATACCTCGGGGTGCCGGCGACGGCCAGGGCGAGCCTGTACCTGTACAACACCCCGGGGGAGGTGGACGCGCTCGTGGAGTCGCTGACGGATACCATATCCTTCTTCAGGGAGATCAACGGGATGTGAAGGGTCAGTGGTCGCGAGTAGCGCTCGCCCACGCGAGGTGCTCTTTGGCAAAAGAAGGTTGCCAAAAAATCCTCGGGGCAATGAGAAATGGAACGAAAAAACCTGAACCCTCAAAACACGTCACGTTATTGTTATCCGATTCGGCCGAAATTGATGTGATCTGACCGTTTCCTCATACGGGCGCGAATCGTCGCTTCCTATTGGCCGAGACTCGAACCGAATGGTCGAGACTCTAACGTGGGTCTCCCACGGTGCGCGCAGCAGCCCCAGATTTTTGGATTTTTGGTTTCCAACTTGCGGCTCGCAGCGTTTCGGTGCTCGGCTTGAATTGCACCCTCCTCGCGTGCGTCACTCTCCGCACCACCAGGGCGACGTCGCTTCCGATCGACCGGAACGCGTTTGCTTTCACCCTCCCATTTATAAGCTGCTAGACGCAATGGCCGCCATGACCATCGCGACTCCCGTCGCTCTCGCGGGCGCGCGCCCCCTCAAGGCGACCCTCTCCCGCCGCGCGGTCTCCGCCCGTGCCACCCCCGCGCGTGCGGCTCCCCGCGGCGCGCTCCAGGTCCGCGCCGCGATCGCGCTCGATTACAACGCCGAGACCCCGATGACCTACAACGAGACCGGCAAGTGGCGCGAGAACTTCGACCTCGCCGCGTGGGCCTCCGAGGTTCGCCAGGTGGAGAAGGAGCTCAAGGCTGAGATCGGCGAGGATGACGTCGACCACCTCAACAAGATCCTCACCTGGGCCAACATGTTCTACTACGGCGGCCTCGCGGTGCTCTTCGCCACGCCGTTCCTGACGAACATCTTCTCCTTCATCGGAGGCGCCAACCCCATCGCCGCGTTCATGATGTCCACCGCCATCTGCGCCAGGTGGACCATGGTCGGTCACCACGTCTGCCACGGCGGCTACAACACCGCGCAGTCCGAGAACGGCGTCGTGACCGGCAGGTTCCACCGCCGCACCTTCGCCAAGGGGCTCGCCAGGCGCATCTCCGACTGGATGGACTGGATGATGCCCGAGGCTTGGGACGTCGAGCACAACCACCTTCACCACTACCAGGTACGCACTTCAAACCCAATCACGATCCGATCGCGACGCGCGATCGCCCCCGCGAGCGCGCGCGACGCGACGCCATCTTGTTTTTATTCTTTTCTTGACCCGGAAACGACGACGGGGACCGAAAACCAAAAAAACCAAACTGCTGACCTCGTCGCTTCGTCCGTTTCTTTCCTACGACAGCTCGGCGAGTCCGCGGACCCCGACCTCGTGGAGCGCAACATGAAGCCCCTCCGCACCGGCAACCTCCCCATGATCCTCCGCTACGGCCAGGTCGTCGGCCTCGCCCTCATCTGGAAGTGGTTCTACTACGCCCCCAACACCATGAAGGAGATGTACCAGCGCCGCGAGCGCGAGGCCAAGAAGGCCGGCGAGGACTTCGAGAACCCCTTCAAGACCGGCGAGCTCCCCTCCACCGTGGCCACCGTCGCGGCCGGCGCGTTCAAGGGTAACTTCGCCGCCCTCGGCGAGACGATCAAGTGCTTCGCCCCCTACGCGCTCTTCCAGTTCGCGGCGCTCCCGGCGTTGGGCTACGCCGTCGGCGGCGCGCAGATGGCGACCGGCGTCCTCCTCACCTCCATCCTCGCCGACGTCATCACCAACGTGCACTCCTTCATCATCATCGCCACCAACCACGTCGGCGACGACATCTACAGGTTCGAATCGGAGACCAAGCCCCGCTCGGACGACTTTTACCTCCGCGCCGTCATCGGCAGCGCCAACTTCCGCACCGGCGGCGATGTCAACGACTTCTTCCACGGCTGGCTCAACTACCAGATCGAGCACCACATGTTCCCCGACATCTCCATGAAGTCGTACCAGAAGGCCCAGCCCCGCATCAAGGAGATTTGCGAGAAGCACGGCGTGCCTTACGTTCAGGAGTCTGTCTGGAAGCGCCTCGTGCAGCTCGCGGATGTCATGGTTGGCAAGAGGAGCATGCTCGTGTGGGAGCGCGGCGACTGAGAGAGTGCGTACTAACGTGCGACACATCACATAATTGTTTTTCATTGTTTTGGGCGACGGCGACGACGAGAGTCGGATGCGTAGAGGCGACGGGGCGGTCGCCGAGGGTTTGAGCCGACAGTCGTGGCTTATTACTTCTTAAGAAATGTGTTTTCTCGAGGTTGGGCGCGCCGAGGGGCTGTCGCGCGAAACGTGCGACGCCGAGCGGGCGCGGTGTAGGTCAATTTTAGCAGCTTGCGTTTTAATCGGTTGATAACGCTATCAACGTCAACGTACGTCGCACGTCCGCTGCCCCACCCGCCGCGATGTGAAAAGAGTTCCAAAGTGTCTTCATCAGAGCGTTCTTTTCCAGAGGGTTCACCTCCGTTTCTCCGTAGACATTTGCGGCTGTGCGTGCCGGGAGATACGCACCATGTCCGCGACGGACGCCGACGCCGTCCACGCCATCCTACCCGGCGGCAGCGTCGAGCTCCGCGTCGCCGATCCGGCCGACGGCGGCCGACGGCTCTTCGTGCGCGCCCCAATCAAGGCTGGGGATGAGATCCTCTCCTTGAATCCCTACGCCGCGGTCCTGAACGACGCGTCGCGCACCTCCCGGTGCGACCACACGTTCGCCAAGCCATCCGACAACGGCGGATCGTTACTGCGATGCGCGCGATCGAAGGTGGCGCGCTACGTTTCGCGAGACGCGCAGGTCGCGGCGTGGAAGCGCGGGTACAAGGAGGAATGCGCGTCGCTCGTGAATTGCGCGCCGAGGGTGCCCCCCGCCACCGTGCGGCTCGCCGCGCGCATCCTCTGGCGCCGCGCCCGCGAGGCCGCCGCCGCCGCCGCCGGATCCAACGACAACGCCGCCGACGACGACGAGATGATCGAGGACGGCGTCGCCGCGGCGGCAGCCGTCGGCCTCGGACGCGGCTACGACGCGGTCGACGCCCTCGGCGACCACTGGGAACGCCTCTCCGACTCGCGCAAGGCGTCGCTCGCGCACGCGGCGACGCTCGCCGCCGCCTTCCACGCGGGAACCCTCGGCCGGGACGGACCCGCACCCCCAAACCCTGAAAACCCTAACCCTGACCCTAACCCTTACGACGTCGCGAGGCTCCTGGCCAAGGTATCGTGCAACGCGCACACGGTGTGCGACGAGGAACTCAACGCCGTCGGCGTCGCCGTCTACCCCGTCGCGGCCATGGTCAACCACGGCGACGCCCCCACCGCGGCGCAGTCGTTCAAGGGGAAGAGGATCGTCCTGCGGGCGACGCGGGATCTCAAGCCCGGGGACGAGGTGACGATGGCGTACGTCGAGCTGCTCGCCACGCGGCAGGAACGAAGGGCGGCGCTCTTCGCCGGGTACGCGTTTGACATCGACGCGACGTCGATGACGACGTACTGTCCGCACGCGCGTCCCGATCTTTCGAACCCGATCGAACGCGCGATGAGAAGCACGCGCCGCACGCGTCTTCCCGGGGGTGCCGTGTTGGTGGACCACGGCGAGGGGTCGGATTCGCCGCCGTGGAGGACGGGGCACGCGGATCCGTACCTGTGCGCGGTGGAGGCGTCGAGAAAATCCGGCGGCGGGATTCTTCACGGGGGCGTCGAGGTCGTCACGCGACCGGCGGGAACGGGGATGTCGGGCGACGGGGACGACGGGGACGACGAACTCGGGGACGTCGGCACCCACGGGGATGTCGGCACCCACGAAAAGTCGGCACCCGGGGACGACGACGCGGTGGACTACTCCGGTGGTCTCGGCGCGCTCCGCGGGTCCGGCGGCTTCGGTCGGACGTTCGCCGAGGAGGCGGAGCGAGCGTTCAAGACGGTCAAGGCGCGATCGTCCATCGCATCAGTGCAGACGGCGGGGCGACGGCTTCGCGATAAGTCGCGGTTCGAGGTACACGTGTGGGGCACCCTGGGGGGCGCCGACAGGGAGCACACGGCGATGCGCGTCGCCGAGTGCGCGTCGCTCCTCGCCGACGCCGAGCGATGCCTCGCGTCCGGGTTCGGGGGAAAAGGGGGTAAAAACGGCGTCGAGGCGGCGCTGAAACCCCTCGGCCGAATCTCGGATCTGATGAACGGCGACGACGCCGCGTGCGCGCTCGGTCCCATACACCTGCTGCGCGTGCGAGTCCTCGACGCCATGCAGCGCGCGGCGGTGACCGCCGGGGACTTTGAGAGCGCGAGGGACGCGGCGTACGCGGCGTTACCCGCGTACCGACTCGCGTATCCGCCGAATCATCCGCCCCTCGGACTTCACCTCGCGCTCATCGCCAAGATCGAGGCGCACCTGGTGGACCTGGAGGCGGCGGTGCAGTTCGCGCGGGAGGCCATCTCGAGCCTGAACGTGTCGCACGGGCGGAACAGCGACGTGGTCCGGATGATGGAGACGCTCCTGGGCGAGTCCGAGGCGGAGCTCAGGTACAACGAGTACAACCGGAAGGGGGGCAACGAAGACGCCGAGACCGGGGAGGGGTACCTGGAGGCGTACGAGTGATGACGCGCGAAATTTATCTAATACTCATAAAAGCCTCGCGAACTGACGCCACCCCCGGGCGCCACTCCGCGACTGGACGACTCGAGACGTCGACGCGTTCATCGGAAACACCGCGGGACCGAGCTCGTCACGGGACGAAGTAGCTGAACGCGCGGTAGCCCTGCATCGCGGCGACGAGCGCGGCGACGGCGGCGAGCGCGTCGGGCGGCGAGAACGCCGCCGCCGCCGTCGCGAGCGACGCGTCCCCCCCGTCCAGCCCCGCGCCGACGCCGTCCAGCCCGGGCCGGCACAGGTACGCCTCCGCCAGCTGCCACGTCGCGCCGGCGGAGACGGCGGTTATCCAGCCCGGCGTCAGGTACTCGACGAGGGTCCTCTCGTCGCCGGTCGCGAGGAACCCCGCGCGTTTGAACTGCCCCGTCGCCGTCCCGACGAGAAGCCAGGCGATGCACAGGCACGAGCCCGTCCCGGCCACGCACCCGAGCCGCAGGATGTCCCCTGCGCTGAACCCGAGGTCGACCACCTTGCCCCCCGGCGGGACGTGCGCCAGCTCCCTGGCGCACACGAAGCACCAGAGCGCGGTGACGTCCAGGCGGACCTCGAGGGGCTCGACCGCGTCGACGCGGCGTCTCAGCTCGGCGGCCGGGTCCGCCGTTCCCAGGCTGGCGAGGGACGTCGCCGCGAGCGCCCCGACCGCCGCCGCCGCCACGTCCCCATCCGACAGGAGCGTGTCCCCGTTAATCTCCATGACGCTCAGCGCGAAGAGCGGGTCGCCGGCGTTCGCGGCCCCGACGGCGCGGCCGCCGCGGCGGCGCGCCAGCCTCGAAGGCGTTTTACGCGAGCGTGATGTGTGCGAGCGCGTCGGGATGGCGCGCGCCGCGAGAGACGCCGACATGGCGACCCCACCCCGCCGCGCGCGGCGCGCTCGGTGGCTGTGGGGTCAGTGGTGGCGGGAAGTTCGGTCACTGCCAGCTCGGATCGGACAATTTTTTCAATTTTTGGGCGCCCTCCCCCGGGTAAGAGCGGCGCGTGACCCTCGCGAAACCACTCCTGCCCTCGCGTGCCGAGGTATCGCGCCGTATCTAGCGGCTCGAGCCCTTCGCGCACCCTCGCGAGCGCGGGACGAGCGTTCGACGCCCCAGCACCGGGTGTTGAAATCGAACCCGGTGTTGTTGCTCGGCGGCAAAATGTTGGGCGAGGCCGTCTTGGGCGTGGTGCTGCTGTGGACCGGGGTTAAGGTCGGCGCGCTGACTTACGCGTACGTGAGGTACGGCAACTGCGGGGACGCGAACGCCGCGAAACCCGAGGAGAACGCGGAGACGACGTCCGTGGGGGCGGAGGCGCTTAAGAGCGCGGCGACGGAGGGGGCCGGGGGCTCCGAGGGGTTGACGAATCGGACGAACGCCAAGAAGGAGGCGGGCGCGGAGGAGGAGGGCGACGCCGCGCGATGACTTCGCGTCGCTCTCGGAATACACACGCCGACGTCATAATAGCTAAGAGTTGAGCGTCACGCGTCGTTTCGTGTCGGTAACGTCCGCGGGGAACACCCCGCCGTTCGCCCTCCCCCAGTCGTCGTCAGTTGCCCTTCTCCACGGCGTCGGCAACGATCCTTCGCCGAAAATACTCCATGTCGCGCTGGTGGAACGTCAGCGGGCACCCCGTCGCGATGTAGTCCGCGTACTTGAGCATGAACACCCCGCAGTCGCACCCGTTCATCTGCCGCGGGATGTCCTTGGGGATCTCCACGGACCACGACTCCGTGTCGACGTCGGCGTTTTTTTTGTTTCGCCACTCGTCGCGCACCCACCGTAACAAATCCTCGACGAGCCCTTTATCGTCCCCGAGCAAAGAGTCGTAGAACCTGACGCACGTCGCCTTGAAGTCCACGACGGCGAGGACCCAGTGGATGCCCTGGTGGACCGGAACGATCACCTTGTCGCACTCGAGGACGTCGTACCCGAGCTTCTTCCGCGTCGTCCACCGCCGCACGGCGCCGTAGTCGTACCCGTCGCCTTGAGCCGTCAGCTTCCCAACGAAGAACGTGTTGAAGAAGTGAACCCGCGGTTGGGTGCCGCCGCACCTCGCCATCTCCCGATCCGCCATCGCGCCGATCGTGAAGTTCACCATCTCGTCGTTCAGCCACTCGCCCGTCGCCATCGTCGCCACGTCCCTGCGCGTCAACTCCAGGGCGCCCTGACCGGTGAATGTCCCGGAGGCGATCACCTCCGAAGGCGGACCCGGGGCGTGCGCGCGTTCGATGGCCTCCGCCTGCGCCGCGCTGATGGGACGCGTGAGCTCCGCCTCCATCGCCTCGATGTCCGCCGCGCTCGGACCGGCCTCGAGGTCCCCGTCGAGCTCCTTGAGGGGGGACTTGAGCTCGGCGCGCCGCGACTCCAGGTCCCTCGCGACGATCTCCATCTCGGCGATCTGCCTCTCGAGGTCCGCCTCCTGCGCGACGTCGACCGGGGCGTGGACGCTCGCGTTCGCCGCCCTCACCTCCAGCGCGAGCTCGCGCCGCTGTGAGGGCGTGAGCGCGGTTCGGACGGGCGCAGCCGTCGGCGTCGGGGCGACGTCGCCCTCCGCCTCGGCGGTGGATCGTCGGAGATTTTCAATCGAGTCGTCCACGAAGGAGTCCAGCGAGGTTCTGCGCACGGCCGTGCGCACCTCCGCCGCCGGCGGCGCCTTCATCCTGTACTGCGTCACGGGTTTCTTGGGCTTCCCGCGTCCCTTGGCGGCGGGGCCCGGTCTAGGCGCGCCGCCGGCCGCGTCGTCGTCGACGACGAAAACGTCGTCGTCGTCGCGTTCGTTCGACGTCTCCCGCCGAATTGGCTTGCGAGCCGAGTCGGGCGGCGCGGAGGTCGGTCGCCGCCGGTTACGCCCGGCGCTCGACGCCTCCACGAGCTTCTTGTACGCGTCCACGTCCCGCACGTCCAGCCCCAGCGTCTTCCACGCGCTCGATCGCCTAAACTCCAGCTGCGACGGCGCGAGCGCGCCGCCGAACAACACGCCCGCCGCAGCCGGCGCCCGACTTCCGATCGCCCCCGACGCCGCCGCCGCCGCCGCCGCGGCGACGTGGTACCCCGCCCTGAACCCCGCGCGGGAGTGGAGCGCCGCCATGTCCGGCGTGGCGCTCGCGATGCGCTCGGCGCCCGCGCGGAACGTTCGCTCCGCGGCTTCCCGAATCGACGCGCTTCTCACCGCGTCGTTCTCTGTCCCCCGTTCAGACGACGCCCCCCTTTCAGAGAACGGTGTGATCGGCCTGGGGCCGTGGGCGTAGTGTCCGGTGAACATGCGGGTCTGGAGGGCGTCGGTGACCGGGGAGTCCTCCGCCGCGGCCTCCCTCGCGAGCCGCTCCTCGCGATCCTCCTCCGTCTCCTCGTGGACGCGCCTCCCTCTGGACGCCGCCGCGGCTTGTTTCATGGCGGAGCGTTCAAAGGTGGAGTCGCCGTCGTCGTTCGCGTCGGGCGAGGGCACAGCTGTGTCGGTACGTTCCCGGACCGCGAGGAACGCGGCGAAGTCCGCGGCGGTCTGGTACGTTCCCGCGCCCGACCTGGTCGCGCTGGGGTACCTGTGCTGCGACCCGACGGAGGCGGCGGCGGTCCACCGAGATGTGTTTGTGTTGGCGCCGGTGGACGCGTGGGGTCGCGCGTGCTGCCGGTGCTGGTGGTGGTGGTGGTGCTGCTGCCAGCCGGGCCTGCCGAGGACGGGTCGGTGGGAGCCGACCGGCGGTCTCGTGACGACCGTGGTGAGGGGGTCGTCGCCGGCGAAGTCGATCTGCACGCGCGGCCCGGGGGTGCGGAACGGCGCCCCGCCGTTGTTCGTCGCGCCCGCCGCGCCGTCGCCCGCGGTGCCGCCCTTCCGATCGTAAGGGTGGTGTCGCCCCTCGCGCCTGGTGAGGAAGTCGGCGCCGCGCGTGGCCTGTCCCGCGGGTCCGGGCGAGGCGAGTAACTGCCGGGTCTGCTCGTCCCTCACGAGACCGAGCTCCTCTCGCCTCTGCTGCACGTGGGGGTTCCGCCTCTCGAGCTCGGCGTTGAGCCAGTCGATGGGGGGCCTGAACCCGGGTATGCGATTGGGCCCGTTGAGCGTGGGCGGCTCCTGGGGCTGCTTCTCGGGAGGCGAGAGGAGGAAAGCCTCTTTCAGCGCCCCGAGAACGAGCTTGCCCACCGACATGGACGAAGCCGCCGGCGACCCACGCCGCCCCCAGATCTGCCGCCCGACTCGCCCTTTCTGACGAGAGTACCGTTGGGACTTTTTCGAGGAGGGAAAAAGCGAAATACCCAAATACGAATTATTTCCAAAAATTGTCACATTTACATGAATATCGCATACCATCTTGTTAGTATTTATGGTAAGATCTGTAACTGCGTACTCATACGAATTTCTCAATCCGGTTGTTCCGAGAGACGATCGTTCCGGATTTGGGCGCATCGCATCGACAGTCGGAACACACCCCAGGCGCCATGGGCGCCCAGCGACCGCGAAGCCCGTATGAGAACCCGCTGCCGCGACGCGAGTACAAGCTCGTGTCCGGCTTCGGCCCGCAAGTCAAGAGCACCATGCAGTCCTTCCCGAGCCCGTCGTTCACCAAGGGCTCGAGGGATGTCGAAGGAGAAAAGGTGCGATGTCGCGGCACATTCCGTCCGATTCTGCTCGAACTGACGCGCGAGAGGCCCCCCCATCTCCGTCCACGCAGCTGTACATATCCGCGGAGCACTCGAAGGTGATGTCCAGCACCATCGGCCCGGGCCCGAAGTACGACCCGCTGGACAGCGTCGGCGTCGCGCCGCTCTCCATCAACCGCACGCTCCCGCGAGTCGGCTTCTCCTCCGTCGATCGGAGCCTCAAGGGAACGACGGACGCGTCGATGTTCGTCACCGATCCCCTCAGCAAACCCGGCGCTCCGCCCGGCCCCGGCGCGTACGACCACGAGGGCGCCGTGGGCAGACAATGCCTCTCCCCGAAGCCCTCAAAGCCCGCGTACACCATCGAGAAGAGCAGCCGCGAGCAGGCGCAGAACGTCTACTCCAAAGAGGGGGAATCGGGCTCGCTGGGTCGGAACGTGCCGGGGCCTGGCACGTACGCGGACAAGCTCCCGGGCTCCGTCGGACCGCAGCCGGACGTTCCGAGCTCACCCGAGGTGAAGTTTCCCAAGGAGGCCCGGTGGAAAGCGTCGGAGCTACCCCGAGGCGAGCGGCGGCCCGGTCCGGGCGAGCACGAGCTGCCGAACGGCGTCGGCAAGCAGGTGGTCAGCACGAAGACGTCGGAGCCGACCGCGCCGTTCGGCACCACGACGCGCGCGCAGACGTCGAAGATGTTCATAAGCAAGGAGCACGATAAGAGGGGGAGCGACGGCGCGCTCGGCCCGGGTCCGTGCGGCGCGGGCGCGAAGCCGAGGTCGAGCTTCGGAAAGGTGGCGAGTTCGCGGGAGCGGAGCTCGCCCAGAGCCACGTTCACGAGGAGCACGCGGTGGGAGCGGGACAGGAACGCGGACGACCCGGGTCCCGGCGCGTACAACGCGTGAGAGTGGCGCAGCCGCGGGGGGGGGGCGCGGCGCGTGGGTGGCGTGATTTTGAATCAAGTAGTCTCAGGTTGATAAATATCGCAATGCATTTTTTTCTTCGCCGCGCGGCGCGCTCATCGCCTCTTCTTAGCCAGGAGCGAGTCCACCTCCGACGCGAGCGCCGCGTCGAGGGTGGAGAGCACCCTGCGCACCTCCTCCACCGCGTCCTGCCGCCTCTGCCACTTCTCGCTCCCCTTTTTAACCCCCTTCGTGCGGAACCTGTGGAGCACCTCAGTCGCGCGCTTCGCGTCCAATCCGGAGAGGAGCGTCGCGGCTAAAACCGGGTCGGGTTCGCCCCCGTCAAAGACGCTCGCGTCCACCATGGACAGCGCGCCCTCGTCCAACTCCGTATCCCCGGGCCTCTGGCCCAAACCGAGCACGAGCCTGCGCAGGATGGACACCTGCTCGGTGTACTCGAGGCCGGCGTAGATGGCCTTTGCGGCGTCGGGTGACGTCGACGACACCAACGACAGCAGCTCCTTACCCTTGTAGAGCACGGACCTGGCGCCGTAGGGAAGGAGGAACTGGCCGGTGGCGACGACGCGACCGGGCTCCTCGGCACCCACGAGAGCGGACGCCGCGTCCGCGTCGTTGAGCTGCTCGACCATGAGACGCAGGTACTCCGCGCCCCTCGGGGCGTCGAGGCCCATGAGCACCTCCGCCGCGCGGTTCTCGTCTGAGCGGTGAAGCGCGGCGAGCGCCTCGGCGGCGGCGACGACGTTGGACGTTCGCTGGAGCACCTCGGTGACGAGCTGCGGGTCCTTGTCGATGAGGGCAACCTCCACGGCCACCTCGAGCGCCTGGTTCCTGTCCAGCCTGGCCAGGAGTCGAGCCTTGCGCTGCTCGGCGGATTTGGTATCCGTCGCCGTCTTGAGCTCCTCCCTCACGCGGTTGGTCGCCTCGACGAGCTCGGCGCGGCGCTCGCCGCGGGTTTTGGGCGCCGCCTTGGCGGTGATGGGAGTCGGGGCCATGGGCTTGACGGGCGGTTCGGGCGCCTTGACGGGCTCGGGCGCCTTGACGGGTTCGGGGACGGGAGCGCCGAAGGATTCAGCCGCGGCGGCGAAGACGTCCACGGGCGGCGCATCCTTCGCCTTCTCGGCGGCGGCCTTCGCCTTCTCGGCGGCGGCTTCCTCCTCCATCTGCTTCGCCTTGGCCTCAGCCTCGCGCACGGCCGCCTCGGCCGCCTCCCTCGCGGCTTTCGCCGCGGCGGCAGCCTCCGCGACAGCCTCGGCCTCCGCCGCGGCGGCAGCCTTGGCCTCCGCCGCGGCCTTGGCCTCGGCGTCAGCCGCAGCCTTCTCAGCCGCAGCCTCGGCCTGAGCCTTGGAGGCCTCCTCAGCCTCGGCTGCAGCCTTCGCGGCGGCGTCCGCGCGAGCCTTGGCCTCTGCGACGGCGGCGGCGCGTTCCTCCTCCTCCCGCTTGAGCCGCTTCTCCGTCTCCTTCTTCGCCGCCGCCTCGGCCGCTTCGCGCTCGCGCTTGAGCCTCCTGTCCTCCGCCGCGCTCACCGCCTTCTCAGCCTCGGCAGCCTTCTCCGCGGCCGCCTTTCTCGCGGCGTCAGCCTTCTTGCGGAGCTCAGCCTCCGCCTCGAGCTCCCTCATGACGGACGACGCGCGCGCCGCCTCGGCGGCGCGGCGCTTCTCCTCGAAATCCCTCGCGCGTTTCGCCGCCGTCTCAGCCTTGAACCTGCGGTTCTCCTCGGAAGCCCGTCGGGTATCCTCCGAGACTCGCATGTTGACCTCCGCCTCGGACCTGCGCCGGCGGTCATCCTCCTCGTCGCGTCGGCGGGAGTCCTCGTCCGCGCGTTTCGCCGCCTCCGCCGCCGCCGCCGCGGAGATGGCAGCCTCGTATGATTTCCTCCTCGCGTCAATCTCGGCGATGAGGGCGTCGAGCGCGGCGCGGGCGCGGGCGATGGCGGCGTCGGCGTCGGCCCTGCGCGCCTCCTCGGACGCGACGATGGCCTCCTCCTTCTTGTTCGCGAGCTCAACCTCCGCGGCGATTTGCGCCCTGCGCGCATCCTCCGCGGCGGTGACGTTGGTCTCCTCGGCGACCATCTGTCGCATCTGGAGCTCGACGCCCGCGCGTCGCGCCTCCTCCGCCGCGCGTTGGCGCTCGTCGTCGTCCTGGATCGCGCGTAGCCGCGACTCGAGCTGTTCGCGGCGGTACTCCTCCTCGCGCCGCTTGTTCTCCTCCTCGAGCACCATCCGGCGCATGGCGTCCTCCACTTCGGCGACGCGGCGCTCCTCTCGAGCCACCCGCTCAGCCTCGGCTCGCGCCCGCTCGGACATGGACACCTCCCACTGGACGCGCCGGTTGTCCTCCTGCGCGATCTGCTGCGCGAGGTCGCGCTCGGCAGCCTCGATCGCGGCGTCGGCGGCGACGCGCCTGGCGTCCTCCTCCTTTTGGACCCTTCGCTCGTCCTCATCCTTGGCGCGAATAGCCGCCTCGGCGTCGCGGCGGCGCGCCTCCTCGGCGGCTCGCACCGACGCCTCCTGCCGTCGAGCCTCGTCCTCGGCGAGCTTGGAGAGGCGTTCAATCTCGAGGTCGAACGCGGCGCGGCGGCGCTCCTCCGTCTCGCCCAAGCTGCGGTCCACGAGCACGAGTCGTTCGAGCTCGGCTCGCGTCGCGCGGCGGCGCTGGTCCTCCTCGGACCTGCGCTGCGCCTCCGATCGCATCATCTCCTCGAGCGCGAGCTTGGCGGCGGCGATCTTCGCCTCCTCGGCGGCGCGGTCCTTGGCCTCCTGTTCCGCGAGGGCCTTGTCCTCGGCGACGGCGTCCTCGAGGGCGCGTTTGGCCGAGGCGAGCGCGTCCTTCTCGAGGTCCAACGCCGCCTGCGCAGCCTCTGCCGCGGCGAGCCGGCGGGGCTCAAACTCGCCGTCGAGGCTTCGAAGAGACTCCAGGAGGGACTGGTAGGCGTCCGCGGCTTCGCGCCTGCGGGCCTCCTCGTCGTCCCGCCGCGAGCGCTCCTCCTCCGCGGCGCGGACCGCGGCTTCTCGCGCGTTGGCTCGCCTGTCGTTCTCCGCCGACACCGTCGCCTCCTCGATGGCGGCGGCGGCTTCGGCGGCGGCGCGAGCCTCCTGCCTGCGAAGGTCCTCCTGCGCGCGCTTCGCCTTCTCCTCGTCGAGGGCGTTCTGAAGCGCCTGCGCGGCGACGGTGCGGCGCTCATCCTCCTCGAGCCTGCGCCTGCGCTCATTCTCCGCGGCGGTTTGCATCGACTTCTCGGCGGCTTGGCGCCTCGCGTCTTCGCTCTCGCGGCGAGCCTTCTCCGCCTCGGCGCGTCGCTGCGCGTCGGCGTCGGCGGCGGCGCGGCGCGCCTCCTCGGAGGCGCGGATGCGCTCAGCCTCGGCGGACTTGCGCTCCATGTCGATTTCGCGCTGCCTCGCCGCCGCCTCCGCCTGGTCTCGAAGCCTCGTCTCGGCGATGGCCAGTCGCTGCTCCTCCGCCTCGACGTCGCGCCGCCTCTTGTCCTCCTTCTGGCGCTCGGCAATCTCAGCCTCCGCCATGCGCTTCATCTCCAAGTCCGCCTGCTGCCTGCGCTTGTCCTCGGCGAGCCGGCGCTTCGCCTCGTCGTCCATCGCCTTCTTCGCGCGCGCCAGCGCCTCCGCCCTGCGATCCTCCTCCTCCTTGATCTGCTCGCGTTCCATGGCGGCGCGGGCCGCCGCCGCAGCCTCCGCGGCGAGCCGCCTCGCCTCCTCCTCGGCGAGTTTCTCCTGCGACGCCTTCTTGAGCGCGAGTTGCGCGGCGACGGCTTCGGCGCGTCTCGCGTCCTCCTCGTCGCGCCTCTTCGTCTCCGCGACGGCCCTGGCCCTCTCGTCCTCGTCGGCGACGGCGCGTCGGTCGTCCTCGGACTTGCGTCGCGCCGTTTCGTCTTCCGCGGCTTTCTTCATGGCGGCGTCGGCGGCGTCGCGGCGTCGGTTCTCATCCGCGACGCGCTTCTCCTCCGTCTCCTTGGCTCGCGCGGCGTCGGCGGCGGCTCGGGTTCGTCGGTCATCCTCGGACTTGACCCGCCTCGCCTCCTCCTCGAGCGCGCGCTGCATGGACGCGATGGCGACCGCGCGGCGCTTTTCCTCCTCCGCAAGGGTGCGCTCGTTCTCCTGGATGATGCGAATCGTCTCCTGCTTAAACTCATAGCGGCGCCGCTCCTCCGCCTCGAGCAGCGCCGCGTTGGTCGCCTCCATCTGCGCGAGCTCGTCGATCGCAGCCTGCTTGCGGGCGTCCTCCTCGGCCCTCGCCCTCGCCTCGGACTCGGCGGCGATCGCCATGTCCTGCTCGACCACCTCCCTGCGTCGACGCTCGGATTCCTGCGCGTCGGCGAGGGCCCGGCAGCGAGCCTCGGCGTCGTTGTCGGCGTTGGCTCGCCTCGCCTTGATGTCTCGCTCGAGAGCCTCGAGGGCGTCGGCGGTGGCTCGAACGGCGTCGTCCTTATCGCCGCGCCTCGCGTCCTCCTCCGCGATCTTCGCCTGCTCCTGCGCGGCGCGTTCCCGCGCCGCATCCGCGGCTTGCGACCTTCGGAGGTTTTCATTCGCCCGCCGCTCATCCTCCTCGGCGGTGAGCTTACCGCGCTCCTCGAGGGCAGCCTGGTTGATGACGCGCTCGGCGGCGGCGCGCCTCGCGTCCTCCTCCGCCCTGAGCCTTGATTCCTCGTCCATCAGCTCGCGCATCGCGAGCAGGGAATCGGATCGGCGTCTCGAGATTCCGTCGACGACGATACCCAACGCGTCTCTCGCGGCGTACACCTTCTTCAGCGCCTCCTCCCTCGCGGCGTCCTCCTCGGCGCGTCGATTCGTCTCCTCCTCCTCGAGCGCGGCCGTTTCCGCCGCCCACGCCTCGCGACGTTCGAGTTCCTCCGCCCTGCGAAGCTTCTCCTGCGCGGCGGAGGTGTCCACCTTGCGTTGAAACTCGGCGCGGCGGGCGGCTTCCCTCTCCTCGGCGGCTTTGATCTCGGTCTGCGCGCGGGCGATGTCCGCGGCGGCGAGCTCGCGCCTCTGGTCCTCGCGGTTCACGTTCGCGTCCTCTTCGGACTTGCGGAGGTTGACGGTGTTGGACATCGAGGACTTGGTGGACTCGAGCGAGTCGGCGACGGACTGGATGAGCGCCTCGAGGCGCTGCACCTCGTCGGCGGCGGCTCGGCGGCGCTGCTCCTCCTGCGCGCGGACGCGCTGCTCCTCCTCCTCCATGCGGCGGATGTCAGCCTCGGCGGCGGCGCGCCTCGCGTCCTCCTCGCGGCGGCGAATGGACTCGTTCTCCCTCTCCGCTCGAACTTTGGACTCGTACTCGGCTCGCCTGGCATCTTCCTTCGCCCGTTGCGCCGCCTCCGCGTCCGACATGGGAAGCATCGGCACGTCGAGCACCGGCGGTAACTCCCACGTCCCGACCGCCACCGCCCAGTTGCGCAGCAGCGACTTGGTCTCGTCCTCGGCGCGCAGCTCGTTGGCGGCGTTATCCGCCGCCTCGCTCGCGTTCCTCGCCGACGCGTTTGCGTCCCTCGCCGTTCCAGACGCGTCCACGGCGTCTCTTCGCGCGGCGTCGAGGCGGGCGCGGCGCGCCGACACCGCCTCCCGGACGGCGTCCGCGGCCGGTGCGCCGGGAGCGGCTGGCGGGTCGCGCTCGAGCCTCTCCTCGATGTCCGCCGCGTCCTCCTCGAGCTCGGCTTCGAAAAACGCGCGAGCCTCGGCGAGGTCGCGCTCAATCTCCGCCGCCGCGAGCTCAGCCTCCGCGATGAGCAGGTTCATCTGCATCACCTCGTAGCGAACCTCGACCATGGACATGACGTTCCGGTTCTCGACGTGGCCCTCGAGCATGATCTGGCGCTCCTTGGCCAACGAGCGGAGGTTGTTCTCGGCGTTTGTTCTCGACGCCGTCGCGGGGAGGAGCGAGCGCTCGATGCGAGCCGCGGCTGAACGATAAAACTCGACGATGGCGTCGTAGTCGACGTCGTCGCCGTCGGAATCGGGCGGCTCCTGGCGACCGCCGCGATCCTCCGCGGAGTTGACGATGAACTCGTTCTTGGCCGCCTTGGACTTGTTGACGAAAAACGCCGGGGCGGATTGCGCCGAAACTTTCGCGACGGGCTCCTCGGCGGCGATCATCGCCACCGCCTTCGCCTTCGCCTTGACGGGCTCGGGGGCGGCCGCCTCGACGGATGACCCGCCCGGTTTGGACGTGGGTTTCGACGAGGCCACGGCGTTGGCGTACTCGGTGGACTCGGCGATTTTGGCGTTGGCGTACTTGGCGGACGCCGGGCCGTCGACGTAGGGATCGGCTTTCGCCGCGGCGAGTTCCTTCGCCAGCTCGTCGTCCTCTTCCTTCATGCGCCTCGCCTCCGCCCTCGCAATCTTGAGCGAATCCGGCGTGAACAGCACGGAGAGCAGGAGGTAGGCGACGAACGACACGCCGAAGCCGATCATGGACGAGTACTCCATGTTGACCACGTACGCGGAGAGGAAGGACTCGGCGCCAATCGCCGTCGCGCTCGCCGACCCGCCGAAGATGGTCGACGCGCCCTGAGCCACGGAGATGAGATCGGGGGCGACGCCGACGAGGAAGGCGAGCACCGCGCGCAGATTCACGCCGCCGAGGTAGTGGTACGCGCCGCCCGGGCCGGTATCGCTCGCGAGCTGCGACCGGTCCACGACTCGGCCGCGCATGATCCAATAATCGCAGAGCATCACGCCAGCCACCGGCGCGACGAGGAGGGAGCCGATGCCCACCGCCCACGACGCCACCGCGACCGTCTGCTGCCACGTCATGACCAGCGGCGCCGCGGACGCGATGAGGACGGAGACGAGGACGGCGCTGCCCATCCCGGGCTTGGAACCGCCGATCGCCGCCATCGGGCCGACGAAATTGGCGACGGCGTTGGTCACGAGCGCGGCGATCATAACGACAGAGTACAACGCCAGGTTGGGCGCCTGCGCCATGGAAGACGCGACGAGCGCGGCGCACGCGGTGAGTACCGGCAGCCACGCGATCTGCCCCTTCGCGACGCGGCCCGCGCTGGACATGCGCTGCGCGTAATCGGGCAGCACCGTGCCGAGCGTCATCCAAACCCCGGTGGTCATGAGCGCGTGCCGCCAAAACTCTTTGGGAAAGTCGGGAACGAGGGCGCCCGGGTTGTTCAGCGCGGGCATCGACGCCACCGTCGCCTCCCACACCGTGGACGCGTCGCCCGCGTTCCACGACCAGAAGAAGTACGCCCCGACGACGAGAGCCGCGGCTCGGCCGAGGAGCAGCACCTTGGCCCCCGCGCTCTTTCCACCCGCGATGATCGTCTGCGCGAGCCAAAAGGCGCCGTAGGCGATGGCGCGAGCCTCCGCGGGCAGCGGCGCGCCGTCGAAGAACATGTACGAGATCTCTCCCCACAGTCCGTACGCCGCCTCGCCCCCGATGAGGGTGGTGAGCGCGACGAGCGCGGCTCCCAAGACTCCGCGGCTGAGGTTCACCAGCGCGGCACCCTTGACGCCGAAAGAGACGCGCGCCAACCGCGGAAAGTCCAGCCTGTACGCCACAGCCGGGTTGGCGATGGCGAGGAGGAACGGAAGCGCGAAGACGGTGCCCATCGCCGTGGACGCCGCCATCTGCCACCAGACCAGCGGCGCGATGGTGGAGAGGTTCCACCGCACGAATCCAAACGGAACCGAGTAGAGCGTCGCCGCCACCGCGAGGCACGTCCACAGACCCAGTGATTTCTGGCCCGTGATGGACACGGGCACGCGCTCGAGGCCGGGCTCGACGCCGTCGTTCGAGACGGCCCGGGTCACCACGACTTCGCCGCGGCGCGTCCTTCGCAGCTGCGAGGCGCCGCGGCGTAGCTCGGCGTCATCGCCCGCGGCTGACGGTCGTCGGGAGGCGTCCGCGGAGGCGTCGCCTCGTCGCGATTGCGCGTGCACGCGGCGAAGCGGGGCGAGCGCGTTGACGCCCTCGCCCCGGATGGACCACTTGCGGGACCACGATCGCGGCGCGGCGCCGCCCACCGCGGGCCGACGCGGGAGGCGAGACGCTGCCGGCCGTCCGGGATCGGTGCTACCGTTCGCTCCGTGGGCGAGGAGGTTCGCGGGTCGCGCGCCGTTCGAGGTGGGCTGGACCACCGCCGGCGCCATGTCTCCTGTGAATGCGAGGGTTCGCGCGGGGAGAGCGTCAGTCGGGGGTTCCGGAGGTGACGCGCGCGGGTGTCGCGCGCCGAAGGCGAGCATTTTGAATTGAGGCAATCCGAATTTCGCCGAGGCTCGGGGGAGATGATGTCATCGATCGGTCCGGGCTCGCGGCGCGTTTGTCGAGCGCTGCGGCGACGCGAGGCCCGGCGAAAGGTCCAGTTCGCGAGATCACGAGTCAAACGACGCGATCGGATCGGGTGCCGCGACGCGACTCCGGTGTCCAATCGCCCTCGTCGTCGCAAACACCGCGCGGTCGGGTCGAGGGAAAACTCTTGGCGCCCAGGAGCCGCACCTAGCGTAGCCGACGGTTTGAGGACCGAGTGCCTCCCCTCTCCCTTGGTGAATCGCCCGGCCCCTCGCGTGGCTCGGCCCGATTCTACTCTTCGGCCCTAGGCCGGTGCGAGGCGCCTGACCTCTCCCACTCGCGCGGTGTCCTCGGACACGCAGCTACGCAAGCAGAGCGCCGGGCGCTGTGAGGCCCAGACCCGCAGACGCGCGTCCCCAAGATCACGCAAACGATAGAAGGCCGACGTCGCCAAACGGCGGGCTAATTCAAAAACTCAACGGTCTATTGACTGCGTCGCATACGGAAAACGTTGCTCGATTTGTGTGTTTGAGAATGGCCGGTCGTTTTTTTCCGGGATTGTGATTGGCTGAGACCGCGGCGAGGGAAATAAGTGTTTATTGTTTCCAAATTTGGTTTCTGCATGACTGGAAAGATGTGGGCAACATCGCCGAATCCACCGCGTCTCCAAAGGCAAACAGTCATGGACGGCAACGGCAATTGCGAGAAAAGGCTCTCGATGCGGAAAAAATCTATAGTCCTACTTGCTGAGGCCGGCCCAACCGCTTTGCGAAATCGAGCCCATCACAGCTCGTGGCGGCCTCGCGCTCCCTCACAGCAAACCAAAAACCATGTCCGCGTTCGCTGCCGTTCAGTTCCAGGTCGCCGGCGTCGTTGCCGCGCGCGCACCCGCCAAGGTGAGCGCCGTGTCCCGTGCCCGATACCCGCGCGATCCGCGGCCCACCCGCAAACCCTGCCTCGATCGCTTTTTGCGTCCCTTCGCCCGGGCTGACCATCGCGCGCCCCGAACCCTCACCCCGACCGTTGAGCAGGCCACCCGCCGCGGTTCCTCCGTCGTGGTCCGCGCGGCGCCCAAGCCCGGCGTCGACGGCGTACCCTACACCGCCTCCAACACCTTCATCGTCCCCGACGGCGACGCCACCATCATCCAGCGATTCCAGGAGGAGATGGCTGCGCGGCAGGCGCTCATGAAGACCCTCCCGGGTTTCACCTCGTGCAAGCTCACCGCGGGCTCGGGAAACGAGTTCACGTTCGAGCAGGAGTGGACCACGAAGCAGGCGTACGAGGACTACATGAACCACCCGCAGAGGCGCAAGAGCCACCTCGCGGCGGGCATCTACCAGTACATGCCCAAGAACAAGTGGAGCGTGCCCGAGAACTTCACGCCGATCCTGCCCCGCAAGTGAGCCGTCGGCGCGCGGGGAGGGGACGATGGGTGTGACGGTGGGTACGGGAGTGAGTGCGTTGGTTCGGTGGACGCGCGTCGTCGAGAATCGCGGTCGTCGGGGATGGAGAACCGCGATACGATAGCCGCGCGGGCGGGGGCGCCGAGGTTCGAGGTTAAAAAAAAAGTGTGCGAGGCAATCGCGCGGCGATTGCCGGTGGTGTCTATTAGCTGCGGACGGCGGGGCGGCCCGCGGGTCCCGCCGGTTCGATCCTTATTGTTCGTTTAGCAAGCACGTGGGGCGCGACGACGCGCCCGGTTGTAAGCCGCGATGACATCTGTGGCGGTTCATCGTCCCTCCTCCGCCGTCGCGGAAGGGTTTCCTTCGTTTGGCTGCCAAAAGCTTCGACGTTTCCCTAACGAACCCAGAGATCGTGACACACGCGCGCGTCATGCAGGCGACACGCGCCGGGTTGACGCCCGCGGTGGCTACCGCGTCGACGCGCCGATCGAGGATGCCGAGCCTCGCGCGCGCGCAGAGAGCGCGCCGCGCGCCGCGGACCGTCGCCGTCGCTCGCGCCTCCGTGTCCTCGTCGTCAGGCGACGAGGAGGTGGTCCCCGAGCTGCTCGACGAGGACGACAGCCGCAGGAACGAGCTCGAGTGGGACGCGCAGTCGTCGGCGACGGGGCTCAGCGCGCAGCTCCGCACGACCAACGCCCTGCGCGAGCGCCTGTCGCGCGAGATGTTCCACGTCAAGCCGGAGGAGGTCGCGCCCGACGTCGTGTACAAATCGCAGGTGCACGAGGCCAGGGGCTCGGAAGACTACAACGCCCTGATGACCGCGTGGAGGCCGATGATCAAGAGGCAGCTCCTGGACTTCACGTACGACACCGAGCGCGCCTTCTGCCCGGAAGCCGGGGTGTTGCTCGTGCGATGGCGCGCGGAGTGGGACGGCGCGTTCAACGCGGATGCGCAGATGCTCAACTTCATCGAGAAGAACTTCCCAGACTACGCAGAGACAAACGCGGAGGAGTACGCGCGCTTAAAGCGCGACGTGGACGATCCCACCAACTCCAGGTCGTTCACCGGCGATAGGGAGTACGCCGTGCGGGGAATCACCACGATCAAGGTCAACGCCGCGGGGTTGGTGACGAGCCACGAGGATCTGCTCGTCGCCAAGGGCGAGTACATGATGGAGGCGCCGACGCGTTCGCAAGACGACGGCGACGGCATCGTGCGCAGGGACAAGATCGTGTGGAGGGGAGACAAGGAGTACAACACGGGAGGTACCGGCGATGCGTCGGAGACGGAGATGGACGCGGACGAGAGGGCGGCGAGGGACGAGTTCGCGGTGACTGTCTTTTACAACGCGCTGCGACCGCCGGGCGCCAAGGCGGTGCCGTGGTTCTTTGACGTTCTGCTCGAGCTCGAGTGGCAGTACTTCCGCAGGCAGGTGGGCGACGACACCACGGTGATCCAGACCAAGGATGAGTTCGTCAACACCATCATCGCCCTGCTCTTCGGCGTCGTGGTTCTTCCCACGGCGATCATCACCGCCGCGGTCATCGCGGCGGTGACGCAAGGGGAGATCCCGGCGCTGAGCGGCGGGGACAAGTACGACATGTTGATCCAAGAGGCGAACGCGGAGGACGTGCGCAAGGGGAAGGACGTGGTGGGGGCGAAGGGCGCGAAGGCGCCGGAGCCCAAACTCGACGCGGACCTGCTCAGGACGCTATACGGCGCCAAGATCGGTCTGTGACGAGTCCAAAGAAAGACATCGGCGACGAATAGCAAGCTCGCGAAATGCACATCAAATACCGCGGAATGATGCCCGCCTAAGATGATTACCCGACGTGCCTCCTATCGTCCCATCTTACCATTCATGAAGTCCTTGTTGGCCTGGAGGATCTCCTCGTGCGTGTTCATCACGAACGGCCCCCGCGCCGCGATCGGCTCGTCGATGGGCTCCCCGGCCAGCAGCAGCACCTCCGTGTTCTTCTGCGTCGCCGTCAGCCTCAGCGTGTCCCCGCCGAGGTGCATCAGCGCCACGCCCTGCTGCTCCACCTTCTTATCCTTCTCGCCCACCGTGATCTCCCCGCGGCGCACGAACACGATGGTGTTGTGCCCCTCCGGGATCGGCACGTCAAACGGAACCTTCGAGTTGGCGATGCGAATGTCCAGGAGCTCCACCGGCGAGTGGGTGTCCGCGGGAGCCTTGCATCCGTACGTCGCCTCGTCGCCCGCGATGACCCTGATGGTGTTCTCTCCCGTGAGCTTCTCCCGGTCTTCCTCGTTGGCGCACTTGAGGGGAATCACCGGGATGTCCTTCGCCAGGATGGGCTGGTATCGCGGCTTTTTCATCTTGTGTTTCTTGGGCAGGTTCAGCCAAAGCTGCGCCATCTCAAACACGCCGCCGGTCTGCTGGAAATCCGTGGAGTGGAACTCCTCGTGGATGATGCCACGCGCCGCGGTCATCCATTGCACGTCGCCCGGGCCGATGACGTCGCGATTTCCGACGGAATCGCCGTGCTCGACCTCGCCCTGCCACGCGATTGTGATGGTCTCGAAACCGCGATGGGGATGTTGCCCGACTCCTCTTCTCTCGTAGCTCGGCTTGAATTCCTTGGGCGCCGCGTAGTCGAACATGAGCCACGGGGAGAGCTCTTTCGTGAACGCCTTGTTGTGAAACACGGGGAACACGTGGAAGCCGTTGCCAACCCAGTGCCTGGGCGGGGCTCCCAGGATCTCGCGAACCTCCTTGAACTTCTGCTCCGTCATTGCGGACGCGTGTATCGCTCGGCGGCGCTGGGGCGAGCGGAGTGTGCGACGGAGGGATGAGGCGCGATGAGCTGCCTTTGACGGGGCGGCCACGAGCGGGTTGATTCTCCTCGATAGGACGGAGAGCATGTACCGACGAGTGCGACCCCAGAGGACTGGGCTCCACGTGACGTGACAAAACCATCTCGCGTGATGGCATTTTTTTTTTTGACTTCGAGTCTTGAGACTGACTCACGTACGGATTCAACGATAAACAAGCGATTTCCCAACTGTTTCAACGTTGAAAGAGGCAAATCCGTCAAGAACCTCGCCTGCGATCCGCATGACCGATGAAACCCTAAAAAATAATTTCGAGGTTTTTGGAGAAAACCGGGGATCGACGCGCGCCGTTAACCCTCTTACAGCTGCGCCGGCGACGCCCGACAAAGTAGACTTTGCAAAGATGCAGTCTCAGCTCTCCCAGAAGGAGGCGGACATCCAGATGATGCTCGCCGCCGGTTGCCACCTCGGCACCAAGAACTGCGACTTCCAGATGGAGCGCTACGTGTGGAAACGCCGTCAGGATGGCATCTACATCATCAACCTCGGCAAGACCTGGGACAAGCTCATGCTCGCCGCGCGCATCCTCGTGGCGATCGAGAACCCCTCTGATGTTGTGGTGCAGTCCTCCCGCCCCTACGGCCAGCGCGCGGTGCTCAAGTACGCCCAGTACACCGGCGCCAAGGCGATCGCCGGCCGCCACACTCCGGGTACCTACACCAACCAGATTCAGGAGGGCTTCCACGAGCCCCGCGTGCTCGTGCTCACCGACCCCAGGACCGATCACCAGCCCATCTCCGAGACCGCGTACGTGAACCTCCCCACCATCGCGTTCTGCGACACCGACTCCCCGCTCAAGCTCGTCGACGTCGCCATCCCCGCCAACAACAAGGCCAAGCACTCCATCGGCTGCCTCTACTACCTCCTCGCGCGCATGGTGCTCCAGATGCGCGGCACCGTCTCTCCCGCCAACCCCTGGGACGTCATGGTCGACCTCTTCTTCTACCGCGACCCCGAGGAGCTCGAGGACAAGCCCGCCGCGGAGGAGACCGCCGTCGTCGGCGACACCCCCGCCGCCTTCGACGCGTCGGGCTTTGGCGCGCCCGTCGCGGCGGGTGCCGCGGAGCCCTGGGACGAGCAAGCCGGCGCCGCGCCCATGGGCGGCTTCGGCGGCGCTCCCGTCGCGGGCCAGTGGAACGAGGCTCCCGCCCCCGGCGGCTGGGACGCCGCCGCGGCGCCCGTGGACGCGTCCGGCTTCGGATCGGGCTTCGACGTCGCTCCCGGCGGCTACTAAGAGGCGAGGGTGTGATCACGGGTCGGGGGTAGGGTTTTTCCCTCGACGATGATCAAATGGGTTTTTTCTTAAAGACAGACTTAGAGAACGGCTCGCACCTGGAGACTAAACGGGAAACGGCTCGCGTTCCTGGAGACTAAACGGGAAGAAAAACGAATGCGCCGAGGGCGGCGCGCGCGACCAAGTATAGTACATCTCTTTTGTAACGCGCGCAACCTTCTGCTGCTATTGTCGACGTCTAACGCTTCGGACTATTTCTAATTTGGCTATCAGTAGTTCCCCAGCTGCGCGTTGTGATTCCGGACCGCACTCAAGACGTTCGTGTCGAACAGCTCGCACCGTATCGGCATCTCCATCTCGTAGAACGGGTTCTTCATCACGTAATCGCTGTACAGGTCGTACACCGAACGCAGCAGGTGCTCGAGACCGAGCGTCTTGGGCGCGGCGGTGACGAAAAATTTGGTCCCCGTCGGCGTCTGCGTGCACCGCAGGTCGAACTGGTCCGTCTCCAGGAGCTCGATCCCGGTGCACCCCTCGACCGGTGAGATCTCAATCGACATCGCGTGGATGGCGTGCCTGCGACGGGGCGGGGAACGGGCGGGCGGCGGGTTCGTCGGTTAGCCGAGACGAGCCGCGGCGTCAACTTTTCGGGCTCTGCCGCACAGATGGGACGGGTTCCAACGGCGCCTCGTTCGGCGCGGGGCGCGTGGGTTTCCGAGCGGGACGTCGTGAATGGGGCGCGCACCACATGCTCGCCAGCCTCATGGTCTCGTTGACGTCGATGTGCGGTATGTCCGCGTACGTCTTGTGGTACACGAGACCGCCCGACTTGTTGATGATCCAAAGCGAGTGCACGCCCGGGGGCACGCCCGCCTCCTGCGCCAGCACCGCGCGGTTGCGCCACTCCAGGTCCAGCGGGTCGATGTCCTGGGACATGGTGAGGGGCGGGGGGAGTTCGGGGCGACGCCGCTCCCGCGTCCAGACCTGACCCGACCGCGCTTCTCGATGTGGCGAGCCCCAAACTTCGCCTCGTTGTTTGCGAAGCGAGTGATGTTAAGTGTTAACGGCATACTTGTTTTGGAACTCTAACCGCGCCGCTGTGCACGTTTTTCGCCGTCAAAAAAGGGATCGAGCGGGTCCCACGAGTTTTTCAGTCAGATTCGAACCGGAATTGCGATTTTTGCGCTCGAACCGTGACCAATCCTCGGTCTACTGACCACGCAGAGGCGATTTTCGACGCTTCGTTTCTCCCGATCCACATCCGCTGGATCTCTCGGATCTGCCCGCAGGCGCTGTCAAACGGACTCAACCGCCGCCTGACACGCCAGATATCGACCTTTCCGCGCCGCAACGAGGCACACTTTTTGATCGCAACTGTACCACCCAAGATGGCTGCCCTCAGCATGACCTCCGGCGTGGCCCTCGGCTCCCGCGCCGTCGCCGGCCGCAAGGTGACCGCCCGCAAGGCGATCGCCTCCAAGCCCCGCGCCTCCGTCGCCGTCCGGGCGTCCGGCGACCGCAAGTGGAACTTCTCCGCGGGCCCCGCGGTGCTGCCCCTCGACGTCCTCGAGGATGCCAAGGAGGACCTGATCAACTACAAGGGCACCGGCATGTCCGTCATGGAGATGTCCCACCGCGGCAAGGACTTCATGAAGATCGCCGAGGAGGCCGAGGCCGACCTCCGCGAGCTCGTCGGCATCCCCGCCAACTACAAGGTCCGTCCCCGACCCACCCGCGCCATTCATCCGAAATCAATCCGATATTTTCTCGTAACAAACCGCCTCCAGCCGCCGCCGACGAGGACCCGTCGCTCATCTCGAATCTCTCCGCTCGCCGCTCCGATCGACAGGTTCTGTTCCTCCAGGGCGGTGCGTCCTCCCAGTTCGCCGCCATCCCCATGAACATCGCCCCCGAGGGCGGCGTGGCCGACTTCATCCTCACCGGCGCGTGGGGCAAGAAGGCGTACGCGGAGGCGGGCAAGTACATGACCGCCAACCTCGCCGCCTCCTCCAAGGACTCCAACTTCTCCACCATCCCCGACGTCAGCGACTGGAAGCTCACCAAGGACGCCAAGTTCGTCCACATCTGCTCCAACGAGACCATCGGCGGCGTCGAGTTCAAGGAGGTTCCCGACGTCGGCGACGTTCCCCTCGTCGCGGACATGTCGTCCAACTACCTCTCCAAGCCCATCGACGTGGAGAAGTACGGCATCATCTACGGCGGCGTGCAGAAGAACATCGGCCCGGCGGGTATGGCCATCGTGATCGTCCGCGAGGACCTCATCGGCGAGACCCACCCGCTCTGCCCCACCATGTTTGACTACAAGCTCATGGCGGACAACGACTCCATGTACAACACGCCCCCTTGCTGGACGATGTACACCTCCGGCCTCGTCTTCAAGAAGCTGATCAAGATGGGCGGCCTCGAGGCCGTCGAGAAGATGAACGAGGAGAAGGCGAAGATCCTCTACGACGCCATCGACGGCTCCGACGGCTACTACGTCAACCCGGTTGATAAGAAGTACAGGTCGCTGATGAACGTTCCGTTCACCCTCGGCGGCGGCGAGGATCTCGAGAAGAAGTTCCTGAAGGAGGCGGCCGCCGCGGGTTTCGAGTCGCTCAAGGGGCACCGTTCCGTGGGCGGCGCGCGCGCGTCCATCTACAACGCCATGCCCAAGGAGGGAGTGCAGGCGCTCGTCGACTTCATGGCTGATTTCAAGGCGGCCAACTAAAAACCTCGCCGAGCGCTCGCGAGCGCGGCGTCCTCACACCACATCTGTTTATTTCGCGTATTGCCCGCGTCCATTAGCATATCAGGACGTTTAATGTACAAGTGATCAACTCCATTAAAGGCTGACGACGAAGCGCTACGCGGCTAGGTTCGCTCTGACTAATCGGCCGCCCGCCACCAGGGCGGCCCCGCTCTCAAAATTGTCCCCTTCGGCCCCAGCGCCGAGTCCGCGCCCATCCTCATCTCTGCGGCGTGCAGACACAGCCTGTCGTCGTCCCTCAGCACCCTCGGCGTCGCACCTCCCTCGCGGCTCAGGTCCACGCCGCCGTACAGGACGTCCCCCAGGATCGGGCACCCGATCGCCGCGAGCTGCGCCCTGATCTGGTGCGTCCGACCGGTGACGAGCTCAATCGTCGACGCGTACGCCCGCGACGCCTCCCCCGCCTCCCCCGCCTCCTTCGCCTCCCCCGAGAGCCGTTTCGTCAGCCGTTTCGTCAGCCCCACGGCCTCCTCGCACCCGAGCACGCGGAGCACGCAAAGCTTGCGACCGTCCGGGGTGACGAACGCGTCGTCCGAATGTTTCCCATCCGAATGAACGACGTCTCGCCACCGCGGATCCCCCGGCTCGAGCTCGCGCATCTCGAACCGCGCCGGACCCTCGCGTTTGCTCGATTCCTCCGTCCAGTGCTCCAACACCCCGACCGGGACCGCGCGCGCCGTGACGCACTCGTACGTCTTCGTCACGCGCCTGCGCCGCAGCGCGTCGTTGAACTCGGCGGCGAACGAGGAGCGCCTCGCGAGCACCAACACGCCGGACGTGGCCACGTCGAG
>Ga0181573_10000650_pt1 | contig 36156 bp, 24 predicted proteins | sample 101ome_25_FD_148643 | JGI IMG/M metagenome (GOLD analysis project Ga0181573, IMG submission 148643) | Coastal salt marsh microbial communities from the Groves Creek Marsh, Skidaway Island, Georgia - 101409BT metaG (spades assembly) | ecosystem: Environmental > Aquatic > Marine > Intertidal zone...
GACCTTGCCCTTGCTCTTGCCCTCGCCGAACGTCGACGGAAGGGGCTTTGGGGACCGTTTCCGCGCCGCTGACATCCCCGCGCGCGCGGCGGCCTCTTCGGGGGTGTCATCCTCGCCGCCCGCGGCGCGCACCGCCGTCGAGCAGGCGCGTCGACGACGCGCGTCGAACCCGCAACCCTTGAGCGCTCTCGCACCCCGCGCGACGGAAGCGCCGTGCCTCGCTCGCGCGACCGCCGCCTGCGTCGACGATAACGCGACGACGCTCATTCTGTTGATCTGTGGGGTGTTCTCCTACCCTCTCTCTCCCTGCGCTGACGAGCGAGCGCCCACACCTCCGGGCGATCGGGTCGAGTGTCGCGCCGAGCCCAACCGCCTGACGTGATGCGAGATCTTTCGAGCAGTTCGAGCGATTTGAGAAGTTGGGCCCTGAATGTCTGACTGAACGCCTGTGCGAAGTCTTAACCTGAAAAGTCAAGTGGATAAGAGCAGTCACAGTTGGCGCAATCCCAGTCTTCTAAGGCTGTCGTTTGACGCCCCGATTGTTCCCGGGCCGCCCTCCTCGTCCGCCTCGGCCACAACTCTCCACACAGCTTCCACCTTCCACCAAGCACCAGTTCGTAAAGATGGCTGCCATGGTGCGTCCCGGGCTCCGCGCGGCATCCCGAACCCCGCCCCGCGCGAGATCGGGTCGCGACGCTCGAGCCGAGCTCGGATAAATTTTCGCCCCGAAACCGTGAAATCCGCCCCGTTCCCGATCCTCCTCCGATCGAGGTCCTGACCCCGCGACCCCGCCGCCCCACTCGCTCCATCGATCGCAGACCCGTGCCATGCCCACCCTCGCGGTTCGCGCCTCCGCCGGCGCCGCGCCCCGTCGCGCCGCCGCCAAGGCCTCCAAGGCGCCCGTCCGCGCGGCCCGCGACGTGCGCGTCCAGGGCGGCGACGCCTACGGCGCCTCCGGCACCTCCTTCTACACCACCACCGAGAAGCAGGAGTCCTACGACTCCCTCGACAACGTCCTCGACGCCAAGTGCGCCGACCCGGAGGTCCGCACCGTCATCAAGGAGCAGCTCGACGCCTGCGCCGACATCACCGAGGCCCTCCGCTCCGCGCTCGTCACCGTCGAGGGTTCCTCCAACACCTTCGGCGACGCGCAGCTCTCCGTGGACGTCATCGCCGATCAGATCATGTGGGACGCGGTCAAGTCCTCCGCCGTCGTCGCGTTCGGCGCCTCCGAGGAGGAGCCCGTCGTGAAGCCCTGCAACCCCAACGGCCGCTTCACCGTGTGCTGGGATCCCCTCGACGGCTCCTCCATCGTCGACAACAACTGGGCCGTCGGCACCATGATCGGCATCTGGTCCAAGGAGACGGGCGACGGCGAGGACGGCATGCTCGGCGCCACCGGCCGCGATCAGGTCACCGCGCTCATCGCCATCTACGGCCCCCGCACCACCGTCCTCGTCGGTCTCGACGACGGCGTGTACGAGTTCTCCTACGGGTGCACCCCCGACGGCTGCCAGCTCCCGGACGGCACCTTCGAGCCCTGGATCTGCTCCCGCAAGCAGGTCAAGATCAACCCCGACTCCCGCATCTTCTCCCCGGCGAACATGCGCGCGGGCCAGGAGGTCGCCGGCTACAAGAAGCTCATGGACTACTACATCGACAACAAGTACACCCTCCGCTACTCCGGCGGTCTCGTCCCCGACGTGTACCAGCAGTTCACCAAGAACATGGGCATCTTCACCAACCCCACCTCGGACAAGTCCCCCGCCAAGCTCCGCCTCGCGTTCGAGGCGAGCCCCTTCGGCCTCCTCGTCGAGAAGGCCGGCGGCAAGACCTCCGACGGCGTCACCGGTGGCTCCGTGCTCGACGTGAAGATCACCCAGGTGGACCAGCGCACCGCGCTCTGCATCGGCTCCGCCAACGAGGTTGATCGCTTCAACAGCTACGTCCTCGGCAAGTAACCGGTCGTGACGAGAACCGGTTACTTCACAGACAACCACGGTGCGGGGGGTGCTCTCGTTTCGTCACCCAGCTGACGTCGATGAATTGATCCGACGCTCAGAAGGTGGTCGAGCGAGCGAACTGTATTAATCAGATTCAACAACAAACAACACACTCATCGATGATCGAACCGACTAGGCGTCGACTCGCACCGGCCCGGGCTCGGGCGCATCCGCCGTCGGACTCTCGTCTTCGTCCACCTCGGCGCCGCCTCCCCCGCCCGTCGCCTGATCGATCGCGTGCCGGTACTGAATCAGCTCCTGGCACGTCTTGATCCCCTTGACGCACTCGATCGCGCTCGGCTCGTCCGGGTCGCGGCTTATGTCGGCAAAGTCCGGACCCGTTTGACCCATTTTCCTCGCCAGCTTCCCCATCTCCGCGTCTCTCTTGTCGGGGCCCTCGACGGTCGCGATGAACGCCGACCTATCGAGCCAATCGGGCACGTACCGCCGGTACCACTTCTTTCGCGCGCTGCGACGCATCGCCGCGTACAACTCCTCGATCTTATCGAGAAACGCGCGCTCCTTAACCCGGAAGAACGGGTTCACCCTCCTCTCCACCGCCATCGAGCTCGGCTGCGTCGTGAACGAGTGGTGGCGCCTCGTCGCGACTTCCCTCAACGCGGTCGCCACGTTCTCGTCGCTCTCGTCGAGCCAGTGCGAGAACCGCAGGTTCATGAGCATGTACTCGTGCCCGCTGAACACCAGCGCCGCGTCCGGCACGCACTTCAAGCGCACGTGAAGATTGTCGTAGCAATCCTTGGCGTCGCCGTGGAAAAAAGCGCCGACGCCGCCGTTGATGATCGCGTCCCCGGTGAACACCGCCTCGATCCTGTGCGCGGGTAACGAACCGCCGCCGCCGTCGCCGTCGCCGCCGTCGCCCACTCCCTCGACACCCGACGGCACCCCCTGGGCACCCCCCTGGGCACCCCCGCCCTCCACGTCCGCCTCGTCGCCCATCACGCAGTACACCACGTGCCCGTCGGTGTGGCACGGGACGTGGATCACGCCCACCTCCGTCTCGCCGACCAAGAGCACGTCCCCGGGCTTCACCACGCACCCGCGCGTCACGCCCGGGATCCTATCTCGCGCGTGTCCGTACACCCTCAGCCGCCCGCCGCTCAGTTTCTGCAGCTTCAGGTTACCCCCCGCGTGATCGTGGTGCTTATGTGTGGTCAACACCGCGACGAGGTCTACCCGCAGCTGCGTCGCCAGCTCGTGCACCGCGTACGGGTCCGCCGGGTCGATCGCCGCCGCTTGACGCGTGGCGTGGTCTATGAGCAGGTAGGTGTAGTTGTCACCGAGGAACGGGATCGGCAGGATCGTCGCCGTGGAGAGCGAAGACGGGCGAACGCCTCGCGAGTGGACGTACTTTTTCCCCCTCGCGTCCCTCACGGCTCGCAGGTGGAGCCATCGACCCAACCGGGTCATGTAGAGGAGGTAGCCGACGTTGAAGAGGTTGCGCGCGATGAAGTCCAGCGCCGGGGTTGGGGTGAGGGAGTAGAGCGGATAGAGCGCCGCGGCGAGGACGAGTCCGGCGGTGCCCAGCGCGGACGCGACAGCCTTGGCGAGCATGCCGAGCCAGACGACGAAGGGGTTCTGCTCGTACTTTCGCTCGAGTTTGGCCTCGAAGCGCGCCGCCGCGGGGGTGGGCCTGCGCCGGCGGCGGGTGGAGCTCGCGGATGACCCGTCGTTGGAGGAATCGGCGTCGATGTTCACGGCGGTGTCGCCGTTGGCGCGCGCGATCTGCGCCAGGCGTTTGGCTCCGGCGAAGCCCTGCAGCGTCAGCATGTCCTCCTCGGTCACGCCGTTCTCGTTGCCGGAGAGCATGTGCGCGTTCTCGGACTCGTGCGCGGGGATGTCGGGTCCCATGTCCCGTCTCGGAGCCGCTTGGGAGCCGCGTCCTCCGCCCAGGAGGTTGGCGATCGGCGAGATCACGTACGACTGGAACGGGGAGGGGTCGCGGTGAGCTCTGGTGCCGTGGGAGCGGATATCGCCGCCGGTTCGCGCGGCGTGGGTGTCTGTCGCGGGTCTTGAGCCGGGTCTTCTCCCCTTCATACGCCGTCGGGCGGGATGCGACGCTGGCAATGGCCAGCCCCCTCGCCTTCTCCTCCCAGAAAACAACAATCCTCCTCGGAAGGTCGTGGCTGTCGAGAGAAACCGTCGTCGTCGGCCCTCCGAGTGGCACTGCGCGGCGCGTGCGGCAATGAGCTGCCTGGCGAAGCTGGCCGCCGCGCCCGGGGCGGGCAGACGCACCCACGAGCTCGTGGCCGCCGCGCTCCGCCGCGTGGGATCCGCATCCGCGTCTACATCGTCTCCCGCCGTTCCCCGCGGTCGCACCGCCGGCGGCCGCCACGAATCGCATCACCGTCGTCGTCCCCATCCGCAGCTTCAGCGTCGCCTCGCGCGCGCGTCCGCCGCCGCGGACGTCGACACCGACGCGATCCTCGAGTCGTACCTCGACGACGCACAGATGGACCGGGTGCGCACGTTCGCGACGACGCTCCTGGAGAAGAACAAGGTCATGAACCTGACGGGCGCGCTCACCGTCGACGAGGTCCTCGGCAGGCACGTCGCGGATTCCCTCGCGCTCATCCCCGCCATCGAACGCGCGCTCGACGCCGGCGCGTCATCCCGGCGACCGGGCGCCAAGATCCGCGTCATGGACGTCGGCAGCGGCGCCGGGTTCCCCGGCATGGCGCTCGCCATCGCGAGGCCGACGTGGGAGGTCACCCTGCTGGACACCCTCCAGAAGCGAACCTCGTTCCTCGACGCCGCCGCCGCCGAGTGCGGCGTCGACAACGTCCGGACGCTCTGGTCGAGGGCGGAGGACGCGGGCAAAGTCGGCGCTGTCCACAGGGAGGCGTACGACGTCGTCACCGCGAGGGCCGTCGCGGAGCTGCGAGTCCTCGCGGAGCTGTGCGTTCCGCTGGTGAGAGTGGGGGGCGCGTTCGTGGCTATGAAAAACTCGCTCGCGTCCACGGAAGGGGAGACGAGCGCCGCGGCGGGGGCGATCGAGACGCTGGGCGGGACGCCGTTCGTCGCGAACGAGGTACGAAGCGTCGGTCCGGATGGGGAGCTGCGAACGGCGGTGGTGAGCGTCAAGGAACGGGCGACGCCGGATAAGTATCCTCGCAGGGCGGGGATGCCGAACAAGCGGCCGTTATGAGCCGACGCGCGAAGGTACGAAGGTACCTTCGTGAGTGTTCCCTTTGAAGGTACGAAGCTTCGTGACGTTCAGCGACTGTAGGTCCAACGCCGTCGACGTCGCGACCGTCGCGAACCGTCCGGCGCGCTAATATTGCTAATAAGAGTCTACGCATCTATTCACCCGCGTCATGTCATTCGCGCGCGTTTTGTTCGAGATGCATCGCGGCGAGTACGTCGGGATCGACGCCGATCCTCCGCAGGTGCGCCTCGTGCGTCGGCTGCGGCGACTCCACCGTTCGCCTCGCGAGGAACCACCCATTCCGAAACCCACCCTCCTTGAGCGCCATCTCCAGGCTCGGCACCGAGCTCGGGATGGACCGAGAGTACTCGAACATAGCCCGCACGATCGCCTCCTGCGTAACGTCTCCGGCTGCGCCGTCGTCGCCGGCTGTGTCGTCCGCGCGTCTCAACTCTCCCGCGGCTTCCGCGCAGTCCAAGAGCTCGCGCGCCAGCGTCCTCACCGCGTCCGCGCCGTGCTCCGAGTCCACCACCTCGCCCACCGTCAACGCCCGCGGCAATCCCCGTTCGGCGGCGACGGACCGGCAGAGGAGCCAGAAGGCGGAGGTCCAGATGCTCTTGCCCGCGCTCGCGACGCGAAAATCGTCCTCGTTCACCACCGCGCACCGCACGTTCCCCCCTCGCGTCAGCAGCTCGCGAACGTCAGCAGCTCGCGGTCCGCACGCGCACGTGCCGCCGCCGCCGTCGCGCGCGGTCCCGTCGCCCGAGGCGCTCATGTAGAGCGCCACCCGCGTGGCGACGCCGGCGAGGCCGCGGCGCTCGAGGAAGTCGTCCCTCAGCAGACCGCCTTGGAGGAGCACGAGGTCCCGCGCGCGGTCCGTCGGGACCAGCGCGAGGACGTCGTCGAGATCCGACGCGTGCGTGGCGACGTAGATGGGTCCGCTGCTCGGGGGAAAGGACGCCGTTCCCCGGGTCACGAAGGCGTGTCTCACGCCGAGGGACTCGCACATCTTGCCGATCGTCGTCCCGACCCGTCCGCGCCCGACGACTGTGACCGTGTCCGCGCCGGAGGATGACGCATCGGCGCGGCACCTCGCGGGGGACATCCTCGATGCGTTTAGACCGCGACACGATCGGCCGACGGCGACGCGCGCGGGTGAACCCGCCGTGGACATCGGGCGCGCGCGAGCCCGTGGACCGAGAGGAAAAGTGCCCACCGGCCTCTTGTCCGAGGCCCGCACGACTGCCGAGAAGGGAGGCGAATGGCTCCTTCCAGCCTGGGTCGTTGGCTCAAAAAATGCGGCCCGAACCGCGGAATTTTTAGCCCGTCACCAAACCCCGGCTCGGCGCCAGTAACACCAGCGCGACCGAGGGTCATCGCCCCGTCGCTCCGTGTGGAGTCCAGGTCATCGACCAGCACCGGGCGAGGCTCGGCGTGGTTCGATCCAAGCGCGGGAGGACGCGCGCACGGCTCCCTCGACTCGGTTTCCGGGCGGGAAAAACCAGGATCTCTCGCGCACACACGGGAAGAGGTCTGCGTCGGAATTTTGTTAATTGTCGACGGGGGTCCGGGCGCGAGGGTTCGCTGGCGCGTCTCGGTTAATAGCGGCGCGCGTTCGGGCGCGGTGTGATCTAGTGTTAAGTCGTCGATCATGGCACAACGCATAGGCAAGGCGATCCGCCGCGACGCCGTGGTGTCCAAGGCGAGGGTGTACACCGACGTCAACGTGAATCGCCCTCGGGAGTACTGGGACTACGAGTCCCTGACGGTCAACTGGGGGGAGCAGGACGACTACGAGGTGGTGCGCAAGGTGGGTAGGGGCAAGTACTCCGAGGTGTTCGAGGGCGTGCACTCGGGCAACAACGAGAAGTGCGTGATCAAGATCCTCAAGCCCGTGAAGAAGAAGAAGATCAAGCGCGAGATCAAGATCCTTCAGAACCTCACGGGCGGACCGAACATCATCAAGCTCCTCGACATCGTGCGCGAGCCCCAGAGCAAGACGCCGTCGCTCATCTTCGAGTACGTCAACAACACCGACTTCAAGGTGCTGTACCCTCAGCTCACCGACTTTGACGTCCGCTACTACATCCTCGAGCTCCTCAAGGCGCTCGACTTTTGCCACTCGCAGGGCATCATGCACCGCGACGTCAAGCCCCACAACGTCATGATCGACCACGAGAAGCGCCAACTCCGCCTCATCGACTGGGGCCTCGCGGAGTTTTACCACCCGGCGAAGGAGTACAACGTCCGCGTCGCGTCGAGGTACTTTAAGGGTCCCGAGCTGTTGGTCGACCTCCAGGATTACGATTACGCGCTGGACATGTGGTCGCTGGGTTGCATGTTCGCGGGGATGATCTTCCGCAAGGAGCCCTTCTTCAACGGGCACGACAACTACGATCAGCTGGTGCGAATCGCCAAGGTTCTCGGCACCGACGAGCTCTACGCCTACCTCTCCAAGTACCGCATCGAGCTGGACCCGCACCTCGAGAGCCTCATCGGCAGGCACAGCCGCAAACCCTGGAGCAAATTCGTCAACGCGGATAACCAGCACCTCGTGAGCTCGGAGGCGATCGATTTCCTGGATAAGCTGCTGCGGTACGATCACCAGGAGCGGCTGACGTCCAAGGAGGCGCAGGACGAGCCGTACTTTCTCCCGGTGAAGCAGGCGGCGGCCGAGGGCAAGGGCAAGTGAGAGGTCCGTGAGAGGTCCGTGAGAGGAGGATGATGGGGAGGAGGAGAGGGCGGCGGGGGAGTTGCGAGCGAGGAGCCGCCGAGGAGAACGTCGTGCGTGGAAAGTTTCATGGAGACGTTGGTGGATCGGGTCGACGGGGATCCGTCGACGGGGTTGTATTTACGGCGCGGGTTGTGTTTACGTCTTTTGCCGTCCCGTCCCGTCCCGTCCCGCCTCTAGGGCACCCCCGTCCCGCTCTCGATCGGGCCCCCTTCGCGCGACGCCGCGTCCCCCTTCGCGTGCGCAGATGACGACGACGTCGAGTACCTCGCCACGGCGTCCGGCGAGGACATCGCGTCGTGCGCCAGCTTCTGCGCCTCCACCGCGCCCCGTATCTCCATCGAGTCGCCGTCCATGTGCTTGGTGTTCCTGTTCCGCGGGGCGTCGCGCGCGCACCACAGGCGTCCCTCGCACTGCACCATGGTGGTGAGCGAGAGCGAGCACGAGCACTCGCGGCACCGGAGGCAGTGCCTGTGGTACTTGGCGCCGTCCACGTCGACAGCCTCGGCGGCGTACGCGGTCTTATCGCACGCGGGACACTTGGACGATGCGCTCACCCCGCCGAACTTGCCCGTCAGCGCCTTCACCGACGGCGCCGTCGCGGCCGCTCCGGCGCCGGGGCTCCCGATCGCCGCGTCCGCCGTCTTGGGTGCCCACGCCTTCTTCGGGTCGGTCTCGCCCGTCATGCTCGCGTAGGACCCGCCGCCCTCCGCGAAGAGCTGCTTGAAGTGCGGCTTACAGAAGACCTTGTCGCTGACCGCCGCGTAGTTCCCCAGGCTCAGGACCTTCCGGCAGTGTCCGCACCGGAAGCACGTCTTGTGCCAGACTTTCCCATCGGCGGTGAGTTTCTCATTCTCGTACACGCTCTTCTCGCAGACCAGGCACTTGGGAGCGGCGACCGGGGTCCACTTCGCGGGCGCTGGGGACTTCTTGGACGACGCGTCGGGGGCCGGTGAGACGTTGCCGATGACCATGGTCGGGGGCTGGCACCGGGCGCGTTCTGTAGGTTCTGGGGCGCGTTCAACACTTTTTTAACGCCAACGCACGTTCCCCCTCCACGCAAGAAGAGCGAGCCAAAACAGCCAAAACTAAAAACTGCCACGCGCCGCGCGCTTCTCGGACCCTTCTCAGACGACAGCCAAACATGGGGGATACGGGCCGCGCTCCTCGTCCACACTCGGCGGTCCGCGTCATCGACCGGAGACTTTCGACGGGTTCCGCGCATCGTCAGACCGCGCGCGGATCTTTGCCCGCACCGCGCTCTCGAACCGCGCCCCGCACAGTCGCGCGTGGTGATCGCGCCTGACATCCGCGGCTGGCTGGTGGTTACAAAGGAACAGCCGACGCGAATGGCAACCCCTACGGAGACGGAGGCGCTGCTCGGGTCGCCGGAGGCGGGCGCCGCGCGCCGTTCGCGCGACAAGAACGTCGACCCGCGACGCGTTCGGTGGATCACGCACTCGCTCGCGGCGATCGCCACGGTGGCTGTCGCGCTGGCGGTCTTCTCCTCCGACGCCAGGGGATGGGCGGTCCAGCGGCTTAACCGCGCGGCCGAGGGCGAGCAGGACCCGAGGCCCTTCATCGTCGACTTCGGAGACAGCGTCTCCCCGTCTTTCAGGCACCAGGCGTTCGTGTACCGGTGCCAGGACGACTACGACCTGCACACCAAGCTGACGGAGATGAACCACCACGGGATGTTCGACTACTACAGGGAGACGCAGGTCACCGCGGGCGAGCCCGCCTTTGGCGCGTGCTACCAGAAGCACTTCTCGTCGTCGTTCGGACCCAAGCCGGTGTACAATTCGGAGATGGCCGCGCACAAGGGCAAGATGATCGGCATGTTTCGCATGCCCGCGCAGAAGATCGCCGCCGGCTTCGTCAACGCCTTCGAGTCCTGCCCGACGATGCAGCGCGAGCACGGCCCGAGCTGCAACCCCGCGCACCAGAGCTACGCCATCGGCTCGTGCGCCCCGGCGATGAACCCGACGCCCGAGACGGTGAAAAAGTACTTTAACTGCGTCAAGGGGTGCCAGGTGAACATGCTGAACGGCAAGTTCTGCGGCGGCGCGAGTCCGAGGTGCGTCGCGGCGGCGCTGGCGGACATGGACGACCTCGACGGCGCGTGCGAGAGCCCGCACGTCGCCAACGAGGCTGAGATTCAAAACGCCATCTCCAAAATCGACGACGGCCACTTCGCCGTCGTCGGCCTCGCGGAGAAGTACGCGGATTCGGTTCGCAAACTTCACAAGTATCTCACGGGCGCGGGCGCGGGCGCGACCGCGGCTGTGGGTTTCCCCGAGAAGGGCCCCAGGGCGGCTCACGGAGAGCGCGATGAGAAGGTTGCCAAGGTTGGCGCGCTGCAGGATCTCGATCCGCTGGTGCCGTTTGGCGAGGGGCCGGAGGTGATGACGGCGGCGCAGGCCAAGGTGGCGGAGATTATGAGGCAGAAGGGGCTGCGGGACATCGCGGACGAGCGTTTGCACGGCGCGGCGTACGATTGGTTCCAGAGCCACGGGTGGTGATGGAAGATCTGTTTTGAAGTTTCATTCTTGCGGGTTCAACCGGGTCGGGTGGTGGAGCGGAAAAAAAAATGTTTAGCACGCGCCGCGCCCCCCGACGCCTCCGGTCGAGCCGTCTTTAATACGTTGACACGATGATCAAAAATGCATGCTGCAATCGTCAGTTGACAAAACCTCTATGGACAGGGTCCTCCACCACGTCGTCTCGCGTCCCCCGTCGCCGTGATCGCCGCGAAGCGAAAATGTTCCGCCTCACTTGGCCTTGCCCGTCACTCCCCCAGCCGTCCACGGCTGGGGCTGCGACGACTTCTCAAAGTACACACCCGGATCCATGTTGAGCGCGTGGAGCATGAGGTTAACGCCGACGTCCGCGAACCCCGGCGCGCACGAGTGACCCGCGCCGCCGTTGATGCACCCGTCGAGCGCGTTCGTCGGACACGTCTTGCGCGTGCACGCCGGGTTGGTGCTGCAGAAATCCTCCGGGTCGCCCGCCACGTACGGACAAAAGTCGTAGGTGAGGTGCATGTGCGACGGCACCAGCATCGTCCGCCACTGCGCGTTGCTCTGCGCCTCCAGGTTAAACAGGGTGTTGAACTCGGCCCCGATGTCCTCCTCGTGCCTCTTGGTGGTCAAGATGAGCTTACCCTTGAAGCCCCCGTTGGTGAGCGCCTCGTGGACGTGCGCGTGGTTCAGCTCGCCGACGCCCGCTCGAACATCCGCGGGATCCACCATGCTGCCGCAGAACATTCGACCGAAGCCGCGCTGGTTGCCGTAGTTCATGTAGATGACGTCAAACTCCCACAGCGGGGTCTCGAACGCGGCGGCGATCGCGGGGAGACCGAAGACGTCGCTGTTCATCAGGGGATGGTTCGTGAGCGTGAAGAGCTGCGTGCCATCCTTGAACGCGTAGATGCCCATGGTCGCCGGAGGGCCGACCATGTTGGCGTGGAAGCCGTCGCCGCCGCTGAAGTCCTCCGGGCCGTTCAGCGGGGTCTGATCGAACTTGCTGCGGCTGAACTGGTCGATGCACTCGTCCCTGTGCTGCGCCGCGTCGTCGAGGACGCATTTGCACTTCTGCTCGCCGCTGAGGCCGTTGTAGTAGGCCATGCCGCTGACGGACTTGCTGAAGTCCTGCTGGGTGACGTACTGCGCCAAGAGCGCGGTGACCTGCTGGAACATGTAGGAGTTACCCACCATGAGGATCTTCTGGCCGGGGGCGCCGAACGGCGACTGGTTCGCCGGAGGGGTGAGGAGCTCGCAGTTGTTCGGGGTGAACAGAGCCGATCCCTTGAGCCACTCGCTGTACGGGGTCCCGCACTGGAATCCAGCCCCGAGCGCGGAGAAGGGATGGGGCTTGCCGGGCTTTGAGAAGAAGAACGCGCTGTCGCCGTAGCCGGTGGGGTCGACGGCTCCCAGCGCGGCGCCCTGGACGAGGGTCAGGCCGCTCGCGACCTGCGAGAACGTGCACAGCTGCCCGTCGCCCTCGCTGGGCCTGAAGGACGCGACCGTGTCCCATCCGCCGGTGACGTGCAGGCCGACGCCGGCGAAGGCGACGAGCGCGAGGACGCCGAAGACGGCGGTCCAGGAGGTGGCGCGCTCGCGCCACGAGCGTCCTTGGGTCGCGTGAGTCGGGTGGAGGAGCAGCGGCTCCCCCTCTCGCCCCGCGGTCGTCGCGGAGGCCTGCACCATCTTATGTAACCACCAGGCGGGAAATGGAGCGCCTCGACGGCGCGCGGGTCGTGTCGACGGCGGTTAACCGAGTATCGACGCGCCGAGACGCGGGGATCAGGGGACCGGGAACGACCGCGGCGGCTAAGCGTCCCGTTCTTCGTCGACCACAGCGCACGGCCCAGCACCGACGCGCTTCCGCGAGTGGCGACGGCGACGATCGAACAGTCACCAGGTCCCAGGGACAAAACGAGGGCTCTCGACGCGCGCACGTTTTGGCACCGAGCGTCGAACGTGTGACTGCACGCGCCCTGGCTGACGAATTTCGTAACACCTGTCCGACCAAATTGGAGGTTTACATCAGGAGTCACTTCATTGAGCGTGGAGGTCGGTTGCAATTTAAAAATCCCGCTTTGGTCGGTCGCAAACATCACGTCGGTTAGGATCGGTCGGCGGGATTTCCTCCTGTCGAGCGCTTGCGCAGGCTGGAGATGAAAAGACGATAATCGCTCTCGGCATTCGCATCTGGAGGAGCGCCCTGCGGGGGCCTCCTCGCGTTTACAATACCATGGGAGCGTGCGTGTCCAAGTCTCATACCATCGGGACCGATGGCCACGGACCGATCGAGGGCGAAAGGGCGTCCTCCGGGGATGGAACGTCGTCGTCGGCGTCGATGTCGACCCGCTCCGTCAGGATTCGGCACGTGATGCCGGAGGGCACGCCGACGGCGTCTCCGACGGGCCGCTTCGCGCCGGTGTCGACCCGCGACGAAACCCCCGCGCAGCCGACGACGCCCGCTGAGGCCAACCGGACGTCCGCGTCGCCCTCGATCGGGTCTTGGAACCGCGGGAGGAAGACCATCGCGGTGGTCTCCGAGGAGGAGGCTGGCGCGAGTGACGAGGACGGCGACGACGGCGACGACTCCTTCGACGACAGCGCCAAGGGCGACACGCCCGAGAAGACCGTCGGCATCCCGCACGACCCGCCACAACCCACGCACGTGCACGTGGTCGTCGTATCGTGCAAAGGCCTGAGGGGCGCGGACTTCACCGGGTACTCCGACCCGTTCGTCGAGGTTGGCGCATTCGGCGCCACCAAGAATCGCAGATTCAGGACCAAGCCGCGCCGACAGACGCTGAACCCGTCGTGGAACACGAACGAGGCCAGGTTTCTGGTGGCGTGCGACGCTTCATCTTCCGACGACGGCGGCGGCGGCGGCGGCGGCGGTGTGCCGTTCCAGGGCCTGGTGTTCTCCGTCTTCGACAAGGACCTGGGGTCCTCGTCGCAGTTCCTGGGCGGCGCCGCGATTGCCGCGAGAGACGTGCCGACCCGCGGGCGATGGATGGAGACGGAACTGACGCTGACGCGTTCGCACCCTCGCGGCGCCATCGCCGAAGCCGAGACGGACGCGAAGGTGGCGGGCAAGTACGCCATCGACCCGGGGGGGGGCAGAGGGGGGAAGGACAGTTCGACCGATCTGGGCTTTTTGAAAGTGCGCGTCGCGTTTGCGGATGATTTGCTCGACGCTCTGGTATCGAAACCCTTACTGGTGCCGCGCGAGGGTAAGTTCACGCACGACGTCGCGATGGGATTGGGTTTGAAGACGCGTCGCGTGCACGTGTGCGTCGTCGCCGGCAAGCACTTGGTCTCCGCGGATGACAACGGTCTGTCGGACCCGTTCGTCCAGGTGGCGCTCGATAACTCGCCGGCGAGCGCGTTCAACTCGCGATCGAACCGCACCAAGACGGCGAGACGGACGCTGAACCCGGTGTGGGGCGGGGGCCGGGGCGAGACGTTCACGTTCGCGCGAGCGCCGGGCGCTTCGGAGGTTCAGCTGCGGCTCTGGGACGACGACGGGGGGTTACGGAGGTCGCAGTTTCTCGGCATCGCGACGGTGCCCTTGCACGAGGCGCCGCGGGACGGGTCGTGGTCCGATAACCTGACGGTGTCCCTGTTCCCCGACGGTCCGAGCCAGGAGGCGGCACACAGCGGGCAGTGCATGGGGCACCTCGTCGTTCGCGTCGCCGCCGCGTCGCCGTCGCCCAAAGACGCCCAAAGACGCCCAAAGACGAAACCGGGAGTCGTCGGTTCGACTCCCGGCGGGGGCGAGTCGGAGTTTTGGCCCGACCTGAGCGCGCCGCCCCCCGCGCCCGACGCGGGCCCCTACGTCAACAAGGTGACCAGCTCCACGTTCGTGTACTTTCAGATCTGCGGCACCCGCGACCTCCCCACGTACAGGCGGGGTCCCGAGGAGACCACAAACGTCAAGGCGACCGTCGCGCTCAACAGCGACGGGCACGTGCATCACACCGCCGTGCAGGCGGAGGTGCTCAAGGACGCGGTGTGGATGCCCGAGGTTTGTTCGTTTCCGAAAAACCCCAACAGCTCGACGGTCACCGTGCGGGTCTACGGCAACCTGACCAAGCTCTGGGACCCGACGGTGATGACGGACATGGTCCGAGACGTGACGATGGGAATCGTCGACCGCGGCGAATCCGACGCCGACGCCGACGCCGACAAAAAGAAGTCATCGCGGTACTCGCAGTCCAAGGCGGCCAAGACCAAAGCCACGAAGCGGAGCCGCTGGGATATACGCGCGTTCGGCCCGGACCTCAACAAGAAGCACTTCGCGCTCGGTACCCTCGTAGGCGAGGTGAAGATCCCCGTCGCGGGTTTGACCCCGGGCGAGACGTCCGATCCGCGGTGGCTTCCTATCGCGCCCGTGCGTTCCGACGACGACACCGTTCCGGGCTGGCTCGCGCCCTACGGCGATCGACTCGGCGAGATCTGCGTCGCCATGGGCGCGGGTTTCCTGCGCGAGGCCCCGGAGGACCTCGTGAACCCGTCGGATCACTGGGTTTTACCCGCGCTCGGGGAGCTGGAGGTGAGGGTGCTCGAGGTGGTGGGCGATCCGGCCCCAAAGGACATCGCGAGCTCCTGGTTCGGTTGGGGTAAGAGCGAGGACGAGGGTAAAACCGGCGCGGGAAACGCCGAGACGGGAACAAACATGCTGGGCGCGGACGTCAGCGTGCAGCTCCTGTGGGAGGGCCGCGCGGAGAAGGTGGCGACTCCGCACGAGCACCGCAGCTTCGGGGTCACGGACCCGGCGTCCGAGCTGAGGGTCCTCGTCCTGGCGGAGGGGCCGCTCGCGATGGACGAGGTGCTGCTCGGCGCGGCGGTGCTGCCGGTTCGCGACGTCATCGACGCCCTGCGCGTGAACGCGCGGGACGGAGACCGGGGAGACCGGGCCGGGCGGGTAGACGCGTGGCTGGACGTCATCGGCCCGCACAGGGAGGCGAGGTCGTCCGACATGTCCGACGTGAACTTCCGCATGAGGGCGCACAGGACGCGAAGGCCTCGCGGGTGGCGCGGGCGCGTCCGCGTCAGCGTCAAACTCGTCCCCAAGCGCGCGTGCGCCATGCACCGCTGGTACCTGCGGCAGGTGCCCAGGCCCCGCGGGGAGGCGTACGTGGACGACACGTTCAAAGGAGTGGTGGCGTCGGCGGAGAGATTCGCGACCGCCATCCTCGCGCCGATCACCGCGCCCCTCGCCGCCATGGCGCACACCCTCTCCGGGACGTCTCCGGGACTCAACAACGCGTGGATAGCGTGGCACACCGCGCTGTGCCTGTGCGCGAGGAGGCACGTGCTGTGGGCGTTTTTCCCCCTGTGGTGCGCGAGCGGAGCGTGTTTCGTGGGTTACGCGTGCGCCCTGGCGAGGGACGCGTGCGACGTTCCGGGGATGTACACGGGCGGTAGGGTGCTGCGGACCATGTCGGTTCGCGAGGGCCACGTCTCGGAGCGGCGGCAGTCGGCGGTACAGGCGGCGTATTCGTTCAGTCCCTCTGTTCGGTTCTTGAGTCCCTCTGTTCGGTTCGCGTCCCGTTCGGATTCGAGTCTGACGGACTCCCACGACTCGAGTACCCGACAAGAGCGGGTCAAGGACCCGAAGACGCTCCGGAAGAAACTGATCGAGGAGGAGGAGAGGGACCTGGAAGAAGAGGAGCGCGGGATCTTCGGAGACGAATCCGGGCTCGAGGTTGTCGACGCCCGGTCTTCTCTATCATCCGTCGGCGACGACGTTCTTCACGCGACGCCGCTGCGGGGCGCGGGGATGAAAGTGGCGGGGAACGCGGTGGAATCCGACCTGGAGCTGTGCAGGCTCCGCGTGCAGAGGTGGCTGAAGGAGCTCCGCAGGTTACGCGCCAAGGTGACGTGCGAGCTCGCCGACGCGGAACGCGTCGAGGCGCTGAGGGCGAAGGGCCAGAGCACCAAAGCCGCGCTTCAGCTGATCCGTAGGGCGGACACGGCGTCCGGAAGGAAACGCGACAAGCGCCTGCGGCGCGGGAAGGACGACGACGACGGCGATCACCGGGACGACACGTACGCCGGGCTGCTGCTCAAGCGCATGCCGTTCGCCGGCATCGTCAAGATGTTCTCGTCCACAAACCCGGCGGAGCTCATCGTCCGGCTGCTGCAGCAGCTCACGTGGACGCTGCTGCTGCTGCTCAAGGCCATCGGGGTCACGCTCTTCGGCTCGGTGGTGAGCCTCGGGAAGGTGCACAGGGCGCTCGCGGGACCATGCCGCGCCATATGCGCGGCGATCGACCCTTGGAACGATCGCCTCGAGGCGCTCGGAGGCGTCCTCTCCTTCCGCGACGGCGTCCTGTCCTATTACGCGTGTTTAACGGTGACGTCGATAGCGGCGTTATGGTCCGCGGTGCTGTACCTCGGAGTCCTGCCCGTGTGGACGTTACTGGACGCGCACAGCCCCGTGAGGCTGTGGCATCTCGCGTGGATCGCGGGCGTCGCCCCGTGCGTGCCCGCGGTGAGTCGTACGCCGCTGATGAACGTCGTCGTCGCCGTCGAGCGAATTTTACAAAACGCCCTCGGGGGCCTCCGGGTGCGACCCATCTCGTTGGCGAGCATCCAGGCGCTGGAACGTCAGCTCGAGGAGGAGTTCATCGCCAACGGCGGGAGCTGGGACGGGGTGGAGCGGGCGATGCGGGACGCGATGTTAGCGCAGACGAAGGAGGCGTGCCGACGAGCGGAGGCCAAGCAGGCGCTGACGCGTTCGGAGACTCGAGAAGGCGCGGGGATGAACCCCCTGCGGTGGATCGCGCACGCGACGGCCCGGGCGCCGACGAGGCTGGACCACGAGCATCACGGGCTGCTGAGGCTGGTCAACGTCCCCGCGCGTCCCGGGCCTCGGGTTTAGGGTTTATGTAGGGTTAACCCCGGGCTATCTATTGCGCCGAGCTCTCGGGGTTCCGGAGTCGACCGTCCGCTACGTAGGAGCCATCGCGCGATCATCGTCGCGCGATCATCGTTAAGTTGGGTGTCACCTCGCCATCAATTACGCCATCATCGTTTTCGACTCGTCACTCGGGAACGACCGGATCCGCGTTGGGCCACCGCCCGACGCCCCGCCCGCGTCGCCGCCACACCCCCGCCACGTTCCCTTCCACCGGCGCGTCGCGCGGTTCGAAAGCCGCCTGAAAGCCGCCCTCTTCCGAGAGAACCTCCGCGAGCAGATCGCGATCCGCCGCCTCGAGCTCAAACGGCCGGCGCCCGTCCCACACCAGCGCCGCGTCCACCGCGGACGCGAGCCGTAGCCTGCCCACGGGCCTGTCCCGCTGCGACGTCTGCAGCTCGCGCCAGTACGCCTCCGTCACGCCCACGCCCGAATCCTCGGCGGCTGACCTTCGCCCCGCCTTGGTCTTTCGACGGGCGCCGGCGCCCCGCTTGGGACGGGGGAGGTAATCGCCGCACACGACCACGCGAATACCCGCGGCGCGGCATCGACGCAGGCACGGCGCGAGGTCGTTGTCGGTGGTGACCACCATCAGGCACGCGTTCGGTTTGTTCGCGCGTCCGCCTCCTTCCTCCCCCTCCCCCTCGTCCTCGTCCTCCTCCTCGTCGTCGTCGTCGTCGTCGTTTGATCGAAGCCGATTGAACGCGTTCCCCGCGAGCCACTCCTCCCTCGCGTCCTCCGCCCGAACCGCCGCCGCGGCGCGTAGCGCGTTGGAGATGAGCGTCCGGTCCGACTCGTCCGAAACGTCCCCGAGCAGCGCGTCGAGCGCCCTCGGCACCACAAACGGCTCCCACGACTTTGAACCCGAACCGGCGTCCGAACCGGCGCCCAAACCGCCGCCCTCGCCGTCGTCCGGACACGAATCGTCGTCCGGACACGAATCGTCGTCGTCGTCGTCGTCGTCGAACGCGCGCGCGGCGTCCCCGGCGACGTCGATCCACGCGCGGGTGAATCCGTCGATGTGCGCGCCCATGGTCATGTCCACCTGATCCGGCCCCGACGGCGCGGGCACCATCGTCGCCCCCGCGAGCTCCAGAGCCCTCGCGTCCACCCTGGCGAGCGTCTCGGGGTTGGCGTAGGCTCGAAAGGCGACGACGGTCGCGGGGGCGCCCCGTTCGCCGCCGAGCGCGCCGCCGCCGAGGGCGGTCGCCGCGCGGAGCAGCCGCGCGGCGACGACGGCGGCTCGTCGGGGATCCGGACCGGGGTTGACGTTGTCCACGTCCCAGAGCAGCGCCACGACGGGCGGGGACGTCGGCGGACGTGCGCGTCTCGTGGTTCTCGTCGTCTTCGTCGTGGGTATCGGCGGAGCGGAGGACGCATCCGCCGCCGCGTCGTCCGCGTCGGTCGCCGCCGTCGGAGTTTGGGCGGGGGCGTCGGACTCATCCCTCGACTCATCATCCCTCGACTCATCATCCCTCGACGCATTCCCCGAACGCTTCTTCGCCTCGAGCTCCTCCACCCGCTTCTCCAGGACCTCCACGAGAGCCTCGAGGCGCTCCAGCTCCTCCAGCTCCTCCGGCGTGAGCGGAACCTCGTCCAGGTCCGGGACGTCCACCAGCGGGGCGAGCTCCCGGCCGAACAGCTTGGCGAGCGGCATGCCCTCCGGGATCTCCCACGGCCAATCCTCCGCCCACGGGGAGATGACGCGCTTGTCCGAGTCCGACGCCGGGATCTTCCCCTTCCACGGGTGATCGCCGATGAGCTCGCTGGGTTTCTTGCCCTTCTTTCTTGGGGGGCGCGCGCGGGCGATCACCCCGCGCCGCGGCGGCGCCCACACGGCCGCGCACGCGGCTCCCGCCATCCTCGTTGTGTCGCTCGTTTTTTCTCGCGCACCTTTTCACGGACGAGCAGCACATCGAGGGGCACGCCCGTGCTGCTTGGTCTAACGAACCAGGCGAAGCCCTCGAGCTCCACGCGTGACGCGTCCTCCTCGCTAGCATCGTCCTGATGTCATCGACCCATCGACCCACGCCGCTCACATCGCGCCTCGCCCCCGGCGCGGCTTCGCTCTCGCGTCGAAGGTGCCCGAGATCGACGGCCACGTCAGCAAATCCCAACAACAGGTCCGGCGCCGTGGCGATGGCGGGGTTCGCGCGCTACGGGGTCAAGGAGGACAACCCCGACGGAACTTTCATGGAGACGTACGGCCTGAACCTCGGCGGCGGTAACATCGGCCGCGAGTCCATCGTCTTCGGCGCCGACGCGACGCTACTCGCGTTCGAGGTGGAGCGCCCGATGGGCATAGTTTTCGAGGACGTGAACGGGGAGTGCGTCGCGGTGGAGATCATCGAAGGGAGCAACGCGTTCGCCGCGGGGGTCATGGTCGGCGACGTGCTACGCATGACGAGCGCCGTGGCCGTGGGGAAGAGCACCGTGGAGGTTGGCAAGCTGCAGGTGGAGCCCAGTTTGGGCATGAGGAAAAAAGGAGCCAACAGGCGAGCTCTGTTCGTCGCGGATCGGAGGCCGTTCGACGCGGTCATGGACGCCGTCGTGAGCAACGCGGAGGACGTGGACGGGACGGTGTCTCCCACGGTGGCCCTCCTCCTGGAGAGACGGTCGTGAAGCGTGACTTTACGGCTGATAGCGCTAACTTACGTGTTACCTTCGTACCTTCGTACCTTCGTCACTTGTCCTCCTCGCGAAGGGTGATCCTGAGCACGGCTATGCGCTTCTCCGGGAACAACTGCGTGAGCGGCTCCGGCGACGACGGCGGCGAGGGCGCCCCATCCTCGCGGACCTCCTCCACGTCGAGCCCGCACTCGTCAAACTCCCTCCACAGCGCCATGTCCCGCAGCTCGTACCTGTACTTTGTGTGCGCGTATAGAAAATGCGTCCGACGCTTGCGGAGGAAATGCCGCACCGCTCTCGGAAGGTATCGAACGCCGTCGTCGTCGTACACCAGATCGCTCCCCACGATCACGTCCCACTCGGTCGCCTCCAGGCGCGGGTTGACGCCCGCCGAGCGGGGCGTCGAACGCGTCGATTCGTCGCCAGCTGTGTCGTCGTCGTCGCTCGAACGCGTCGATTCGTCGCCAGCTGTGTCGTCTCGATGCTCGTCGCCGTACGCCGTCCAATCGCAAGCCTCCACGTGCACCACGCCCGGCCGCCACAAAACCACCTCGCCGTCCTCGTTCCTCGCCACGTTCCTTCGTAGCCACGTCAGCGCCCCCCCCGCGCGGGTCTCGGTCACGCACACGCGGTCCGCATCCGGAAGGTTCGCGGCGAGTGTCATGCCCATCCACCCCGTGCCCGCGCCCAGCTCCAGTATCCGCGCGCCGCGTCTCACCGCCCACGGCGGGCGGGCGGCCTCGACGTATTCGAGAAGGCGACGCGCCGCCGGCCAAACGTGCCCGCCGGTCGTCGCCGCGGTCGCGGTCTCCTGCGGGGTGTTCGGTCGATGGAGAGGAGGTGACGGCGATGGTCGTGGTCACTCGACTCGACGCCTCGGCGGTCGGCGGTCGGCGGTCGTCGGAGGTGCGCGTTGGGTCGCCTCGCGGACGGGGGAGACGTGTCGGGACGCACCATGTACTCGAAGTTATCGCAAATCTTGACTACATCGCGCCACGGCTCGCGGTCCGCCATTCGAGAGACTGCCTCTCGCGCGCGGGCGGCGGTGGGGAGGTGCGGTGCTGACTGGCTGCCGGCACGAACGCTCGTGGCACTTCACCATGAGCGGTAAACGCAAGGCGTCCGCGCTGGACGCGGCGCTCGCCAAGTTCCAGAAGGTCCAGCAGCAGGCTGCGCAGATCCAGATAGATGTGGCCGACAGCAGGGAGAAGTCCAGCGCTGGCGCGAAGGCGGAGCGCCTCAAGGCGATGGCCGAGGCCGAGGCTGCGGAGCGCAGGGTGCGTGCGAGTCCCTCGATCCTCCCAAACGTAAAATAGGGTTCCCTCGGCCCGTTCCTTCGTCCGCGCCCCGAAATCTGCCCCGCCCGTCGCGCGCGTTTCTCTGATTTCATCGCGTCCGCGCCCGTCGCGTCGTCCCACAGGAGCGAGAGCGCGCCGCGCAGTCGAACGCCCCGCGCGAACCCCCACGCAACGTCCCCAACAGCATCCTCATGAAGCAGAAGCGCGTCCTGGACCTCCTCAACACCACGCGCGCCAACTTCACCGTGGCCGAGCTGCACAACGAGCTCGGCTTCTCGTGCTCCGACCCGGAGCTGTGGGATATGCTCATACACAACCCGAAGATCCAGCAGGGCGTGCACGAGAGGCGCACGAGGATGGAGCCGACCATCTCGTACAAGCCCAAGCACGTTTTCGAGGGCAGACGCGAGATGCTCGAGCTGGTGACGAAGATGCACGACGGCGTCTTGATGGACGACGTGACGGACGCGTACACGGGCGCGGTGGAAGACTGCGAGGCGCTCATCGCGGAGGGGCTGGTGCTGATGCTGACCAACGCGGAGACCCGGGAGCGGGTGCTCTATCCCGTGGACGAGCAATACGAGTGCGAGGTGGACGACGACATGGCGACGCTGTTTCACGCCGTGCCGATACCGGAGCACGACAACGAGTTCGACGCCGCGCTGCGGAAGGCGGGACACGAGCCGGCGCCGAGGCGCGCCGTGCGGCCGACGGGGCACGATTCGGACGACGAGGGCGGCGGGAGGAAGCGGGCAAAGGCGAAGAAAAAGCGAAAGGTGAACTTTGAGCGGATGAAGGTGACGAACGCGCATCTCCCCGAGCTCTTCAAGGGTTTGGAGAACATAACGGCCCTGGACCAGCACGGCGCGTCGTCACACAGGGCGAAATGACGTCAGCCGGCGGCGGCACCGGCCGACGGCGACGGCGACGATAGCGACCAGCACTCGCGTGTCAACAAAACTAATCATCGTAGCGACTCGCGATCGACGTCATTCATCACACATCAAGACTTGAACATTTCAACAACATCGTAAGGTGTCTGGGGACTCTCTCCGCTGTACACTGTCCCGCGGGGTGCCACGTCATTCTCGCCGCGTTCGCATCCTCACGCGCGCCCCGCGGCGGCGTAGTGGAGCGCGTGTGCGGGCTGATCCGGCGACAGGATCCCGCCGTCGCGGCCGTTGGGCGCGTCAGAGTTGAGCGCCGGAGTGGTCGGCGGGGCGTAGCCGGTCCCAGCCGTCCCGACCGCCTGCCTTGTCGCCGCCTTTGTCGCAGTGGCGTCCGGCTCCGTCGCCCGTCGCTTGGCGGGCGGCGGCGGCTCGAAAAACCCGGCATCCGTCTCGTCGCGATGGCTTCGCCTCGCGACGGCCTCCCCCGCCGCCAGCGACGCGACGTTCTCCACGTTCTCCGTCGCCGGGGGGCTCGCCGGGTCAGCCTCGGCGCCGGGGGACGCCTCGAGGGACGCCCCTTCAGGCCCCTTGGCGTCCGCCTCCAAACTCTTAAAGGCGGCGTCGTCCCTCGCGGCGGCGGCTTCGAGCCTGGCGACTCTCACGAGCGCGCGGGCGTGCGCTCTCGCCTCCGCCACGTACAGTGCCGTCATCGCGTCTCCGCCGGCGTCTCCGCCGCCCGCGTTCCTCGCCGCCGCCTCCGCCCTCGCGCCGAACGCGGCGATCTCCTCCTCGAGAGCCACGAGCCTGTGCGCGATTTCCTCCCTCGCGACAGCCTCCGCCGTCCGCTCCGCCTTCTCCGCCTTGTCCGCGATGACCTCCTCGTTCTCGTTCGCGGCGTCCTCCTCATTCTTCATCTTCTTCGCCAACACCGAAAGCTCGCGCTCGAGCTCCGCGACGCGGGCGTTCGCCTTGGCCTCCGCCGCGCGCGCCGCCGCCGCCTCGCCCCGCTCACGCTCCACCAGCTCCTCGAGGACGGATTCGTTGGCCAAAGTCTCCGGAGTGGCGCGTGTTTTATGCGTCACGGAAAAGTCATTCGCCCCGTCGTCGTTCAAACCGGGGGCGGGCGCGAGGCCGGCGGCGGCGGCGGCGAACTTCTGCATGAGTCCGGCCGGCGGGGACTGGAAGAGCAGCTGCTGCTGCTCGTGGTGCTGCTGGATGGCGAGGAGCTGCGCCTGCGCGTTGCTCTGCCCCGCGGCGGCGAGGCCGTAGTACTGCGCCGCCGCCGCCGCCGCCGCCGCCGCTTGCGCGACGCCGCCGACGCCGCCCATGTGCGACACCGCGTCCCTATCCACGCTGGGCGGAGCGGAGGAGCCATGGACGAGCGCGGACATCGCCGCCGCCGCCGGTCGCATGGACGGCGACGCCGCCGCCATGTTCACGCCACCCGACAGAAACGACGCCCTCCTCCCCGCGACGTTGGCGCCGTGCGGCGGAGAGCGCAGGTGCAGCGGCGACGGCGGCGGCATGCCGCCAACCTGCGTCAGGGCGTCGAGGAGCATCCCCATCCCGCCGGCGTCCCCGGCGGACGCGTTACGCTTCATCGGGGACATCGGCGTCGTGGGCACCCTCCACTGCTCCTTCGTCTTGCCGGCGCCGTCCCTCGGGGTTCGAGCGTCTCCCGATTTGGCGCCCGAGCTCAGTCGCCCGGCGCTCTGCTCGTTGCTGCGCGCCACGCTCTCGCGCTGCGCCGCGGACCCGCCGACGATCTCGCGCGCGGCGACGTGCACGCCGTCGCGGACGCCGTTGACGCACCCGCCGTCGCAAGCGCATCCGGCGTCGGGAACCTTGACCACCAACACGCACTCCTCCTTCGCGGCTTTCGCGTCGATGATCTCAACCTGCGCAATGAGCGGGCACAGCCCGAGCGCCTCCAGGTTGAACTTGATCACGGTGAAGAGGTACTGGTCGTCGTTGCCGTACCTGTTGCGGTCGAGGTTGGTGGAGTACTCGTTCCCCTCCTCGTCGGCGAGTTGGTGCCGGCGAAGCTCGTCGGGTACCCGGTGCGTGCCCGTGGACAGCGCGACAACCTTGGTTCGGCGGGTGTTGACGGAGAGGAGCTTGAGGACGTTGCGGCCGCCGTCCCGTCGCGAGAGCTCCGCGGTGTGGATCGCCTTGAGCACCTGAAGTGTTAAGGAATACGGGGGGGCGAGGGGCGGTCAGTCTCGGTCAGTCTCGGTCAGTCGCGGTCAGCCCGGGGGATGGGATTTGATTTGGTCCTCTTCGGGTAATCGAAACGTCTCGTGCCCGGCACGCGCGGGTGTTGTGCCGTGCTGTTTCGGAAGCGCCGCGAGATTTGGGCGCGAAAAGGCGGTGGCGGGGGAGAGCGCGCGCGCGATCGGGGCGTGGCGCCGGGCTCACCTGGAGGAAGGCCGACGTGACGGACGCGCATCCGTGGGTCTCGTCCGGGAGGGTCTCCCGGGCGCCCGGGATCATCGGGTGCGGGTAGTGATCCCAGTTGAACCTCGCCTTGTACCTGCGCGGACGGACGATCGGGCGATGATTTTGGGTGGGCAACGGAGCGTCAGTCAGCGCAAATGCGAGATTCGGGCGGTCAAGCGCGCGCCTCCCGTCGCGCGCTGACCGCCCCCGATCGCGCGTGCGATCGGGAACGCGCGCCGCTCGGGGAGAAGGGCGCGGGGGAAACGAACGACGGGCCGGGCCGGGATCACTCACAGGAGCTGGTTGTTCGTGGGGCGAGTCCTCGCGGGCTCTTCGCTCGCGGCGGTCCTTCCGCCAGCCTTGGTCGTGGTGGCAGCCTTGGAAGCGGTGCCGGACTTGCCGCTCGGCTTGGTCGCCTTGGGGACGGGCGCGACGTCGTCGGAATCGGACGCCTTATCCGCGGCGGTCTTGGAGGACTTGGCTGACGCGAGCTCCGTCTTGGAAGACTTGGCGGCTGCGCGCTTGTCGCGCTTGCCGGCGGTCTCCGGCACCGCGATGGCGCCCGCGGGGTCGCCCGCAGCACTGTCCAGCGCGTCGATGCCGGTGTCGTCGGAGCGGTCGGAGACGGCCTCGGCGGGCGCGGCGCGGCGCTTCTGCTGCTGCGGACCGGGCTCGATGTCCTGATACGTGAGTTTGGAAGGTGACGGGGGCGGAACGTCAGGCGTCGGAGCGGTCGCGACGGAGCATTGCGGCAGATGAGCGCGGCGGGCGGGCGCCTTCGCCCGGCGGGGAGAAAGCCGATGCTCGGACGCGCGGGAAACTCCGAAATGGGACGCGCGCGGCGCGTGTCAGAGCCGCGAACGCCCCGGAAAACCGTCGAGACGCGTCCGAGGGATACTCCCACGACGGTTTACGCGCGTTTGAACCGCGGGGGACGATCGCGCGGCCCTCGAGGACGCCCCGTCCCCACGATGACCATCGCGTTGCAGGTCCCGTAAACAGAGGGTTTCTTTTGGTCTCGATTTTTCCGCGCGCACCTTGCTCGGAGCGGGGCGTCTCAGCCTGGTTCCCGCGGCCGCCGCCGCGCTGCTGACGGCGGTGCCCGCGGCGGGACGCTTGGGACGCGATGCTTGGGTCATCTCCTCGTTCGGAGACATCGGCGATGCCGCGCGCGCGTGCGGAAAGCCGGTCGTGGTGCCCAAAGTAAATGACGGTCGAGGTGACAGGCGGGACCTCCGAGACAATCGACCGAAACAGGCGGGAAGCCGCGAGATCGAAAATTTGAATTGTAGACTCCCCCGCTCCCGGTCCGGCTGCCTTGATCGTCAACGCCGTGCGAAACAAACCGCAGTTTGCGGGTTTGAGGTTGGTTTCCAGCGCGGGTCGAACAAAAAGCACACGCATTCGAGCCTGACTCCCCCGTTCATCCATCCCAACCCGAAAAACGCGGTTCCGATGTCGCAATTAATTCCTCCTGATCCCACCTGAGATGAACGAAACATGGGAATATCATGATTCGCCGATTCCGAGTCGAGGAAACCGATTCCACGCCTCGGCGAAAAGGTGGAAACCGGCGCGAGTAGCGCGACTCTCCTCGTTGAATTGATCTGAATTTACAATGCACTCGTGTCATCAATCGTCGAATAGCCGTCATCGACGACCGCGCCTCGCCGTCTTCTCGCCGCGCGGGCCTCTCTAAAAAAAGCTCTTTACACTACGCGCTCCGCCGCCCTTCTTCGCCGCCGCCGCTCTCGTCAAATCGTCAATCGCGCCTACTCGTCTCCAAGGGAACCCATGACCTTCTTGCCGGACTTCTTCGGGCCCGATTGAGCCACCTTCTTTTTGGGCGGTGCGACCGTCGCGTCCGCCGTCTTGGGCTTGGGCTTGGGTCCCGGCTTCTTGGGGGACTTGATCATGGAGGAGAGGGGCAACTCGTCGTTCTTCTCCGCCGCCGCCGCGATGGCCGCCTTCTCCGCCTTGGTCTTGGGCCCGCGCTTCTTTCCGGTGTAGGGCTTCTTGGCGGCGAGTGCCGCGAGAGTGACATCGTCGCCCGCGGCGGCGGCGGCCGCCGCGATGGCCGCCTTCTCCTCCTTGGTCTTCGGCCCGCGCTTCTTGCCAGTGTACGGGATCTTCTTCTTGGCGAGGTCAATCAGAGAGATCTCGTCGTCCGCCTCAGCCTCCGCGGCGGCGGCGGCCGCCATGGCCGCCTTCTCCGCCTTGGTCTTGGGCCCGCGCTTCTTTCCGGGGTACGGAAGCTTCTTGGGCTTTGGGGGCGGCTTGTCCTTCTTCGGGAGCCTCTTGGGAAGGACGGGCATGGGCTTCTTGGGAAGCATGAAGAGCAGCGGAACGTCGTCGGCGGCGCCCGCGGCCATCGCCGCGAGAGCCTTCTCAGCCTTGGACTTGGGCCCGCGCTTCTTGCCCGAGTAGGGGAGGACCTGCTTCTGCAGCTTGTTCAGAGGGAGGTCGTCCGCGTCGCCGGCGGGGGCGTCGCCCGCCTTGCGCTTCTTCTTCTGGATGTGGAGCGGAGGATCGCCGGGGGCGGCGCGGTTCTTGATCTCGATGCTCGGGGGCTTGACGCAGCCGGCAATCTTGGTGATGAACTCCGCGAACCCGCACGTGACGCACGCCGGGAGCTTACCGGTACTCTTGCCCATGATGCTCGTGCACGCATCCTTGAACTCGGGCATCGCGGCGGTCACCGACTTCTTGTCGCCCTTCAGCGCGCAGATGGTCCATTCCTCCTCCAGCTCGCCGGCTCGGCCTCGGCCGTGCGCCGTCTTGATGACGTTCACGGTGGCGTTCCAGTACTCAACCTTGAGCTTCTTGGCAATCTTTGGGTCGACCTTGACCTCCCTCTTCTTGCCGGAGATCTGTTTTGGGTCGCGGCGTGGAAAGGACGACGGTCAGAGTCGGGGGTGCGACGAAGAGTCACTCGGCAAAAATTTGCCAAAAAGATGGGAAAACGGTATATTTTGGCCGCGCTTTGAATTTGTTCGATGAGGCGGTCGCCAAGCGGGGGCCTCCCGCGATGGAGACCGAGCGTGCCGCCGCCCGCTAGTGTCCCGAAACATTTAAAGGCGTTCGATACTTCTTTCCAACGCCGGGGTAGGCCAGATACGCACCTTAACGAGGGTGTACTTGGTGGGAATGGTGGGCAGACCGATCTCGGTAAGGGAATCGTTCGCCTCGGCGAGCGCGGCCACCTCGAAGTCGTCGGCGTACTCGCACACGCCGTCGGGCTCGGCCTTGAGCATGACGCTGCCCGTGAGTGAACCCTCCGGATCCTTGGCGTCCGCCAGCCTGAGCGAGATGTCCTTCTGGTAGGGGTAGTAGGACTCGGCGTGGACCACGACCTTCGCGTCCTTCAGAGCCTCGTGGGGAACCTGCTCGCCGTCCTCGGCGGTGAAGGTCTTTAGGCCCTTGCGCTTCTTGAGCTCAGCCTGGGGCGCAGTCCGCACGAACATGCGAAATTCAGCCTTGACCATCTTTACTGACGCGGGTGGGTCGGGCGCGGGGCGCGAGCTGAGTGCGCGAGGGGCGCGGGCGCGTCGCAATTACGCCCCGGCGGGTTATTCAAAATTGGCCAACGGGTCGATGGTCGCTGACTGATTGCCATACAAAATTGAAGTTTTGCAATTTAGGATAACCCCGGATTTGCAAAGATTTTATTTGGTTCCCCCTCGGGGAATGCTGCCAAATCCGGCGACTGACGACAGGTCTACCCTCGGAGCGCAATTCATTGTTGACGACCGACTGGGCGGTTCGTTAACCAGAAATAACACCAATCCGGCGAAAAAGGTAGATTCCTCCTGACCTTCTCGCCATTCGGAGACTACGAACCGTCGTCTCGTTATCTGTGCCATCGGCGGAAGGTCTGGGCGGCAGAGTTTGCCTTTATGAGTATGCTTTCCTCGGTCTTCCCCGAGGCGCGACGGTCGCTCGGCGCGCGTTCGCCGCACACCGAGGCGGGCGTTCGATGACGACGATCTCGGTCCCGGGAACGACGGCGCGATGCCGACGCCCGACGCCGGCGGCGTCGTCCGCGGGGGGAAAGCGCGTCGACTCGGCCGTTCCCGCGCGGCGGGTGGGCACTCTGAGCAGCGGAGCGCCCCGGGCTAAGATTTGGCCTCGTCGTCGGACGGCCCGATCGCTCGCGGGGGCCCGAGCGCTTCCGCCGTTCGTGGAGGAGATGTCCGCGTTCCTGGTCAATCCCAGCCCGGGTTTGGTGCCCGCGGCGGCGGCGAACACCGTCGTTTTCACCGGGGGGATCAAGGTGCTGCTGAAGGGACTGACGTGGCCGGGCGTCATCAACTCGTGGTTCCTCGGCACGGTGCGCGCGAGCCCCTTTCGCCTCCCTTCTCTCCCCCGCTTCCCCCCGTCGATCGTCGAACGAGCGATCCCCCGAGGCTTTTCCAGCGCGCGCGCGGAACGTGACGATGAACCAGGACAACAGATACTTCCGACTGGCGCTGCAACCCGGCGGCGAACGACGCCGCCGGGAGGGCCGCAGATGGAGTGACAATGAACAGATATCCGATTCCGCCGCGAACGAACGAGCCCGTCATCACCCGAGCCCGTCCCGTTCATCACCCGAGCCCGTTCATCACCCGAACCCGCGCCCCGCGCGTCGAAACACCACAACTCACGCGTGCTCCACCTCACACGCCACCGCGCAATTACACAGACGGTCATGGCTGCGTTCGGAGTGGGCGGGTACGTCCTCGTGTGCCTCTATTTCGTCTTCGGCAGCGCGGTGACCAAGATCAAGCTGGAGCAGAAACAGGCCGAGGGAATCGCCGAGGCCAGGGGCGGTCGCAGAGGCATCGGCAGCGTCTGGGGCAGCGGCATCGCGGGGATCGCGTGCGCGTGCCTCGCCCTCGCCGGCGTCGGCCCGGGCGAATGCCTGTGGAGGCTCGGATTCGTCGCCAGCTTTTGCAGCAAGTTGAGCGACACCACCGCGAGCGAGGTGGGCAAGGCGTACGGAAAGACGACGTACATGTCGACGCCCCCGTTTCAACGCGTGCCCCGGGGGACGGAGGGCGCCGTGTCGCTGGAGGGGACGGTCGCGGGGATCGGCGCGAGCCTGGGGTTCGCGGGCGTGGCGGTTTTAGCGGGCCAGGCGGATCTGACCGGAGCGTTGATCGCGACGCTCGCCGCGTTCGTCGCGACCACGGCGGAGTCGTGGCTCGGCGCGACGACGCAGGGCGAGGCCGGGTTCGAGTGGCTGACGAACGACGTCGTCAACGCGGTTCAGATCACGCTCGCGGCGTTAGTGGCGGTGGCGATGGGCGCGGCGGTCTCTTTGTCCGGGTGACAAAAGATGACGAAAGACGAGCGCCGAGTGTGCATTTTTTTTCAAACGCGAGAAATCGAGACTCGTCACCACCACTCGTCGTATTCGACGAGACGTTGAATGCAAAAGCGTCGTATGTTACAAGCGCGTCGCGGTCTCTTCGTCCGGGGCCGGCCTCGGTTAATACACATCGGGCGGCTCCCGTCGGTTCTCGCGTATATATCGGACCCGTCGCGACGGCATCACAGCTTGGACCTGTCCGGGCCCCTCAGCGGGCCGTCCGCCAGCGACCGCCCCTGCACCGCGCAGTCCTCGAGGTACGGGCAGGGCTGGTAGATCCCGCCGTACGCCGTGCACCACTGCCGAAGCCGCGCCGCGATGCGCCCGGCGCCCACCTGGTCCGCCCAGTGCACGACGCCGCCCCGAAACGGGGGAAAGCCCATGCCGAGGATGGACGCCACGTCGAGATCGCTCGCTCGAACGACGACGCCCTCCGCCAGGCACCTGCACGCCTCGTTGACGACGGGGAAGAATATCATCTCGGCGATGTCGTCGGCGGTCATCGCCAGTAACTCGCCGGACGTGGATCGCTTGAACCGATCGGACGCGGCGGCTCTCGACGCGTTGAGCAGCGCCGCGATGCCCTCGGGGTCGGGCGTGGCCTTTCGTTTGGCGTCGTACGCGTAGAAACCCTTGCCGGACTTTTCGCCCATGCGTCCGGACTTCATCAAACCCGGGATCAAACCGCTCTCGTACACCCTCAAGGGGAAATCGTCGATAAAGTTTTGTCCGACGTGGACGCCGACGTCGTGGCCCACGAGGTCGCCGAGTCGGAACGGGCCCATGGGCATGCCAAAGGCGCGAATCGCGTTGTCGATGGCGTACGGGTCCAGGCCGAGGTCGACGAGGAGGCACGCCGACATGGTGTACGGGAAGAACACGCGGTTGACGGCGAACCCGGTGCAGTTGCCGACGACGACCGGCGTCTTCTTGATCTGCTTGGAGAGTCCCAGCGCGTCCACCAACACCTGGGGCGGGGTGGCGTCGGTGCGGATGATCTCGAAGAGCTGCATGACGTGCGCCGGGGAGAAGAAGTGAGCGCCGAGGATCCGCTCGGGGTTTCGCATCTTAGACGCCACCTTGGTGATGTCGATGGTGCTGGTGTTGGTGCTGAGGATGCAGTCCGATCTGCAGCTTCGCTCCAAGTCGGCAAAGATCTTCTGCTTCAGGTCCAGGTTCTCGATCACCGCCTCGATGACCATGTCCGCCTCCTTGAACTTATCGTACGTGAGGCACGGCGTGCACAGGGAATAGATGGCGTCCGCCTTTTGCGACGTCATCCGTCCCTTCTTGACGTTGGACGCGAGGTTGGCCCTGACGCGAGCCATGCCGGCGTCGAGAAATTTCTGGTTGATCTCCTTCAGCAGCACCCTCACGCCGCTGAGCGCGCACGCGGTGGCGATGCCGCTGCCCATCAACCCTCCGCCCACGACCGCCACGCACTTCGTGACCCGGGGCTTGAGCCCGACGTCCGTGACCCCGGGAACGCCCGCGGTGGAGCGCGAGGCGAAGAAGAAGTGGACCAGTCCCTTGCACGCCGCGCTCGACACCGCCTTCGCGAACGCGTCCTGTTCCGACGCGAGCCCGGCGACGGAGCCCTTCACGACGCCCGTCTCCACGGCGTCGAGGCAGAGCCAAGGGTGGGGCATCAGGTGCTTCACGCGCTTGGCCTGGCGCCTGGCGGCCCCGAATATCTTCTTGACGACGGTCTCGTCGGCGGGAAGCTTCGCCGAGTCGAGCGACGCCATCCTTCTTGGGACTTTCTTATCCGCGATGTCCTTCGCCAGCTTTGTCGCCTCGGCGATGAGCCGATCGGCCGGGACGATGGCGTCGACGAGCCCGAGCTCGAGCGCCTCCTCCGCCTTGATGGGCTTGGATTTGAGCATCATGTCCAGCGCCTTGGGCAGGCCCACGAGTCTGGGCAGGCGCTGCGTGCCGCCGAACCCCGGGATGACTCCCAGCTGCAGCTCGGGCAATCCCAGCTGCGCCTTGGGGGTCGCGACGCGCGCGTTGCACGCCATGGCGACCTCGAGACCTCCGCCCAGGGCGAGGTTCTCGATTGCGGCGACGGTGGGCTTGGGTCCGGCCTCGACGATGGAGTTGAGGACGCCGTTGAAGTCGGACATGTTTCGGACGGGCTTGCCCTCGGTGCGCGCCTTGAGCTGAGTGATGTCGAAGCCTCCGGAGAACTTGCCGCGGGAGCCCGTGATGACGATGGCGCGGACTCCGGAGTCGGCCTGCGCGGCCTTGACCTGGGCCTCGATACCCTCGAGCACTGCGACGTCGGGGTCGGGCGGGGACTGGCGCGTCAGCGAAGGTCCCGGCGCGCGTTGTTACCCAGAATTATCCGCGGGGACGAAAAAGGGCGAAATCCGAGGGAGGGTTTCGGCGGGGCGCGCACCGGGAATGGCGAGCGCGTTCACGGGCGGGTTGCTCATGGAGATCAGGGCGACGCCGTCCCTGACCTCCATGGACACCGGGGATGTACGAGCCATGGGAGGTCGGGACGTCGTCTCTTGGTGAGGCTGCGGATACATACGTGCGCCCGGACGAGTGGAGAACCCAATCAACAACGACGTGATGACGAGGCGAGGTTTCGCCTCGGGGCATCGGACTCTGGCTGGGGGCGAAACCGCGGCAAAACCAGACTGCTCTTCTGTGCGTCCGATCCACCGACAACTGGCGCATATGCGAGCCAGTCACCACAAAACCGAGATCAAGTCGAGCGCGCGAAAAACCTATCCAAAGGGAAGGGGCGCGCGACGTGTCCGCCCCACGCGTCAGAGCGCGCGACGATGGCCTCTTCCGTTGTGCGAGCGATCCCCGGCGCGTGCCCGGCGGCGTCCAGCCGCCGGTCCATCGCGTCCGGCCGGCGCCCTTCCCGCGGCGCGTCCGTGGTCAGGAGGTCATCCGCCGAGCCGGACTGGAAAACAAAACAGCGAGAGCAGGATGCGCTCATCAGCGTCGAGGAGAACAGCGTCAAGGCCAAGGTGGAGGAGATCCTGGCGCCGATCCTGGCGGGCGAGGGTGACGCGACCGACGGCGACGACCAGACCCCCGCGTCCGGCGCGCCCCCCGAGCTCGCGAAGAAGATCCGCGCGGCGACCCGATCGCTCGAGTCCGGACTCGTCGAGCGCGAGACGGAGGTGCGATTGCTCCTCCTCGCCGCGTTCTGCGGCGAGCACCTCCTCCTGCTCGGTCCGCCCGGCACCGCCAAGTCCGAGCTCGGCCGCAGGCTCAGCGCGGTGTGCGGCGGCGCGTCGTTCTTCGAGCGCCTGCTCACCAGATTCTCCGTTCCGGAGGAGCTCTTCGGACCTCTGTCCATGCGCGGTCTCGAGAACGACAAGTACATTCGGCAGACGGAGGGCTACCTCCCCACCGCCACCGTGGCGTTCGTCGACGAGGTCTTCAAGGCCAACTCCGCCATCCTCAACTCCCTCCTCACCATCCTCAACGAGAGGCTCTTCGACAACGGCAACGAACGCGTCAAGGTCCCTCTTCTCTGCCTCGTGGGCGCGTCAAACGAACTCCCGGAATCCGAGGAGCTCGACGCGCTCTACGATCGATTCCTCCTGCGATCGTCCGTGGAGCAGGTCTCCGCCGGGTCCCTCGCGGGTCTCCTCCAGACCCGCGGCTTGTCCGGCGGCGCCCTGCCCACCAAGGAGACCAAGGAGTCCACCACGGTTGAGGCGACGTCCGTGATCTCCCTCTCCGTGAATGATTTTCAAGGCGTCAGGAGCGCCGCGGAGGCGTCGGTGGACGTCCCGTCCTCCGTCGTGGACCTGATCGTGGACCTCCGCGCGTTCCTTCAGGACAAGTGCGAGCCTCCGGTGTACGTCTCGGACAGGCGCCTGGTCAAGTCGGTGTCCCTCCTCAGGGTGTGCGCGTACACCAACGGGCGCGAGGCGGTGAGCGAGTTTGACTGCCTGCTGCTGGCGAACATCCTGTGGCAGCGCCCCGGCGAGTGCCAGATGATCAGGGACTGGATCCTCGAGAGGCTGGCGCAGGACAGGGGCGTGGAGCAGGTGCAGTACCTCCTCGCGGGCCTGTTCGGCCGCGCGTGCAGGGCGGACGGCGACCCGGAGGAGTGCCGCGCCCTCGCCGCCGAGGCGAGCTCCTTGCGGGCGGTGCTCACGACGCAGATGCGCTCGCTCGCGGGGGCTACGTCGGGGTCGCTTCCGGCGCTTCGCGATCACCTGTGGCTGTCGCCGCCGGACGCCGAGCGCGCGGCGCAGACCCTCGGCCCGCTGTTCTCGAAGGTTCGAAGGGGTTTGGAGAAGCTGCTGAGGGAGTGCGTGACCCTGGAGGTGGCGCTCGAGAGGAACACGGAGCCGCACATCATGGCGCTGCTGCTGCCGGACTACTGGGCGGACTTCATCAGGTCCGGGCCCATCGAGGACGTGAAGCCCCTGGGCGTCGGAAAACCCTGATCGAATCCCAAAGGAGGACTCTTTCTTTTTCGGTCGTCGCTCGACACGTGTTGTAGTTTCCCTCGGGGAAGTGGGCTAAATTATACCTTTGCTAAAAATTTTGAGCGACAAACACCCGCATCTGTCGTCTCGACTTTCGATCACGGATCCGGCTTGCGCAGGGGCGTGTGCGTCCCTACCCGGCGACCGAACTCGATGGTCCTGATGTTTGACGGCGGCGGCGGCTCGACGGCGGGAATCACCCTCGGTCCGTACCTGATCCGCATCCACAGAATCACCGCAAAGCAGACGAGCAGCCCCGCCAGCTGCGCCATCGTCACCCGCCTGCCGTGCGACTCCTCCAGCTCGTCGTTCTGCGCCTCGATCGTCCGCTCCATCGCTTCGGATCGGCGCTTCTCCGTCAGTATCCGACGCCGCAGACCGTCTCGCTCCGCCTCCATGCGATCGATCTCGATCCGCCGACTCTCGAGCTCCCGCTCGCGAATCTCCAGACGCACCCGAGCCTCCTTCGCCTGCATCCTCGCGGCGTTTCTCGTCTCCTCGGCGCGTTTCAACAAACGCCTGAGGTAGTCGTTCTGCTGCACCTCCGCGGAGAGCTGCGAGATCCTCGCCCCGTTGACGGCGTCCGTCCTCGCCAGCGTCGCCTCCGCCTCGGCTAACCGGGTCTCCAGAGCCTCCTTCTCCCACCCGGACTCCTCGAGCCGCATCTCGAGCTTCTCCAACGCGACGCGAAGCGCGCGAGGATTGGAGAGAGAGTCGCCGGACGTTCCCGTAACGCCCGTAACGCCAAAAGGGAGAGAGTCCATCGCCGTTCCGTACCCCGCGTCGGTGTCGTAGTCCGTCGCCGTCGTCGCCCCGGCGTCGTCGTCGTCGTCGCCAGCTGTGCCGTCGTCGTCGTGCGAGGAGTCGTGAGTCGTGCGAGTCTTGTGCATCGCCGGCGCCACGGACGGAGGCGGCGGGACCTCGTTGAGCCGCACCATCCGCGCGCGAACCTCCGCCTCGTGCGTGCGCCTCGGGGACCTAAACTCGAACGCCGAGTCGTACGTGACGCCGACGCTTTCGTCCACCCCGGAGTCGCTCGTCGACCCCGGCTCGGCGAACCCGAGCTGCCGCTGCGCCGGAACGGCTCGCTCGGCGATGGCCTGCGCCTGTGCCTGCGCCTGTGCCTGCGCCTGCGCCGTCGCCTTCGCGCTCGCGGGAGAGAAGACAAGGTCGATGCCAAACTCCTCGTCGTCCCCGTCTCCGTCCCCGGATCCGTCGTCGGCGCCCGCCGCCGCCTTCTTCGCCGCCGCCGCGAGCATGATCCTCCTCGCGGCGGCCGCCTTACCGGCATCGTGACCAGGCGAGCCGTCGCGCGGCGAAGCGGCGGACATTACAGACGTTACGGACGTTACGGGGTGCGTTACGGGGTGGACGAGTGTCGGCTGCTTGCTCGGCGACGCCGCGGCGAGAAGCTTCCTCGCCGCCGCGGCTTTGTCGGCGTCGTTCGAACCCGCCGGCGAACGCGGGGGCTTGGCGATGGGGCCGGCCGGGTATCTCCTCGTCGGCTCCTCCCCGTTTTCGCTCGCGCCCATTGCGCCCGACGACGGGTGTCTTCTCGTCGGCGTCGGCGTGGAGTTGGCGGGAGAGTACGCGACGGCGGGCGAACCGGGCGAAACGGGCCCGGAGGTGGACGAGGTCGGCTCCTCGCGGATGCTGGGCATGCGCGGGGACCGCGGCGAGGGCCCCCTCGCCGCCGCCGCCGCCGCCGCCGCCGCCGAGTCGCTCAGCCACGAGC
>Ga0181573_10000654_pt1 | contig 36083 bp, 24 predicted proteins | sample 101ome_25_FD_148643 | JGI IMG/M metagenome (GOLD analysis project Ga0181573, IMG submission 148643) | Coastal salt marsh microbial communities from the Groves Creek Marsh, Skidaway Island, Georgia - 101409BT metaG (spades assembly) | ecosystem: Environmental > Aquatic > Marine > Intertidal zone...
GCGCGCCATCGACAAGATCATGCCCCAGCTCGGGTTCGTCCCCGAGGACAACGACAGGCTCGTCGCGTCCTTCTCGGGTGGCTGGCAGATGCGCATCTCGCTCGGAAAAATTTTGCTTCAGGAGCCTGGTCTACTCCTGATGGACGAGCCCACGAACCACCTGGATCTCGACGCCATCCAATGGCTCGAGGAATACCTCAAGACGCTCGAGGTACCCATGGTCATCGTCTCGCACGATCGCGAGTTCCTCGACCAGCTGTGCACCAAAACCGTCGAGGTGGAACGCGGCCGCGCCACCACGTACAAGGGCAACTACACCGACTACCAGCGTCAAAAAGTGAGCGGCAGCGCGCAGCAGATGGTCCAGTACGAGAAGTACATGAAGGAGGTGACGCGTCAGCGCGAGATGATCCGGAGGTTGTCCGGCGGCGGCCAGTCTGGCAGGGCCAACGCGGCGGCTAAGGAGCTCGAGCGCCTGCTCGACGACCCCGTCGAGAAGCCGTGGGTGGAGAAGGAGAGACGGTTCAGGTTTCCCGACGCGCCGCGATCGACGCAGATCGTCGCGCGGGTGGAAAACCTCACGCACGGTTACGACGAGAAGACGCTGTTCAAGAACACGTCGCTTCAGATTGACCGCGGCGAGCGCGTGGCGATGATCGGCCCCAACGGCTGCGGCAAGTCCACGATGATGCGGCTGATGCAGCAGAAGGAGAAGCCGCGGGCGGGCACAGCGATGATGGGCGACAGCGATAAGTGCAAAGTGAACTACTTTTACCAGAACCAGGCGGAGGGTCTGGACACGGAGAAGGGCGTGCTGCAGACTCTGGTGGAGGCGGCTCCCGACGAGGGCCTCAACGACCTCAAGGCGCTCCTCGGCCGCATGAAGTTCAGCACGAGCTTCCACAACAAACCCGTCAAGTTCTTGTCGGGCGGTGAGAAGGCCAGGCTGGCGCTCGCTAAGTTCATGGTCACCCCCGCCAATGTCCTCCTCCTCGACGAGCCCACCAACCACCTCGACATCCCCAGCAAGGAGATGCTCGAGGAGGCGCTCCAGTCGTTTGAGGGAACCGTCATCGCGATCTCGCACGACCGCTACTTCCTCAGGCAGATCGCCACGAGGGTTCTTAACTTCGACAACGGCGTCGTCTCGGACTACATGGGTGATTACTCGTATTTCCTCGAGAAGAACGAGAAGGCTGGTGCGAGGGACGCCAGGCTGCAGAAGGCGGCCAAGGAGGTTGAGAAGACGCAGGTCAAGGCCAAGTCCAAGATGAGCAAGGCAGAGAAGGCCAAGCTCAAGAAGGAGAAGGCCAAGGCGTTCGGTGGTGGCTCCGGCCAGAAGAAGGCGAACAAGAACGCGGGTAGGTGGAACTAAAGGGACACTCACGTAGGGAGCGCCGTCATTTCATAGCGGGTGTGCCCGGCCTTTAGCTCGCCGCGTCTCAATATCAAATTCCTGTGCATAAATTTCATCGCAACACATCCGAACAGCGCTCGACGATGCGCGGAGGGGAGACCCGCGCGTCGGCGATGTCGCCGTCGGGTGACTCCGTAGGTTGGGACCCGTCAACGAGCACCCCGCGGCGGCGAGGAACCCCCACGTTTAGACGGGAGCGTCCATCCGCTGCGTCGCCCTCGCCCCGGCGGGCATCCTCGCCCGCCCCGTCGTCTCCTGGCACGTCTCTCGGGAGGACGAGCAACTTCAGCACGCCCCGCAAGTCCGCGCCCGCTGAGCAGTCGACGCCGCCGTCCACCTTACGGCGGACCAAGGTGCTGGGCCCCGCCGGCCAGGGCGACGGGGAGCGACTGGAGCGCTGGGAGAACAGGTTCGCCTCATACAAGACGATGTTTTTGGAACCGATGGCTGAGGCGAGAAGGGCACAGCTCAGGAAGGAGATCGCCGCGCAGGAGGCGGAGGTGGCGGCCGCGGCCGCCGCGGCCGAGGATGCGAGAGAGAAGGCCACGGCCAGCAAGAGTCGGGAATCTAGCTTTAGACTTAGAGGCGAGGAGCCGAAAACGATGTTACAGTGAGAGTACACACGACTGGAGACAATTCACTCCGGAGGCTTCCTCCTTGCTTCCTCTCCCTCGGTGGGGTCCTTGTACGTGCTACGCTCCTCGGTGTCGAAACCTTTACCGTTCCTCCTGAACCTGTACTCGTGAGAGACGGACTGCTTGTTCACCTTGTCCAAGAGGGCGTACCTGCGAGAGTAGGGGGCGTTGGGGGGAAGGCCGGTCAGGAAATGAACCCTAGAAAGTTGGAAAAATATTGCGACGGGCGCGGGGGATCGCGCGCGGCCGACGCTTCGCTCGCGCTAAACGCGGCGCGGGATCTCATCAAAAGCAACTTAAATGGATCGAAGGCCGTGTTCGAAGGCTCGCGGGGTGAACCTGGCGCCCTGGTCCGGCTCTCACCTCGAGTCGATCTCCTGCTCCTCGCCCCAGTAGCCTATCCTCTTGGCAGCCTCCTTCAGGGGATCCTGGTGCGACCCGGGGATGACCACGGTTCGGACAGAGACGCGGTTAGCCCACTGGCGGGCCGCGACGCCGAGGTTGCGGGTAACGATGGCGCTCATCCTGTCGGTACAAGGATGAGCGTGCACAAGGACAGTGCCGAGCGCCGGGGTGTAAACAGGATCTTCCTCGGACCGAACGCACGGCCAGTTTTTTGTACAGTTTGGCGAGGACACGACAGTCTTCCGAAAGAGGTGGTCGCCGCGCTCGGCCTCGTGCTCCGCCCTCGGGAGTGCGTCTTTAACGACACATCCTCTGTAGACGGCAAGTCGCCCGCGCTAATCCGAGCTAACGTGAGATCTCTAAACTACTCTACTCTAAGGTCTTGCCGGCGCACACGCGGCTCCCATCAGTACAGGTCTCCTCGCAGCAGCACCTTCGGCCAGCACCCGACGCAGTTCCCTCTGTGCGCCACGCCGTGAGGAAAGAGCAGGATGCTTCCCCGATTGGGTCGTGCCCCGAAAAGTACCTTTGCATCGTCGTCTACGCTTTCCAAGAACTCCGTCTCGCCTCCCTCGCCCTCGGGAATCTCCTCGGTGAACAGCAAGAACGAGGTGGTCGACTCTGCGCCCGAAGAAGTCTCCTGATCCCTCCTGACCCCGTCCACGTGAGGGAGTATGTGACCCCCGGGAGGGTACTCTATGAACCTCATGTCGCTGAGCACGTGCGTGTATCCAAGCTCTTTCGGCAGATAGCTCAGCACCTTGCGCGCGAGTTCGTTGGACCTGAGGAACCTCCTGTTGGCGTACATGTTCGACGACGCGGACGACGAGATCAAGCCATCGCGAATCTCATCCAGCTCTTCGAGGAACTCCTCTGGGAAGAGGTTATGCAGGTATCTGACGCCCTCTAGCCCTGGAACGTCGGATGGGACGTCGAGAGAAGATGTTGAGGACCCGTCGTCCTCGTCCGTGTCCGTCATGCCGCCTCTCACACCGCGCCACGGCGTCTTTCGGCGGCGCTCGCCTCGAACGAAAACTCGGTTCTCATCATCAGCCACAAATTAACGTGCCGTCACAAGTTTTGGCGTTTGAAACATTTCGGAGCGCGAGGGGGCGCCTACCGTAGTGGCACACTCGTCATGATTCACTACGCGAAGGGATACTGGGGTCTGCCGCTCTTCCTGCGGCTCCACGGCAGCCCTTTCCCGCGCACCCTGCCCTTCGCCGTCGTGAGCGTCGCAATCACCATCTGGCTGCACCTGTGGGATAGCGGGCGGGAGGAAATTGTTCGCTCCTTCGCGCACCCGTACCCTTTCCAGATGTACGGCTTCGTCATCGGCTTCCTCGTGGTGCTGAGGACGAACCACTCGTTGGCGCGCTTCATGGAGGCGCGCACCGGCGTGGAGACGATGGGTTCCAAGTGGGCGGACGCTGTCGCGATGCTCACCGCGTTCGACGGGTGCACCGTCGGATCTCGCTCGCAGGAGATTGGCAAGCCGGCGATGAAGCAGGACCACGAGCACCACAACGACCACGCGAGGTTCATCGCAAGGTTGACGCACCTGGTATCCCTGCTGCACGCGATCGCGTTGCAGCACCTTCGCGGGGACGAGGAGCTGGGGAACATCGTCCCGGCGAGGACCCGAAGGCAGACGAACACGACGGCGGGCCCGGAGCTCAAGCGAGTTAGGGACCGCAAAGAACCAAAGGAGAGCGCGGTGGAGATTGCGGACGGGCCGGAGGACGAGGGCATCTCGGGCTACCTCGGGACGAGAGCGATCAAAACGAACGGGAAGGAGGAGACGAAGCTGCTCGCGGCGAGGTACAACCACATGGGCGCGCATCTCATACACGCGGTGACGGATGACGGGAGGCAGGCGCGAAAAAACCTCGTGAACCCGTTTCTGCTTCGCGAGGATCAAGATCTGTGGTTGCGGTGCTGCGCGGCGACGCCCCTCGCGGTCATAGGCGGACTAGACCCGCACGAGTTCGAGGAGCTGGCCGAGCTCGACTGCGACAGGGCCTACCTGGTGCTCGCGTGGATCCAGGCGCTGATCATTCGAAGGTATGAGGACTTGGACGGCATTCGCGTCGGGCCGCCGATCTTATCTCGCGTGCACCAGACCCTCACCAACGGCATGCTGGGGTTTAACATGGCGGATAAGATTGCGAAGACGCCTTTCCCGATGCCCTACGCACAGATGTTGAGCGTGTGTCTGGTGGTCTTCAACCTGACAATGCCCATCATGGTCGCCGGTCACATCAACAACCTGTGGCTCGCGATTCTCGTAAACTTCATAAGCACGGTGGCGTACCAGGGCCTGAACGAAGTTGCCAGGGAGCTCGAGGATCCCTTCAAGCCTACGCACATAAACGACCACGGGATGCCCCAGCTGCAGGCGATGTTCAACAGCAAGGTTCGCGCGGCAAGCCCATCGGTGAAAAAAATTCTCACGCACTGGGCACAGTGCGATTCGTGGGAGGTGGCGAAAGAGTGAGCAGTAAGTAGCACAGAATATATCAACGAACAAATTGACCCCTCACTGCGTCTTCTTCTCGAGCGCCAGATACTTCGGCTGGCGGTAGTAGACGATCCCGAGCGCCAGCAGGTTGAAGCCGAGAATCATCCCTGCGAGAATGCCGCAGTTTCCGCTGATGGTGATGTCGTCAAACTTGAGCCGCTCGAGGTGCTCGTCGCCGTCCACGCACGAACCCATGGACCCGTCGCACGAGAACTCCGCACCCTTGAACTCGTTCACGCACAGCGCCTGGAAGGCGTAGCGGATGAAAGAAATCTCCCTGAGCCAGATGAGCCAGACCGGGACGTTCGACTCGTTGAGGAAGAAACCGCTAAACATGAGAAACAGGATGACAAAGGCGGGCGCGAGCTGCGGGGCCATCTCCACCGACGTGAAACTCGCCGACAAGCACATGCCGAGCCCGATGCCCGCGAAGTTCTCGAGGGTCATCACCGCGAGGAAGATGAGGTAGTGGCTCACCCCCTCGCGCAGGCCGGTCATGTAATAGATGACCGTGCCGTACACGACGCCGGGTATGAGCTCCAACGGCAGCGTGACCAAAAAGGTGGAAACGTAGTAGGGCAGCGGCGTGTACATCCTCGCCGCGCGCTCCCTGCTGACAACCTTGAGCTGCTGCGGGATGATCTTCGAGATGCCGATGGCGGATCCGAACGCCTGGTTCATCGCCTGGAAGAAGAGGATCCCGGTGCGGTCCTGGATGCTGGTCTGGTCGCGCGCCATCCGCAGGTACACCACGCCGAAGAGCAGCGAAAAGAACGTCTGCATGACGTACTTGATGGTGAGCGTCGCCGTGTCCCTCGTCTGCTCCCTCCACGTCCTCGCCAGCAGAAGCTTGAACGGAATCCAAAACCTGCTCGCGTCTTTCGAGTTTTGCTCCGCCTCGGCCCGCCCGCTCGACGTGAAACCCATCACCAAGCCCTTGGCGTCGCCAGCCCCAGCCGGCGCGTTGTCGACGAGCTTGATGATCGGCACCTCCTCCCGCGCCACGCCCTTCGCCAGCTTCTCGATGCGCTCCATCGTCGATTCCGTCAGCTTGGGCGTGCGATAATCCACGGAGATGATGTCGAGGAAGTGGTCCGCGGGGTTGAAGTCCTTCGGCACGGGCTCTCCCAACGCGGCAAAGTGCGCAGAGCACGCGCCTTGCCCGGCTCCCGCGTAAACGAGTCGACCGCCGCTGAGGAGCACGAGCTGGTCGATGAGGGCGTAGATGCTGGACCTGGGTTGGTGCACGGACGCGATGATGGTCCGGCCCTTCTCGATGGCGAGGTCCTTGAGCGCGGTCATGACGTTGAGGGCCTGGAAGGCGTCGAGACCGGACGTGGGCTCGTCCATGAAGATGAGCCTCGGGTCGTGAAGGAGGTCCATGCCGATCGCGACCCTCTTGCGCTCGCCACCAGAAATGCCGCGGATCTGCTCGTTTCCGACGATGGTATCTGCAGCTGCGACTAGGCCGAGGTCGGCGATGACGTTGTTGACCTCCTGTTCCTTCTCCTCCAAGGGCATGTCCTTGGGCAGGCGTAGCTGCGCGGCGAACATGAGAGTCTCCCGCACCGTGCTGAGCGCGAAGAGGGCATCTTCCTGCTCGACGTACGCGCTCATCCTGGCCATCTGCGACGGGGTCTCCACCAGCTTACCGTCCGCGTAGATGGCGCCGGTGATCATGGCGCCGGGTCCCTTGGGCACGCGGAAGGCCAAGGCGTTGAGGAGCGATGTCTTCCCCGAGCCCGAGGGCCCCATCAAAGCCAAAAGGCTCCCTCCGCTCGTGTCGCCGGAAAGCGCGTTCAGGATCACCCGGGTGTCGAGAGTGCCATCCTTCTTCTTCTTGGTCACGCTGTACGTGATGTCGCGCCATTGCAACACAACGCCGTGGTCCGTGGGGCGCATATCGCCCACCGCCATTTTCGACATCGCCGCCGTGTGTTGCCGCCCGGCGCGGGTGTCTCTGGTTGGAGTGAAAGAAAGCCACACGAGCAAAACAAGATGACGTCGTACGAAGCAAGTTGAACCGGGATCTGGACGACAAAAGCACTTCAGAAAAGCCTTCCACGAGGGTGTTTACCCTTTGGCAGACTAACACCATTTAGATTAGTTTTGCAAATAGTTTGAGACGCTGGCGGTCAAATAATTTCGGATATCGGCATTTCATTCAGGCGTCCTCGTCCCTTGGCAAGCGCTCGTCGCGTCCAACCTCATCCGCTCCAGCCTTGTTCATGTCCCTCACAGCCTTGTACGCCTGCCCAACCTTCTTCGCCACCCCCGCGGCGCGCAGCGCGCCCCTCGCGTACTGCACCCCGGACTTGGTCGCCCTCGCGGCGGCGACAACCACCGGACCGGAGTACTCCTCCGTGGACGCGTTCTCCTCGAGCCGAGCCTCCACGCCCTCCACCGCCACCGGCGCGCGCTCCAGCACGCGCTGTACCACGGGCGAGGCCTTCTCCTTGACGACCGGTATGGCCCTCTTGACCCCGTCGGCGGCAGCCTTGCCCAGCGCGCCGGCGGTGTCCACCGTGTAGGTCACCGCGCGGCCGGTGGACTTGACGCCGCTGCCAACCTCGTGGGTCAGCTCGCCCACCTCCTCGAGGCAGTCCGTGAGCTCCAGGCCGGACAGTCGCACGGCCGCGAGGGTGTCCGGGACCTCCTCGCGGATCGCCGCGGCCAATCCCGCGATCTCGTCCGCCGCGCCCTTCACCGCCTGCAGCACCGGGATGAGCGCCAACAGAAAAGCCGCCACCGCGCTGCCGACGACGCACGCGACGACGCCCCCGGCGACGGACATCGACGGCGGCAGGACGGCGGCACCTATCCCGGACGCCATCGCCATCGCCGCCGCGGGTGCCGCCGAGGCGTCGTATCCCATCGAACCCGGCGAACGAATCAGCGCGGGCGGGGGCGGAGGCGGGGATTGGTACGCGGGCGACGACGCGACGTACGCAACCGACGACGGTCGCGAGGGCGGCTTGGGCAGCGGGGGCGGGCCGGGTTTATGGTTTAGGGTGTTTAGGGTTATGCCGCCCTCGGCCGTCGCGTCCTCTGCCGCGCGCGCGATGAACGCGCTCTCCACGACCGACTGGAAGGGCGGCAAGGCGTCTTCGTTTTCGTCGTCGGCGGCGGCGGCGGCGTCGCTGATGAGCCCGGCTCTGTGCCCCGCTGACGATTCCTGAGGGTTCCGAAAGGACACTCCCGCGGCGAGCTGCGCGAGGACCTCGTTGAGGGAGACGTTGACGTTCGGCGGGTGAGCCGCCGCGGCTGCGGCGTTGGCGCGAACCTCGCGGCCGCGATTCCGGGCCGCGCCCCCCGGGGTGACGGACCAGGTAGCGGGGAGGTTGAGGCCCTTGGCGCTCCACGGGCCGTAGTAGGACCTGTCCGCGACCCGGGTCATCCTCTTGGGAACTGCACCGCCGATGAATTGCTTGGAGGAGGCGCCGGCGACCGCGGCGATCCCGGCGAGCGCGGCGGTCGCCTCCAGCGCGGACATCGCGTTGTTGTTACCAAGTCCCGGAACGAGAAATCCCTAGTAGGATCTGACGATGCGGTGCGGTGCGCAATCGAGGTCGACGACGCGGGGTTTTGATTCCGATGCGAAGTCACTGGAGTACGCGTGCACTCGCGGTTGAGCGCGCGCGCGAGGCGGCGATCTACGCCCGGCTGGCGTCGTGCGGCCAGCGCCAATGAGGTAAAATTGTCGAGCTATGAGGTATCACCGGGATTTGGCGGGCTTTCGGGGATCCAGTCGTCTGGTCACAAACCATCGTTTCTTGTGAGTTCCCCGAGGCTGCCGGTTTTGGGCTTCGGCAGCCAATTTATCGGGCGGGGAAAAGTCAAGGCTGGGTCATCAGTCGGAGGGCGCGAGGGTCGGGTGGCATGGGAGCGACCGATCCGTCGCCCACCAGGCCACCGGGCATCGCCCGAGGCCTGGGCGCGGTCACGTCCAACAAGATGCGCTCTGTCATAGGCGCCATAGAGAGCGCGGGGATACCGGAGGTCGATTATGCCAAGCTCCTCGCCCTTTTCGAGGGGAAGCACAGCAAGATATTGGTGAGCCGGCACGCGGCAGCCATCACGCGCGTGTGCAGGGTTCACGAGCGCGGGTTCCCCTTACGGGACCTACCCCAGCTGTGCAAGCTGTTCAGGTTCGCGTACGATCAGGTCGCCGCCGGCAAGGCCAAGGAGTTTGAGGAGGCGCTCTGCTCCGTGATGAGGTGCGAGCTCGTTTTGGCAATTATCTCCCCAGTCCCGCGTCCCCGACCGTCCCCGAGCGCGTCCCAAGACTGACCAATCCCCGCCCATCGCGCCACGCGCAGTATCTTTGCCAAGCCGTTTCGCGCGCACAACGCCGCGGACGAGCACCGCTGCGAGAACGACGTCGCCAAGGCGTTCGGCATGGTCTCCGAGTGTCTATCGGCCAAGGACATGCCCCTCTCGGTCAGGCTGCTCGCGTCGGAGGCGCTCAGGCTGTTCGCCTCGGCACACGGCGAGCGACCGAGCGCGTTGGACACGGTCCCGACGCCCTTCGACGGCGGGGAAACCTCGAATTCGAGGGACACCCCGGAATCGAACCCGGGACCCGGAGCCGCGCTCGCGGGTCTGGGCGCCGTCGTCAAGCCGCCGCCGCCGAGGAAGTTTGCCCGGAACCAGGAGCTCTTCCGCCGGGGCGGGTGCGTCCCGCTGGTGCTCTCGGGCCTCGCCACCGCGAACAGCGTGGGCGACGACCAGCTGCAGCTGGCGGTGGTGCGGGTGCTCCTGGAGGCGAGCTACTCGGCGGATAACGCGCGGGCGCTGGCAGAGGGTGGGTTGTTCTCGGGCCTGGCGCCGCTGCTGAGATCTGACTTTCGCTCGCCGATCGTGTTCCACGCGTCCGAGCTGATGTGGAACGTGCTGGAGAGCGTGCGAGACTCCCCGGTTGGGGGGGGACAGTTGGAAACCGCGACCGGGACGGGATCCAAGGGTTTCTGCGCCGCTTTCAGCCAACTCGTCGCGACGACGCTTCGCGAGGGGCACAGGAAATCGGACAAGGAGCTCAGGAACGACCTGCTCATCACCGCGCGCATGCTCGCCGAGGACGGACGCGCCCGCGCGTCGCTGCGGGTCGCCGGTTTGGGGGACGTCGCGCGACACGTCGCCGTGCACCCCGAGCTGGGTGCCTCGTCGACGACCGGCTTGAACCGACTCGAAGACGGCGTGGTCCACCCGCTCGCCAACACGACATCCGCGCAGGACTTCGAGATGAAGCGCCTCGCGTGGGAGCTGCTGGCGACGCTCGCGGACGATGCGGCTGGCGTGGCGCTCGCGCGGGGTCAGTTCGTGGCCTGCCTGCTGACCTTTGTGCAGCCGCTGACGGGCGCGTCGGCGAGCGTGGAGGGCGCCGGGTCGCGGTGGACGGGGCAGCAGCTGAGGGACCTGCAGGCGCAGGCGCTTCGCCTCCTCGCCAGGCTGGCGCCGCTCTGCGTCGATGAGCTCACGGCACAGGGCGCGGGTGAGACGGCCGTGGCCGTGGCCAGCCCGGATTCCCCCGCGGATGACGACCAGAGGGCGGCGGCGCTCGATCTTCTCATAACCGTGACGCACGCGGACGAAGCCGCCGCGGAGCGTCTGGGCGCGGCGGGCGCGGTGGAGACCGCGCTGCACTGCCTCGAGGGCGCCGACGCGCCTCGTCCCGTCGCGAGGTCGATGACGTCCTCCCTGGACGCCAGTATGTACGGCGCCGTCGTCACGGCTGAGCCCGGCGACGACACGCGAGACGAGGGTCACACCGGCGAGCTCGGCGAATCGATTAATCCGACTCGCGTCGGGATCCACCCGGCGACGAGCGAGGATCCGGTGAAGCTCGCGGCCGCGTCGCTCCTCGCGGCGCTGTGTGACGGGTGGGCGGGAAACCGCAAGATCCTCCGCCGCGCGGACGGCGTCGCGATCCTTCGATCCTTTGTCGACGCGGTGACGGTGACGGACCGCGCGGTTCCCATCGCGTTGAGCGCCGCCGTCATCTACGCCACGTGGCGGTGCCTAGTGCCCGACGCCAAAAACTGCGCGCACTTCGTCGCGGGCGGAGGACTCGCGCAGCTGCTCAACCTTCTGCTGGCGTGCACTCCCACTCTCAGGCCGGTTGTTGTGTCGACGCTGGCGGACATCTTGGAGAATCCCAAGACGCATCTCTTCTTCCACGAGTGGAGGTCGACGGGGGGCAGGCACGCGCTCGTTCCCGCGGGCGGTCAGGGCATCACCCTGATGCTCAACCTGTGGCGCGCCGAGGAGGGGAAGATGGGCACGACGCGTCGCGACGGCACTCTGGTCAACCCCGAGAATCCGCTTCGCGGTTCCGCGGAGTTTGTCAAGCCCGACGACGGCGGCCTCGTGACCACCTACTCCACGCTCACCGTCGAACGATCAGCGACGGAGGAGGCCGCGGCCAAGGCGGCGAAGCGCGACGCCGATCACATGATGAGCAGGGTGTTCGCCGTGTGCTCGTTGCTGGGCTTTGACAATCTCCGCGCGTACTGTTCCCCGGCGGATGCGTTGACTTTGACGATTGTGGAGAGGTACGTCGACTTTAGGGAGGGGGAGACGTGGGAGGAGACGGAGGAGATGTTTCGGGAGGAGGGCATGCGACCGGTGGCGGCGGACAGGCAGCACATGGAGGCGTCCATCGCCGAAGCCAGGGAGAGCGCGCTCGAGCTCCGGGACGTGCAGCGGGAGATGCTGGCGGCGGAGGAGGAGAAGGCCAGGCGGCTGGAGGCTGAGTTTTACGAGCAGATGCGGATGCAAAAGGAGCGCGAGGAGGCGCACAGGTGGTACAGGCGGGACATGTCGAAGCTGACGATGAAGGAGAGGCTCACCGCGAGGCTGGCCAAGGCGGACATCATCGACGGGTCTTTTCGCGGGCACAGCTCGCAGTTCCTTACCGTGCACAGCCGAGACCTGGACGTCACGGGCGGTTCAGAGGAACATCACGCGAGGACGCTGGAGCCGATGACCGTACGTCTAGAGCCCATGTGAAACGTACCCTCGTGTCTAGCTACTGGCTAACATCGCTCACGACGAACCGTCAACCGTCGTGTTCCATGTCGTCGTCTCCCCGCATGCGGGACATGGAATCGCCCAGCATCGCGCCCAGAGCCGCGGCGTCGTCCGTCATGCGTCGATGCACCAGCGCCTCGACGAAGCCCCACGAAAATTTCAGCTCCGCCTCGTCCACCAGCTCGAACTTATCGCTGCTCAGCGGGCACAGCACGGTGACGAAAATCGCGCCGGGTCTCATCCGCTCCGCGGCGGCTGACAGGGCGTCCACGGTGTCCTGGTCCCACGTGACGCAGTTGCAAAACACAAAGTCCGCGCGCGTCCAGCGCGACGAAACTTCGGGTTGGAAGAAATCCCCTCGCTCCACGGCGCACGACAGCAGCGGGTCGCTCGCGGGCCTCGCCCCGGGCAGCACGTCCCTGACGTAGTCCTCGATGAGCAGCTCGGCGATCGCGGAGGTGCACGGGAGGAGCTCGATGCCCCAGACGTGGGAGAAGTGTCGGCAGAGGCCCGCCGCCATGACCGCCTTGCCGGTGCCGCTCCCAAGGTCCACGAAGCATCGCCCGGTGCCGTCCCCGCCGCCGCCCCCCTCCGCGCTCGTGCCGCCGTACTTGTCGAGGAGCTCGGTCATGAACTCGTGCATATCTATCTCCCCGTACACGAGCGCGTCCGAGTCTTCCTCGGACGTACCCTCCAGCTCCTCCAGCACGATGAGCTTGGCGACGTCCGGTCGCACCTGCTCGAGGAGCACCTCGAGGCGCTCCACCGCCGTGGCCTGCGCGCATCCCTTGTCGCTCCACGCCCTCAGATCGAAGCGCTTCGCGACGCCGTTCTCCACCAGGCTCCGCAGCTTCTGAGCCTCGGTCCTGTTATCCACCGGGAGAACCATCGCTGTCGCACTCGTTCCGGCGCCCCGTCCAAGTGTCGAGCTCACGAGAAGCGCCGGGTCCAGAACCATTCGACCTGACGCCGAAAATCGTCGGAGCTCGTGAGCGAATTCTTCGTGAGCGAACCCTACGCACTTCACGTGCACGGCGCCCGATGCAGCCGGGCTACGGGTACGGTTACGGCCCCCCGCAGGGGTACGCGCCCGCTCCGGGTTATGGGATGCCCCCGCAGCAGCCCGCGTACGGGTACGGCGCTCCGGGCGGTCCACCTCCCCGTCAGTCCCGCGAGAACACCGCGGAGGATCTCGACCGCATCGCTCGAACGATCCACGTGGGCGGCATCCGCGGCTTGAAGGGCACGCCGGGGGTGAACCCGGGCGAGGAGATCACCGAGGACGACCTCGCGGCGTTCTTCGGGAGCGACGGCGAGGTCGTGGGCGTCAGGATCAACGGCGCCAACTGCTGGATCGAGTTCGCCGAGGCGGCGGGGGCGATATCGGCGTTGGCGAAGGACGGGACGGAGAGCGGCGGCCACCACCTACGCGTATCCGCGTCCAAGACGCCCATCAGGTCCAACGGGTACTTAAAGGGGAGGCAGATTCAGCTGGAGAGGGCGAAGGAGCGGGCGACGGCCTCGGGGTCGCCCGCGCCGACGACCGCGGCGGCCGGGGCCCCGACGGAGGCCGCCAGACAGATGAGCGTCGACGAAATCGTCCACGCCATTAGGGTCGACGTCAATCACGCGGTGGAGGCTTCCAAGGCCCGGGGCAAGCTGGTGACTGTCGCGCCACCCCCGCCCGTGGCGGCCGTGTCCGCGGCAGTCAATGCGGGCGGTTAGGCGGGAAGGGGCGATGCCATCCGTCGGCGTCGGCGAGCGAGGAGGTGACCGCGAAACTTGTAAAACTCAAAACTTTTTTAGCCCTGCTCCTAGTAGACTCCATCGTCGCAGCCCGTGAGTCTCAGCCCTCTCGGACCCGCCGTCGTTTCAGAGCCCTCTCGGACCTGCCGCGAGGGTGCCGTGCTGACTCGACGTCCTCGTGTGGTTGCTCGCTCGCACCATGGAGCTCGAGAGGGCAACCTGCGTGCTGACACTCACAGCGACAGTCGCCGCAGCAGTCGCGACCGTGTGCCTCTTCGAACCCCGACTGCCCTTCTGGTTCGCCGAAGCCGTGTGGCCGGGCAGACGCAGACGCGACGCGATGCATCAGCCCGTGATGGACGCGGACGACGAGGACCCTCCGACGTGGGTCTCCGATATGGGTCGTATCCGCGAGCTCCTCCTCGGGACCAAGCTGAGAGACTTCCTCAAGGACCGCCACAAGGGTCGCCCCGAGGGCGTCCCGCCCCCGCGGGACGTGCTCGTCCTCACGCCGTCGTGCACCGTGAGCGACGCGCTCACGAAGCTCTCGGAGCGCGCCGTCCTCGGAGCTCCATACCTGCGCGATGATGGGAAGGACTTTCTCGGCTTCGTCGACCTCCACGATATCGTCCACGCGCTCGTGTCGCACATGTTCCCTCCCGGACCCCTCGGAACCATGGCGAGCCACGACGCGCCGGATTGGTTCCTGACGGACGATTCCCCCGCGTGCGTGGACAGGATACTGACGCTCGTGCGAGACAAGGGGGGCGACTTTTGCGCCAGGACCCTCGGGAGTATCAGGAGGAGGGTCGGCGATGGGGCTTTCATCCGCGTCGACGAAACCGACCACTCCCTCCTCGACGTCATACAGACGCACTTCGTCAACGTCCAGTACACCAAACCACCCGTCAGGCACCGCGTCGCCGTGTACAAGTACGCCGTGAGTACAAGTACGCGGCTGAGCGACGCCGAGACCACCATCGAGGTCACGGACGTGTTTTCCGTGTCGGACATCACGAGGTTCCTCAACCGGTGGAACGAGCTCGAGAAGTGTCTCACACCGTGCAGCATCGTGGATATCGGGGTCGGGAGCACGCGCGTGGACGCCGTGCCCAAGGATGCCCCGCTTCTCCGCTGCTTCGCGGTGATGGAGCGAGTCGGCGTGAGCGGCTTGGGCGTGACCAAAGACGGGAAGCTCATCGGATCCGTTTCCGAGTCGGACCTTCGGAGGATCAACGCCGATCGCCTCGACGTGCTCGCCATGCCCGTCGGCGAGTTCATCGGTAAACTGCACGCGCTTTCCGGCGAGGATAACCCGCTGCGCGAGGACCAGATGGCACTCGCGAGGGCGCACCCCCTCTTCCGCGGGGTGTTGAGGACCGGGGAGCTCACCGGCGGCAGGCTCAACGTGACCGTATCGCAAAAAGCTACACTGCTCGAGGTGATTCGGGCGCTCGCGCGCAACAGGGTGCACCGCGTGTACGCTGTGAACGAAACAACCGGTGTGGCAGATCGGGTCGTGACGCACTCCGACCTCGTTCGGTTCTTTGCACTTTTTGCGCCTTCAGATTGAGCGACTGCTTCGCAACTTGGTGCAGAGATAGTAGTACAAACGTTTACTTTCTAGAATCGTCATCGAGCGCAGCGAGAGACGCCGCTGCCGCTCGGTCCATTGCTGACATGATCCTCTTCTCCTCGTCCGAGTATTCGCCCGATTCAGCCTGTGATCTGGCCTCTGCCACTGCCTCAGCTGCCCAAACAGCCGCCTCGTCCTGCTCTTCCCTCTTCTCCATCTTTGCCTTCTTTTCCGTCTCGTTCTCATCCAAGGACATCATCATATCCGAGGCGTCGATCCCCTCCTCTTCCAAGATCTGTGTGAACAGGTCGGTGGCGTAGGTTGTCACTCCGACGCTGATTAGCACCAGCGCCACAGTCTCAAACACCAACACGGTCTGCGCCTGTTCCCTCATGGCGTCACTCTCAAACGCCGCCTGCAGCAGCAGTGACCCCAGGTACGCGTCCACGAACGCCGTCTTGGACGAGCCTATGAAGTGAGCCGCGAAAAACTCGGGAAACTTGAGCGGGGTCATGCCACACACGTACCAGTTACCGGATAAGGGGATGGGCAAGATTGGGCACAGCCGCAGCAGCAACGCAGACTTGAACCCCTCCGTCAGGGGCCACTCCGACTCTGGAAACTGCGACGAGTCGAACCTGCGGCTCAGCGCCTGGAACCATCTGCTCTCACCCACCGTCGGGTTGTCCTTCCATTTGAGCCCGAGAGCCTTCTCCCTGAGCACCGTCCTGCCCAGCCAAAAGTTTAGGCTCGCCGCCATAGTGGACGCGAGCGAAGTTAGGATCGTGCCCCCTAGCACACCGCCAAACACCGCCGGCGATACCACGGGCAGGATGAACCCGATAGGCAGGAACTCGTCGGTCATCGTCAACTTCTCCGCCGCGAACAGGGCGAAATACACCGCGAACACCAACCCGACGTTGAGTCCCTGGAGCTGGTCGAGGTAGCCGCTAAGCTCAGCTCGCGGCGGCAGGTTGAAAAACTCTGCGAGCTCGTCGAAGCCACCCACCGCCTGAAGTGCGGCGATTCGTGGCAGCGCCAGACGCAAGAGCACGCCCGCGATGGCGACATTGACCGCGCCGGTCACCAACGGCGCCGCGTCTTTCACCGCGTCGCTGTCGACCAGGTTATCCCACTTCTTACCCCAGTACGCGGAGACCTTCTCGCCGACCTTCTCCGCCGCGAGCTCCTGTTCCCGCCACCTCGCGTCGTCCCACTGCTCCCCGGGCTGAGGCCTGGCCCTCGCGGCATCCAGGGTGGCGAGAAGATCGATCGCCTCGGGAAGGTCGTCCTCCTTCAGGGGCTTCGTGGCGACCCTGAGCTCTTGCCACAATCCCGACAGGAGCTTGCCAGTTGGCTTCTTCTCCTTCTTCTTGATGGGTTTCTTGCCGCCGTCGGCCGACACGACGCCGGTCTCAGAGTTGGATTTCGCCTCGGTGAGAACCGGTCGCACGAGCCCGAGTCGCACCGACGTGAGGATACCCACGCGCGATCGCTCTCGAACACCTCGGGTCACTAGGGACCATCCCTGGCGAGAGGAAGCCTTCGCGTCGCAGCGGTGCCCTGATTTTCCCGGAGGCCGTGCCCATGCCCGCGCGTTGAGCATCGCGCTCGACATAGTTCAAGAAATCGACGGGTTACGGGGTCACCCAACTCGTCGTATTCACTTAGCGGGACAACTCGTGGGCCGCGTGCAACTGGGACACCCTCGTCTGCGCAGGGCCTTTCTGTCCGTTGGATAGGGTAACATGCTGAGATGACGTGGTGCGACTAAAAGAGTTCAAGATACAAATGAATACACTCGGGGTGCTATTGCTATCTGCAGTCCGGAGCGTTCTTGCACGACCCGTCGGGAAACGCATCAAGCGCCTTCTTCTTCCCGTCCACGAAGTACGCCCATATCGCCTTCATTCGTTCCCACTTGTCCGGATGGTAGTTCACGTGAACCATCGCCGGCTTGAGGTTCCTCATGCGTTTCTTATCGTGCCTGGCCACGACGAAGAGCGTCTTGCTGTTCATGAAGACGTCGATTTCCATCACGCGCGTCGTCACTCCGGGGTTCACGTGATCGCCGTGCGAGGGAAAGAACATCTCCTCGTTGTACACCGCCTGGTCCCACTCCTTAGCTCGCTCCAGTCGCGCGGTGATCCCGTCCATGAACCGCACCGTCCTGTCGCTCGGCTTCAAATAAAACAAACCGGAGTTCATGGCAAAGACCCGCATGGTCTGCGCGTACCTGGCCCAGCCCATCTTCGGGTCGTCGATGCCGTCGTTCCAACCGTAGGCGGTGCGCTCGTCGTACCCGTCGCTCAATCCCTCCACGTCGCTGTCCCGGTAGAGGTGATCAAACGGGTTGTCCAGCGTCACGATGTCCACGTCGGACAGGAGCACGGAGTACCCAAGCACGAGAAACTCGCGGAGGATGTGGAACTTTTGCGCGGATATGCCGTGGTTCGTCTCGTCCCCGTCCGCCAGTGCTTTTCTCTCCCTGTGCCAGTACGGCACCCCGAGCTTTTTCATCGTCCCCGCGACCGTCTCGTCGAGGCAGATCACCATGTAGTTCTTCACCTTGGATCGCTGCACGCCGTCGAGCCAGGTCCTGAGCATCCCGTAGTCCCCTTTTTCGTTGATGAGGGCTTTGTTTGACACCGCAGCTAGGACCTCGCCATCGGGGGCGATCTCCTCGAGGATCGCCTTAAGGGTCTCGTCGCCTTTCTCCGCGCCCGTCGCCGCGGGAGCAGTCTTGGGAGTCCACCACTCGCCGGGCATCAATCTGTCGTTGGTGACGCCTCCCACGCTGAGCGCCCTCGAAGAGGACGCGCCGTCGCTGGCGTGCTCTGAGTCTCTGAGCTGGGCGTACTTGGATATTTTCGCGGGCGAATGTCCACTCGACGCTTCGATGGGCTCGGGTCCATCGCACTTTGGGCACTCGGGGCAGCCCGCGGCCTGGGTGCCGTAATTCCCGATCGCGGGGGAGGGCGCGGGTCGCGCCCACTCGGTGACCGTGGAGGCGAGAGCTCCCGCGGCGACCCCGAGGAAGAGAGCGGTCAGGATCCTCGAGTCCACACCGCCCGAAGATCCCCGCGCGTTGGCGCGAGAACCCTTCAGGGGCGTGTGCAGGGGGCTCAGCGCCATCGGGGCCGCGTCTCGATCTGTGACTTCATCGTGACGGAGTTTTCCGCGAAACACTTTGGCGACGTCACTAAAAATTGGATAGACTAGGCTCTGGCGCACTCCGCTCCGGCGCCTGCCCGGCCCCGGAAACACTCGTTAATGGCTGCCCTCGTCGAGACCCTCGCTGGGCGATGTGCGTATGTCGCCGCCAGAGCCAAGCTCCCCGTCGCCGCAAAGGCAGCGCCCGTCACCTCCCGTCGCAATGCGATGGTGCCGGCGGCTGTGAGTAGCCGACTTCGTGCGCTGCGCCACTCCTCCGCCTCTCGCGGCTCCAGAACGACCACCAAGGCGAGCACGGACGATCTGATCTACCGCGTGATGTCCGCCAACCAGGAGGTGAGCGTCATCACCGTCGTCGGCACCAAGGTGGTGGCCGAGGCTGTGAACCGCCACAAGACGGCGCCCACCGCGAGCGCCGCGCTCGGCCGCAGCATGCTCAGCGCCGTCCTCCTCGGCACCTTCAAGGGTGACGACGAGACGACGCAGGTGACGTTCAAGGGCGACGGGCCCATCGGGCAGATCATCGCCATCTGCGACAACACGGGTCAGGTGAAGGGCCTGGTGTCCAACCCCAACGCGGACCCGCCGCTGCGGCCGGATGGCAAGCTCAATGTGGGCGCAGCCGTTGGTCGCGGTTTCCTCACCGTGGCCAGGGCTCACCCCCAGTGGAAGGCGCCGTTCACGGGCACGGTCGAGATCACCACCGGGGAGATTGCGGAGGATATCGCCGTCTACCTGCAAGACTCCGAGCAGGTTAACAGCGCCGTCGCCGTGGGCGTCAGCCTCGATCGCGAGCTCAACATCCGGTCCGCGGGCGGGTACATGGTCCAGGTGCTTCCCTTCGCTTCGGACGAGACCATCGAGGCGCTGGAGCGGTCCATCTCCTCGTTGCCGTCCACCACGGACATGATCGCGGACGGTCTCAGCGCCAGGGAGATGGCGGAGAAGGTGTTGGGCGACCTCGGGTCGCTTCAGGAGCTCGCGACAGAGTCCACGCCGTCCTACGGGCCGTGCTGCCGCGACGACCTCCGCGGGCGGATGATGCGCGCGCTGGCGTCGATGGGACGAACAGAGGTGGACTCCATCATCGAGGAGCAGGGACAGGTGGAGATGACGTGCGAATTCTGCAAGGAGAGCATCGTGTTCAAGGAGGATGAGCTGGCGACGGCGAGCAAGGACCTCTGATCGAGGTGCACTAGTTGCGCGACTGAAGTTAGCCTATTATTCACCATTTCACCTGCATTACATTTCACCTGCATTACATATCAACTGTGCGAGCAGAGCGCCGCTCTCTGTTGATCAAGACGAAAGAATGTGTTACAACCGATGTCATCGGGTCCAGTTGACCCAGGAGGCGACGGACCCCAACGAGGTGGCGTCGTCATCTTCCTCCTCCATGTCCAGGCCCACGTCGTCCTCGTCGCTTCCGGTGTAAATCCCCGCCAACGAAGTCTGCACGGGCCCAGCCTCCATCGCGGCCTCGAGCGCTTGAACGTACCGCCTCATCCTGTGGCACTCCAGCCGGTCTTTGCGCTCCTCCGCGTTCATGCCCCTGAGCTGAAACAATCGCTGGAAGATGGTCGGTCCCTCGCGGTGATGCGCGACAGCCTTCTCGGCGGACTCGGCGGAATCGGGTTTTAGCTCCTCCCCCTTCGAGGCTCCGATTCGGGAAATCTCCGCCTCGTCGTCGGACATGGACGCGGACGCGCGCTCCCACTCGCTCGCCGCCGCCGCCGCCGCCGCGTTCGCGCCCCCCTCCGTCTCCGCCAGTCGGACGAAGAGTTCGCCCTCGACGTCGTCAAACGGGGCAATCTCCTCAGCCGCCGCGAGAGCGCTCGCGTCGGCGACTCCGGCCGGGACGTGCGCCCACTCGGCAACCTCAGCCGCCCACTCCGTGTCCGGCGTGGTGGGCGCGGCGAGGCTCGTCGCGGAGAGCGCGAGAGCCCCGGATGGGGACGACATCGCGGCGTACGCGGAAGGGGCCGGCGCGAGCGCGGCTGCCTTTTCGCGGCGCCGGTCGATAGCCTCGCGGAGCGCCGTTCGCAGGTTGGCGAGTCGCCTTCGCGCCTGCCACCACCTCGCGCGCCCAGCCGGCGATGTATCCGCCGCGTCCATCGTGGCGTCGACGGAGCGTCGGTAATCGTCGTCGTCCTCGGGTTCCGTCGGGGGGGAATCCTCCTCGCCGCCCGCGGCGTATCGAAGGTGCGCTCGCTGCCTCCAGAGGATACCCGCGTTGCCCCACTCTCTGGTGAGGGGCGCGTACTTACCCGGGACGTCGTTGTCGAGCATGATCCCCTCGCCGAGGTGGACGTACGGCTTGCGCACGAACGGTCGTGACATGGGGAGCAGGGGGATGATGTCGTCCTTCTGGACCACGCGCAGGACGTTGAGCTGCGCCGCCGCCTCCCTCGTCTCCCGCGGCCCGAGCTTGGGGGCGCCGAACGTGACAACCTTGCCAACCTCGATCCCTGCAGCCTTGTACAGGAGCCCGACGGCGACAGCGACGGCGCCGCCCAGGGAGTGGCCGGTGAGCTGGATGGTGTAGCCGGGCACGATGTGCGGGGCGATGGTGTCGACGCATGCCCTGGCGACGACCCTGTAGCCGCGGTGCATGGGGAGGTGGTCCGTGCATCCCCTGCGCGCAAACTCGCTGGGATCAGCCTCGAAGTCGATGTTGGCGCACTCGTCGTCCTCATCGAAGCTCCCGCTGTTGTCGTTCGAGTCCTTGGCGCCCGCACCTCGAAGGAACGAGAAGGATCCGGATAGGGACCGGCCAACCATGGCGAGTCGACCGGAGGCTGTCACCGGGTTTGAGCTCAGTCGGATGTTTTGGACCACGTTCGTGAGGTTCCTGGTTCCCCTGAACGAGATGATGTGCGTCTTCGTGGTGTGGTTGGTGGCCACGAACACCCGCTGCTGCACGCGGTCCAGGTCCATCACCGTCACCTCCTCGCGCGTCGTCGCGAAAAACTCGCGAATCGTCTCCGGCTCCTCGCCGTTGAGAACCGCGATGCGGGCAAACCTCAGGAGCTCCTCGAACGTCTCCACGACGGGCAGAGGCGGGTGCGTCAGCGCCCGTGACTTGCTCTTGAACTTCCTCACTTTCGCGGCGACCCTCTCGGCGAAATCCTCGGCGGCGCCCGTCAAGCCGTCGCGCACCGCGTCCCTCGCGTCAATCGCCGAGAGACGCAAATCGTCAAATCGTTTATTGACGGGACCCGCGTTGCCTCCTCGATCCGGATCCTCCCCATCAATCGCACCGCCAGAGAAGGCGGAGAAGGTCTCCGCGTCGCCGGTGTTGGGGTTGAGAGGACGGGTGGAGAGGATGGACCCGAGCCGTTTCTGTGCCTCGGCGTCGGTGACGGGCTTAATAACGTCCGCGATCGCGGCGTCGTCCCCGCCTCGGTTCCTCTCGTCTCTTCTGAAAAATAGACGGCGCCTCGGTCTGGCGTTCTTCTCCGCCTCGCCCTCCGCCCGTTCCTCGTTTCCCGCCTCCTCCTCCCTGACCGGCGTCCCGGGGCCGAATATGGCGCCGTTGGACATCCCGCGCCTGTTCGAGCCGGACCCGAGCCCCGTCCGCAGCGGGTGCGGAAGCCCCTTCGGGTTGAATCTGAGCCTCTCGTCGGTTTCCCTGGGCGCGTGCGTGTTTGGCCGCGCGGCTCCCCCGCAGCGAATGGCTGCGGGGAGCACGCCGCGCGCACGGACTCCCGCGCGAGGCGCGACGGAGTAGAGCATCTCGAGACTCTGCGATGAGTCGAATGAGGGGCGTTCGGTCAGTTCGGGTCAAAGCGGGGGCATACCGGCACGATGACGGAAGGGAAATGGGCGCCATTTCTGAAAACGTTGTGCGCCACCTCGGCGGGACGAAGGGACGACGCTCTCGGGCACTCACCGAGGCGATGAGGGTTGCCATCGTGTTCGACTACGTATACTTAGTGTGTTCTTAGCTTCCGGACGCGTCTACGCCGTGTCACAGTGTTTCCCTCGGAAGGCCCGCAATGGGCGGCGTGGCGCAAAACACCAAGCGACGGCGCGCGCGAGACAACAGCCGGGAGCACCCGACTGGTGACTGCCGACTCGCGGCTCGAAGGGGTCGAAGAGAGGTCGAGGGGGCGAGTCCCTCTCCTGTCTCTTCGCGAGAGAGCCGGCGGCACGACGACGCGGAGATGGCGTTCGACGCGCGCGCGTTCTATGACTGTATGCGGGACAGCGTGGATATTCCTTCTTCCAGCAGGCGGCACGTGTCGGTTTTTTTTTCGGTTTGTTTCCTGGTTCACGGATAACTCAAGAAACAACTCAAGAAAATGTAAAAAAATAGAAATCCAGGAAAACGAAGGGTCGAGAAGGAATCGCCAGGGTAGCACTGGATCGGGGCAAGCAGGGAGTCGGCAAGCCAGCACCGTTAGTGTGGCAAGATTGTCGTCGCGTATTTACATATTGAAAAAAGCTCTCTGGTACTGTGTAAAGTTATAATCGAGCCCGCCTCGTGCCCGGCGTCGGCGGATAATATCATACCGCCGACACGACGAGCGCGCGCCCGTGCGCCCCTCCGCTGTCGCCGCCGCCCCCATCTCAGGGGGGCAAGTCGAAAAAAATTAAAATTTCAACCCGAACCCCAACACCCTCCACACCCTAATAAAACGCTCAGCGGGCCGGAATGTTGCCGAAGTTTCCGCGCTCGCGGATGCCCGCGAGCTTAGAGGACATCAAGAACGCCAGCTCCAGCGCCTGCGACGCGTTCAGCCTCGGGTCGCAGTGGGTCAGGTAGCGCAGCTCCAGGTCTCCGATGGTCACCTCCGCAGTGCCTCCGGTGCACTCCGTGACGTCCTGGCCGGTCATCTCCAGGTGGACGCCGCCCGGGTGGGTGCCCATCTGTTCGTGCACTTCGAAGAACGCCATGATCTCGTCGCGAACTCGCTCGAAAGGACGGGTCTTGAAGCCGCTGTCGGTCTTGACGGTGTTGCCGTGCATCGGATCCGTCACCCACAGCACGTTGAGACCCGCATCCTCAATGGCGCGAATGAGCCGGGGCAGGTGCTCGCGGAGCTTCTCGGCACCCATGCGGGAGATGAGAGTGATGCGACCGGGCACGTTCTCGGGGTTGAGCTGCTTGACCAGCGAGACGACGGACTCGCCGTCGGATTTGTCGCTGATCTTGATGCCGATGGGGTTGGAGATGCCGCGGAAGTACTCCATGTGCGCGCCATCCGGCTGCCTGGTGCGCTCGCCGCACCAGAGGAAGTGCGCGCTGCACCCGTAGTACTCCTCGGTGGTGGAGTCCAGGCGCGTGAGCCTCTCCTCGTACCCGAGGTGGAGCGCCTCGTGCGCGGTGAAAAAGTCGGTGGACTGCATGCTGGGGCTGTCCTCGTCGATCCCGCACGCCGCCATGAACGCGAGCGCGGCGTCAATCTTATCCGCCAGCGCCCGGTACTCGGCGCCCCTCTCCTTATCCTCCATGAAGTCGAGGTTCCACTTGGTGACGCGCTGCAGGGAGGCGTAACCGCCGTTGGAGAAGGCGCGGAGGAGGTTGAGGGTGGAGCAGGACTGGTCGTACGCCTTGAGAAGCCTCTCGGGGTCCGGACGACGCGCCTCCGGGGTAAACTCGGAGGAGTTGATGTTGTCGCCGCGGTAGGAGGGGAGGGAGACGCCGTTGATCGTCTCCATGTCCTCGGACCTGGGCTTGGCGAACTGACCGGCCATGCGGCCCAGCTTCACGACGGGCACGCCGGCGCCGTACATGAGGATGACGGACATCTGGAGCAAAACACGGTAGGTGTCCCTCACGTTGTCGGCGCGAAACTCCTTAAACGACTCGGCGCAATCGCCGCCGAAGAGGACGAACGCGTTGCCCGCGGCGGCGTTGGCGAGCTGCGCCTGGAGGGACCTGGCCTCGCCCGCGAACACGAGCGGGGGCCGGACGGCGATCTCCTGGAGCACGGTCTCGAGCTCGTCCTGATCCTCGTAGTTGGGCTGCTGGAGCGCCTCGCGCGACTTCCACGAGTCGGGCTTCCAGTCCTTGAGGGACGCGCCGGTGGCGGAGACCTCCTTGTTCGCGGCGCGGTCGCCGAGGAACATCGCGTCGGTCTGCATGGGGGAGATGACGGCCCTGTTCGTGGGAGCCGAGAGGGGCGCGTGGGGAGGGTCAGCGACGGTCCGGGGCGGTGAATTTACACAAGCCGTTCCCGGTTCGCGAAGAGTCGGGACGCGGGGCGGCGACGGGGCGCGATCTCGGGTCTCGGGATGCTCACCTGGTGGTCACGGCGCGATGAGCGCGAACCGAGGCACGGGCTGCGCCCATGGAGGGGTTGGACGCCCTGAGGCTGAGGGATCGCGCGGACACGGCGGCCATGCTGGACTCCTGCGCGGAGCGGCGACGGGGGAATATCGGGGTTAGGGGTCTGGTCGTGTGGCCTAGGGGGCGCCCAGGATGTGCGACGACGGGGAGGTCAGAAGCGCGGCATCGGCTCCGAGACGCGTCGATCGCCTCGAGAACATCGTGAACGTCGCGTTGACGACGTGATCGACGCGAGGAGTCGATCACGACCCGTCGCGGGGACGCCCTCCCGCCGAGCCGCCCCCAAGACTTTATCTCGAAGGAGATATAAAGCGGAGGGGGCCCGGACGATTGTGTGCGGTGACGATTGTCGCCGCGCCGGGGGGACGCGTGCGGCGCGGAAGGGGGCTGACACGAGACGGCCGTCAGTCTCAGACCCCGAAATGGGTCCAAATGCTCACCTCGAGGATTCTTCGGCAGTTTCTGGCGACGAGCGGCGGGGCCGTTCGCGCGACAAAAGAGTGGCTTCCCGCGAGCGAGGAACGACGGTCCGCAACGAGCAACGAAGGCGCAAACGGCGCTAGATTTTTTTGCCGCCGCAGCCGCCGAATTTTCAAGAAGCGGTCGGTCTCCACAGCAGGGCGGACAATTCGCCCTTCGTCTTTGATATTTTTTCAGAACGTCAGATCTTCCGAGCGGAGAACAAGAGGTCGGGAAAATTGATTCCATTTTTCGGAATCCGAGATGGAATGATTTTTTGCCTCTGTTTTCTGCGTATGGCATTCAGTTACGACCGGTTTTAATTCCCCCTAGGGCCAGTGGCTCGGCACGCACCCTCAATCTCGAACTGGTTGACAGCTACTGCCAGCTAATCCGCGGGAATTGCGCGCTGACCAATCCGCTTGCGACTTCAAAGACCCGTTTTTGCCGGGAAAGCCTTTTTTTTCAAGTGCCAAGGGACATTATTGCGAAATACGCCGCGGCCCCTCGGACACAACGCGCGTCCCCAACGCACGCACGGCCAGTGCACTCGGCGATAACCGAGTCCGGCCACCTCAGCGTAGATCAACGAACGTTCTCGGCGTCCGCTAAGCGTTCATACGTATTCGGCGTCGCGCGCACCAGCCACCTTACGGCTCTCGCGTTCCCGACGTTCAGAAGTCATGCTCACTTTGGCCCGTTTACTGACGGCGGCGTCCGGAGTCCGCGCCGAGCGCGCGTCTTTGAAAACCGTGTGCCGGGCGACCGGCGGCGGTCGACGCAACAACTCGCGAAGCCCCAAGACGAAGCCTCAGAACGTCGTCCCCGGGCGCGCGTCCACCAAAGGTACGCCGTCTTCGCGCCCCGTCTAGGATGCGTTAGTCGCCTCGGTTCGAATATTCAATTTTCCCCGACACCGGTGCCCGTCCGAAACGCGGCGTTGACGATGTGTGCGAACGTCACGCGAGCCCCGCAGTGATCCGAATGCATCGTCAACATCCTCGTCGCATCGACTGACCGTGTTTTCCAACCCCTCGCTCGCGATACAGCCTCGGTCTCGTCCGGTAAAAACTCCGTGGACTCGAGCGTCCACGCCACCGCCTTTGATGCCGCGTTCGGCGACGCACAGGCTCCCGTCGCTCCGGTCACCCCGGCCGATACCCCGGCCGCCCCGAGGGAGACCAAAGTCTACGATGACGTGGACTCGATCATCGAGGTGCGTTTCCGTCCCCGATAATCACCCGTAGCTCCCGGGCCCGACCGTTACCGGTCCAACCCGAACTCGGCCCGATCGTTCAAAAGTCAATTAAATTGAGACGACAGCCTGGCACCGACCGACGCGCTGACATCGTCCCTCGCACCACCTCATCCCATGCACCATTCGCAGATGCTTCCCGAGGACGTCAGAGGCATTCTCAGGACGCATCGCAACAGGGACCAGCTCCTCGAGGTCGTCCTCGACCTCGGCCGCAAGCCCGAGGCGAGGTTCGCCGGCGACATCGCAAACGAATTTCTCCGCGACGAGGTCATCTCGCAGGCGGATCTCGACGCGGCAGAGGCGTCCGTCGGGGAGTTCGGCGGGGACAACAGGGCGGGGATCGAGGGTACTCTGCACCGTATATCCGCCATCAGGAACAGGCGGGGCAAGATCGTGGGGCTCACCTGCAGGGTTGGCCGAGCGGTGACGGGCCACGTGGAGATGATTGAGGACATGCTGACGGGCAACGAGTCCATCCTGTTCCTCGGCAGGCCGGGCGTCGGCAAGACCACAGTGATCCGCGAGATCGCGCGCGTCCTCTCCGACGAGCTCGGCAAGAGGGTGGTGATCATCGACACCAGCAACGAGATTGGCGGCGACGGAGACGTTCCCCACCGCGCCATCGGCAGCGCGCGTCGCATGCAGGTGCCCGACCCGGCGCTGCAGCACCAGATCATGATCGAGGCTGTGGAGAACCACATGCCCGAGGTGATCATCGTCGACGAGATCGGCACGGAGGCGGAGGCCATCGCGTGCAGGACCATCGCGGAGCGCGGTGTCCAGCTCGTGGGCACCGCTCACGGCCAGCTCCTGGAGAATCTCATCAAGAACCCCACGCTGACGGACCTCGTTGGCGGCGTGCAGTCGGTGACGCTGGGCGACGACGAGGCGCGCGCGAGGGGATGCCAGAAGACCATCATGGAGCGTCAGGCCCCGCCCACGTTCCCAATACTCATCGAGATGCACGAGCGTTCGATGTGGGTCGCTCACAACGTCGAGGAGAGCGTCGACGAGGTGCTCGCGGGCGGCAGGCCGATGGTGCAGGTGCGCTCCAGGGACCAGAACACCGGCCAGGTTCGCTTCAACCGCACGGTGTACGACATGGACGTCTTCCTGTCCCAGAAGAACGTCGCCTACACCCTCGGGTCCATGGGCGGTCTCATGGGTGCCACCGCCGACCTGGCCGAGGCGAGGAGTTTCGGGCTCGCGGAGGAGGGCATGGCTAACAACGCCGTCGCCAACGCGGCTGGCTGGTCGCCGACCGACTACCCGGGAACGAACGACTCCATCGACGACCCGTACGCGTGGGCAAATAACCTCGGTATGGTTCCGGATAAGGATGCGCTGGAGGCCATGGGCGCGCACGGGTACGTCGGAACCGGGAAGTACGGCAACGACAAGCGCGGCAACGGGAGGCAGTCGAAGAGGGGGCGCCAGGGGCCCAGGGCGTTTCGCTAAGAGCGCGAGATCGGGGAGGCATTTTTATCAGCAGACGGCAGCAGCGGAGCGAGCAAGTTGAGGATTGTACCAACATGCGCACGATTAACGGAAGTCGCGCGCAGCATGCATGTTGTTTTCATTCGCATTTTGTACTGATTTTGGTTGTAACTCGTAAACGAAACATAAACAAGCTGTAACGTCCATTGGCTAGAGTGCGGGCACGGTTTCACGTCGACCAAACCTCCGTCCCTCCCGACGCGCGGTTAGCCCATCCCGAAAACCTTCCTGAGTTCCCTGTCCTCGTTCCTGCGCTTCACCGACGCGGGCGGCTCGACCATCACGGGAGTTATCTGGTCCGGGATCGATTTGGCCGCGTACTCCACCGCCTCCACCTTCATCACCGTGGGCGGGCGGCTCGACTCGTCCCGCGCCGCGGCTTTCGCCTCCTTCTTGGGCGATTTCTTACCGACGCCGAGGAAGTGTCCCTTCCTCGGCGACTGCCCCCTGAGGGAGGTGGCGCCCCCTTCCTTGCGAGGGGATCCACCCCGCAGCGCCTCCATCACCGAGAACACCACCGCGGGCGCCGCGACGAGGATGTCGCGGATGATCCTCCTGCGAATGCGGCTCAGGCGGTGCTTGCGCCTGGGCGAGTCCTCGTCAACCGCAACCTCCGCCTCCATCCCCTCGTCACGCCCGGGCGTCGACGGCCCGCCCACCCCGGCGACGTCGTCGTTCGTCGTCGTCGACGCCTCGCTGTTCTCCGAGTTCGTCCGCCCCCTTCGCGCCGCGGGTCGGCGCGGCGAGAAGAACTCGTCCCACGAGTCCTCGTCGTCGTCCGCAATCGACGGCGACGTCTGCACCCCCTTGCTCGGGGAGAGGACCGCGCGTCTCGCCGTCTGCACCGACTTGGACGGCGAGACCCCAATTGGACCGCGGTGGTATCCATGGTTGTCGTGTGCCCCCCCGTGTGTCGGGGATCGGGCGTTCATGGTCGGCGACGCGACGCCGTACGCCCTCGCCCTTCGAGCCGCCTGCTCGCGGAGGTACTCCTCGACGACGTCCTCGGCTCGCGACCTGCCGAGGGCTCTGCGGCGTAGCCTGCGCTCGTCGTCCTCCTCGTCGCTCATATCGTCGGCGATCATGTCCGCGAGGGTGTTGTGGAGCACCGCGCGGCGCATCTGCGACGCGCGCTCCTGCGTCGACGCGAGCCTCTCGCGCCGGCGTCGGGTCTCGTCCAGGGACCAGTCCAGCCGGCGCCGCACCTCCTTGGCCTCGGCGATCGCGGCGGCGCCGTCCGCGCCGGCGCCGCCCTCGACGCCGCGCACGTCCTCGTCGATGGCGTTGAGGATGGCGTCCGCCGCGTTCGACGCGTTGGACGCGTGCGCGAACTGCCTGCGCTCGGCGGCGATCGCGAGCTCCGACCTGTCGCGCTCGAGTTTCGCGTGGTAGCCCATGAGGCCGTCGAACACGATCTTGGCCTCCTGCTCGGGCTCCTCGCCGGTGGTCAGGTTCTCCGCTTGCCTGGCGAGCGCGTTGAGCTCGGAGACGTCGGCCTCGGGGTTGCCCGCCAGCGCCGCGTGCTCCTCGCCGGCCTCCTCCGCCAGGCGCAGCAGGTTGGTCAGCGACTCCGGGACGGAAGCGGAATCGGAGGAGGTCTCCCAGGCGAGCGCGCGGTCAACCTCGGAGCTCATGGCGCCGCGAGGGATCGCGACCCGCGTTGGACGCGTCGAGTGGCTTGGAAAGAAACGCGCGCTCGATCGAGCGGTCGCGTCGTCTGAGGCGCGGTGTGCTGCCCTCGTAATGGGCGCGCCGCAGATCATCTTGCGAGATAATTCCCGCCCAAAATAAAATCTTCCTGTCCTCGCGGAGTGCAGGGCCGCTGCCAGCTGCGGGGAGTGGCTCCAGCCAGATCCGCTTGTTGGGACCTTGTTGATGTTTTTTTTGTTCTCACGAGCCACTGCGGGGGTCGCGATGGCGGAGGAAGCGGCCGCCGAGGACCAGGAGACGCGGACGAAGATCGTTTTTAACCTCGGCGAGGCGCTCGAGGACCCATCGCCGCTGTTCGACCTGGCCCGCGCGGTCGAGCAGGCGCTCTTCGTCAGGAAAGGGAGCGACTCGAAGGATCCGTCCTACAGGAGCGCGGCACGTGCACTCGCGGCGAACATTCGTCGAAATGGACCCTTGCGAAGGAGGGTGTTGGACGGTGAGCTGAGCCCCCGGGCGCTGTGCGAGCTGTCGCCGGACGAGCTCGCGACCGATGAGATGAAGCGGAAGCGGGAGAAGATGGAAGAGCGGTCGTACAAGCGGCGCACGAGGACCACCACCGACACCCTCACGGACACGACGAAATACCACTGCAAAGACTGCGACTCGAACGAATGCGCGTACGCGGACCTTAAGGGGCACAGGGACATACGCAAGAACGAGACGTGGGGTTCGAACGAAAGCGCGGACGATGCGAGGGTGATGGTGGTGTGCAAACAATGCGGCGCGGAGTGGAACGAGACGGTGCTGTAGCGGGTTCCGACCATGGTACGCGCCATTTAGACACATAGGACTAATTAGCAGAAATAGGCGACAATTTAGCGGTTCACATCAGCTGAACACATGATTCTTAGTCACATCAATTTGCGTTCAAATTCGCCCACACGCCACACATAAACAGTATGATTCAACTCAATTTTAACACCAATTGCAAAAGCGTGTGATTTTGGAGGGCCCGTTCCCCGAGGAAGAGGCCGCGGCCTTTTCTTCTCGTGGGAGCCCCGGGTCAGCGCGCGCCACTGGGAAACCGCGCGACGTCGCGCGGGGTCGAAGGGAGGTCTCGGAGATGACGGGTCACGTTTCCTTCAGGAGCACTGGGTCCACATTGGGCGACAACGTCGGCCTCGTCGCCGCGCTCATCGCGGTAGTGGTGGCGCAGGTGCTCAAGCCGTTCAGCGAATGGGCCATTACGGGGCGATTCAAGGCTTCGCTCATGGTGGGAAGCGGCGGGTTCCCTTCGTCGCACTCGTCCCTGGTCACCGCGCTGGCCACAGGCACAGCGTGCCAGGCGGGACTCGGGGACCCCGCGTTCGCGACGGCGCTCGTGCTCGCTCTCGTGGTGCGTCCTCCCTCCGTCAACACCCTTTTTCTTTGTACCGTTGCCATCCGCCCCTTCGCCCGTGACGCGCGACAGACGCCGACTGAACGCCGATTCGACCGCGATATCGTGACAGGTGATGTACGACGCCATGGGGGTGCGAAGGCAGGCTGGTATGCACGCCACCGCCATCAATAACCTGGTCACGGCGTTCCCGTCGGACCACAACTTCAGGAGCCGGGGGCACCGCGGAGGCGAGGACGCGGCGGCGCCGCTCGAGGCCGGACTCATGGGAAGCACGGGGGGGTACGCCGAGCGCGGAGCGGCGGACGAGGCGGATGGGCTGCTCGGGGGCAGGGGCGGCAGGAGCAACGAGGCAAACGCCGGCGAAAGCATTCAGGACAGCCTCCAGAGGGGGTTCCAGGATTTCCTCGACCAGATCCAGGCGAGGCCGCTGCGCGAGCACATCGGTCACACCCCCGTGCAGGTGCTGGCGGGTGCGATACTCGGTGTTGTCGTTGGGGCGACGTACGCGTGGGCGCTCGGAGACGACGTCCTCGCAGCCGTATGAAGAGGAAGCGATGCGATCCTCGACGCTAGTACATATTCATTCATTCATCAACGCAAGACGTTGAGCTCTCGCGGGTCGCCCCCCTTACCTTCACTCGCTCCCCACCTTCGACTCGTCCTCGTCCCTCCATGCCTTGGGCAGCTCCAACCCTTCCCCAGTTAACAGCGCGAAGATCCGCTTCTTATCCCTGAGGTCTCCGTGCCGCAGCGAGAGCACGTGCTGATGCGACCCAACCACGTCCAGCGGCACGAACATCTGCGCCGCCATCTCCCCGAGCGCCTCCGCGGGCAGATCCCTCAGCGGCGGTACCACGTCCTCGGGGTCAAAGTCCTTGTCCACCCTGTGCCCCCAGAAGTCCATCGTGCTGATCCTGACCCGCGTCCTGTGGTTCGCGCCGTGCTTGGTACCCCGGGCGCGGATCATGCTGAGCTCCCCCACGTACCTGCTCGCGTAGTACTGCAGCGCCAGGGAGCACGTGCCCGCGCCGCCCACCACCGCAGCGACCGCCGCCGTCGTCGTCGCCGCCACGGGCTCGTTGTTGAACACCGCGGTGAGGGGCACGACGAGGGAGGACACGCCCATCAGCTGAAACACCTTGAATCGGACGAGGGTGCGAAACGTCAACAGCCACGGGCCGCGATACAGGACGTGCTTGGCGATCGCGCCGTCCCCGCGCGCGTCGTCGCGCGCATTAGGCGCGCCGGACATGGACCGAGACGGCGGAGGGGACGCGAACGGCGCCGACGCCGCGAACCCGCGCGCGGTACAGGGGTGACCAACGCGGCCGAGTGCGACCGCGGTAATCGACAATGGTTGGATGCCCCCGAGCGCCGCCGACGGCACGCGCGAGAGGGTGGTGGGCGCGACGTACGCCGACGAGCCCGCAACCGTCGCGAGCCTCGCGAGCACACTCGCCCCTCGTCTCGACATCCGCTCGCCTCCCAGGTCAGCTCTGCTCGGTGAAGAATGGAAGTCAGGAGGAACACATCAACTGGCACACCATGGCCGCCACGTTGGCGGCTGCGGCCGCTCCGCTCGCCAGCCAGCCGCGAGTGTTTGGATATCGTCGCGCGAGGGTAGTGCGTCCGTCGTGGCGGATCATCGCGAGAGGCGCCCTTGGAATCGAGGTTACCGGGGAGGATGACGGAGAGGACCTCTCCATGGAATTCGCTAACATCCATGAGGGAGAGTCGCGGCGCAGGTCGTGCGCCGCGGACGTCGTTCGCGTGGCGCTGCACGGCCAGCGGACCGAAAGAGACGACGCGATCGAGCAATGCCTCAAGCGTCTGCCGCTTCCGGACCTGCAGGTTCCGAAATCGCTCCTCAACCTCGCCTCACCCGGGTCCTCCTCACCTTCGCACGCGCTGCGGAGCTCGCTGCACCCTCGGAAACTGAGAGTACCCGACGTCGAGGACGCGCTCGTGTGCGGATGCGAGCTCACCCCGGGCCCTCGCAGGGACGGCGCGAGACGGATGCGGTGCAGGAGGGCGAACGAGTACCTCGCGGAGCTGTTCCTCCTCGCGGGGTTGCACCTGGAGGGACCGACCCGGCCGAACCCTCTGAGCCGCTTCGACCTCTTCCACGCGCACCTCTGGACAGGCGAGACGTCGTGCGAGGGCCGCGTCGTTCCGGTGGTTGGGTTGCTGATGCACGCGATGGAATACCCCCGCGCGGACCCGAACGCGGGGTTCGATCTGGACCTGGGTCGATGCCACTCGCGCAGTTCGTGCGCGTACGACCCGGCGGCGATGGCGGCGAGAAATCTTCTCTGGTGCGCATCCGCGGATGAGGGATGGGCCGAGTTCTGCGCGCTCGATACCTCGGAGGGGATGGCGCTCGGCGAGAGGGGGTTGTGCGTCGTGCCCGAGCTGCACACGACGTTCGAAGGGGATTTCGGGGAGGTGGCGGGGGATGTGTTGTATCTTCACGCTCCTCGAGACAGGCGACCCCGGGAAAAGGTCTTTGCCTTTCCTCGATAGACTAGCTAGCTAGAACGTAGAGAGATAAAGTGATAGGAACCGAGCCTGTGGCTGTTATGAATCATTTCAAACCGAAACAATCGATGGTACTACAATGTCATGCCTCCGAGCCAACGGCGCGGAGGAGGAACTCGAACGCCGGGTTGGACGCGAGAGTCTCCGGGACCTGAATGGCGTTGAGGTCAATCTGCGACATGGTCCCCGAGATGTCGTCAATGGTGAAGTGGATGGAGCTGTCGTCGTCCAGGAGGAAAGAGTTGGACATGTTCGTGTTCTGGTCCTTCATCATGAGCTCTTTCATCGCCACCAGCACCTCCTGGGACACCGTCTCGGTGCCGTACTTGTCGTCCCAGTACATGGTGGATATCCTGTACAGCTGCTGGATGGACAGCACCGGGCACAGCTCGAGGGTGATCTCGTTGAGCGTCTTCTTGGGTTTCTGGTGGATCACCAGGAGCTGCACAGCCTGACGGATGTACCGCAGCTCCTCCCACGCGTTACCCGTCCAGTCCTTGTACTCGATGAGCCAGTTCTCGAGCTCGGCGAGGCCGGTCTTGATGTACTCGCCGTTGCTGAATGAGCAGCACTCGCGGCGAAGCAGGAGTGCGTTGAAGAGCTGGACGTTGATGAAGCAGAAAATCTGGGTGAAGAACTTTCGAACCAGGAACACGGGCACGTGGTTAGCGCGCATGACCGTGAGCAGGGTGTCGAGGCAGTCGAGAATGGTGCGCCAGTGCGTGCCGAGCTGCTGGCCGAGCTGACTTCCTGACGCGCTCGGGGACTTGAGGCTGTTGACGCCACCGCCCCTCCTGCCACCGGTGTCGCCACCCCTCTGCCTGGGCGCCTGGATGCACGAGCCGAGTTGTGGGGTGATCTCCTTCTTCATGTTATCCCGTAGGAACCCGTAGATCTTCTCGACGAACGCCGTGAGCTGCTGCTTGAACAGGAACGCGGGGTACTTGGCGTCCACCTGCCGCACGCCCGGGATGCCGGGCGTCTCCGAGTCGCCCTCCTTCTTCGTCGGCGTGCGACTGGCGAGCAGCCTGGAGTTGAAGCGCTCGAAGATGCTACCGCCTCCGGTGCGCTTGGCCCTCCCGCCGGCGCCGCCCGAGCTCGTCTTGAGCGTGCGCTGCAGCAGGTGCAGGAGCGTGAAGGTGTTGGACAGCCAGTAGGTGAGCTGCGCGTTGTTATCGGTGTTGTTCTCAACCGCGACGGACATCTGGCCCATGATGCGGTCGAAAAGCCCCGTGCGCTCGAGCTCAAACACCCGCCAGTGCAGCAGCGAGCGGAACGTGACGCACGCCAGGATGGGCTGTCCGCCGCTGAACCCAATCTCCCCGCCCTTTTCGATGGTGGCGAGGAGAACCTCGTGGTCCGCCTGCGCCCGCGCGTTGGCGAGCGACGCGCGCTTGGCGTCAAGCTCCGCCGCCTGCTGCCTCTCCAGGTCGTCGTCGCCCTTGTGACCCGGGGTTGATACGAACGAATCGGGCGTGCCGGGTGAGAGCGCGCCGCGGGAGGGGGAGAGGACGTGCTTGGACGCAGCCTTCGCGACGACGTTCTCCTTGGCCATCTGCTTGAGTCGGGTGTTCTCCGCCTCGAGCATCATGACGCGCTCGCTGAGTTCCTTGACCTGGTCCCCGAGCTCCTTGTTCTCGGTAGCAGCCTCCATGAGCTGGGCCTCGAGCTCGGCAACCTTCGCCTGCTCAGCCTCGAGCGCGGTCTTGGCTTCGGCTTGGATTCGGCCCGCCTCCTCTTGCATGGCTGCCTCCTTCGCACGCAGCGCCTCGAGCTCCCTCGCCTGCGCCGCCGCCGCAGCCGCCTTTCGTTCCTCTTCAGCCTTCCTCTCGGCCGCCTCGCGGGCGATCTTCTCCTTCTCGGCCTGCTCGGCCGCCAGCCTGGCAGCCTCGGCCGCCGCCTCCTGCCTCTGCCTCTCCATCTCAGCCTGCATGGCAGCCATCTTGGCCGCCATCTCAGCCTGCTCCTTGGCGCGTTGAGCCTCAGCCTCAACCTGCTTTCGCCTCTCAATTTCAGCCCTTGTGCGCTCGAGCTCGAGCTTCTTCTCGAGCTCGCTCTTCGCCTTGAGCAGCTCGCCAGCTTCCTGAGCTTCGCGTTTCTTCTTGGCGAAGGCCCTCCTTGCCATCTTACAGCGCCACGCGCACTGGAAAGCCACCGCGGCTCCTCTGCCGGAGAGATACTCCGCCCGGGCTCTACACATGCGCACGTGGGACTGGATCAAAATGGCTGCTCTCTCCTTCCTCATGGCGAGGTACCTGGCCCTCGCCGCGATGCCCCTCGCCACCGCTTGGATACGAATCGTCGCGGACTTAACCTTGTGGAACTGACGCGTCGCCATCGCGCACCTCGCCCTCGCCTGGCACCTGATTGCGGCGCGCTCGAGGCGCATAGCCTTGGCCAGCCTCCTCGCGAGCATGCCCCTGGTCCACCTGCTGACCATCAGAGCCGCAGCCTTGGTGGCCTCGTATTGCTTGACGTGCT